>Ga0307425_1000413_pt1 | contig 27134 bp, 23 predicted proteins | sample SalMarWE160330MG_FD_202152 | JGI IMG/M metagenome (GOLD analysis project Ga0307425, IMG submission 202152) | Salt marsh sediment microbial communities from the Plum Island Ecosystem LTER, Massachusetts, United States - WE1603-30 | ecosystem: Environmental > Aquatic > Marine > Intertidal zone >...
TGTTTCAAGAGATTATATATTGAATGAAAACGAGATTGGTAACTATTTTAGAAAGTTCAAAATATCTGCCACTATTGATAAAACAAAGATTAATGCAAAATACGATAACGGACAATTGATTGTACAGCTTCCAAAGAAAGAGAACTTAAAACAAAGGACAATAGATATTTCCTGATTAGAACATAACATATTTTTTGATCATCTGCCCGCTTTTTAGCGGGTTTTTTTTTAATTAAATTTATTCAGTCCTTCAGTAAAAAGAATTATTCATTGCATACTAGCGACCAGGCACACAGAGTAATATTTATAGACCTAATGAGAGCCATTGCTGTCCTTCAAATGGTTCAGGGTCATACTATAGCTGTTTTTCTTTCTCCAGTATTAAGAAATACAGATTTGCCAGTTTATGCAGTATGGTATTTTCTTCGGGGTATGACCGCACCAATTTTTATGTTTACGGCTGGTACTGTTTTTATTTATCTCTTTAGATCTGTTAAAAAACCTTTCTGGGAAAATTATAGAGTTAAAAAAGGTATCCGAAGAGCATTTCTTTTGATATTTCTCGGCTATTTGCTCAGATATCCAACCTGGAAAGTTGTGGATTTTTCAGATGTAACTTCCGATAAATGGCAATTATTTTTTGATGTAGATGTTTTGCAGCTTATTGGTTTTAGTCTATTAATTTTGCTTGCTATTTTATTTATCACAGAGAAGCTAAAATTAAACTATACAACTACATTCATTCTAGGTGCAAGTTTTGTTTTTCTTGCATCGCCATTTATAGAAACAATTAAATGGGATTCTTTTTTGCCAGCACCCGTTGCTGCATACTTTTACAGCGGTTCTGGTTCTTTATTTCCTTTATTCCCGTGGATGGGTTACGTAATATCGGGAGGCGTACTGGGCAGTTATCTTGCTCAAAACCCGATGGTCTTTAAAACTTCGCGCTTCAGTTTGATTCTGGCAATTTATGGCGCATCATTTACGTTCATAGCATTGCTCAGTGCATTAATACTTAAAGCTTATCAGATTCAAATAATTGATCCGCAGGCTGAACCTAATACAATATTATTCCGTATGGGTTTTGTTCTAATGCTCACGGCTGTTGTTTCATATATTTCGTTAAAAGTAAATAAAATCCCGCAGCTTCTGATTCTTGCAGGAAGAAATACACTTCTGATTTATGTTGTTCATCTGGTTATTCTCTACGGAAGCGCATGGAGCCCGGGATTTAATATTTTATGGGGTTATAGTTTTTCCGGATGGCAATCGTTTTATGCTGCTTTAATTATGATATTACTTATGACATTTATGGTGATGGGAATACATAAACTAAAGATTCGAAATAAAGAGCTTGTAACCTGATTATATTTGAAAAAGTCAGTTAAGATTAAAATTCTTTTTTATAAATTTAATCAGGAATAAAAAAAAATTATAAAAACACCTGATGCGCAAATCCAAATCCACTAATCCTGAAACTTCTGAAGAAGAAAAAAATTTTGAGCAATCCCTTCGCCCATTAAACATTAAAGAATTTGTCGGACAACCGAAGATTACTAATAATCTTAATGTATTTATTTCAGCTGCAAAGAAAAGGGGAGAAGCTCTCGATCATACATTGCTCACCGGACCTCCCGGATTAGGAAAAACTACACTTGCATATATCATCGCCAATGAAATGGGTGAGAAATTAAAAGTAACCTCTGGACCAGTGCTTGAGAAGCCCGGTGACTTAGCAGGTATACTTACAAATTTCGAAGAAAAATCTGTACTGTTTATTGATGAAATTCATCGTTTGAGTCCGGTCGTTGAAGAATATCTTTATTCGGCAATGGAAGATTACAAGCTTGATATTATGATAGACAGTGGACCGAATGCAAGAACAATTCAATTAAGTTTGCCGAAGTACACTTTAGTTGGTGCTACTACAAGAGCAGGTATGTTGACTTCGCCTTTAAGAGACAGGTTCGGAATAAAATTCAGACTGGATTATTATGAAGCGGAATACATTCAAAAAATAATTTTACGTTCAGCTAAAATATTAAACGTAATTATAGATGAAGATGCTTCATTTGAAATTGCTAAACGTTCCCGAGGAACACCAAGAATAGCAAACAGATTATTAAGAAGAACACGTGACTTTGCTGATTTTGACAACAAAAAGAAAATTGATTTGGAAGTAGCCAGGAAAGCATTATCTGCACTGGAAGTAGATGATTACGGACTTGACGAGATGGACAAAGAAATCATTCTTGCAATAATTGAAAAATATAACGGTGGTCCGGTTGGGTTAAACACTCTTTCGGTTGCTGTTAACGAAGATCCGGGAACAATTGAAGAAGTTTACGAACCATTTCTTATTCAGCAAGGTTTTATTCAAAGAACACCTAGGGGAAGAGAAGCTACTCATCTTGCATATAAAAGATTTGGTAAAAATAAATTTAAACAGGGAGATACCGAGTCTCTTTTTAAATAAAAAAATTCTGTTCGACGATTTATCATAAGGATTAAATCTAAATGAAATTAAAATATTTAATTCTCGAAGTCTTTTTTATTTTATTTTCCTCTCAATTATTTGCTCAAAATGAATTATACATTCCGAGAAACATCAGATCAGCATACGAAAAAGGCACTCGTTCTTACGATGGAAAACCTGGACCAGAATACTGGCAGAATTCTTCTGATTATAAAATAGATGTTGAGTTCGAACCATCATCTTATTTAATAAGCGGAAATGAAGAGATAACTTATCATAACAACAGTCCCGATACGCTTAAAACAATTGTGCTCAGGTTATACCCTAATATTTTTAAAAAAGGAAGTGTAAGAGATTATGGAATTGATCCTGATGGTGTTACAGACGGAGTTTCTGTAAAAAAACTTATTATCGGGAAGAATGAAATCAATTTAGAGAAAAAAAGTGTTTACAGAGTTCTAAACACAATTGCGATTGTTTCACTTCCTGAATTTATTCCACCCAAATCATCTGCAGTATTAAAAGTAAACTGGGATTTCAATATTTCACCAAAATCAAAATTAAGAATAGGTGTGTATGATTCAACAACCGTTTTAGTTGGCTACTGGTATCCTCAAATAGCTGTTTATGATGATATAGATGGCTGGGATCTCAATATTTATAGCGGGCAGGAAGAATTCTATAATGATTTTTCAACTTTTCATGTTAACATAACTTTACCAAATAATTTTGGTGTTTGGGCAACAGGTCAGCTACAAAATCCCCAGGAAGTTTATTCAGAAAAAATATATCAAAAATATTTGCAAGCCAATGAATCAGATACGGTAATTCACATTATCACTTCTGATGATTTTTCCTCTTCATTTAAAAATAGTAGCGATAAAAATATTTGGAAGTATAAACCTAAAAATGTTTCTGATTTTGCATTCGCAGTAAGTGATCATTATTTGTGGGATGGTGTTACAACTAGCCCAAATAATGCTGAGAGTAAAAAAGTATTCGTTCAGGCAATTTATCCTGCTGTATCACCGGATTTTAATAAAGTTGCAGAAATCGCTAAGAATCTTGTCAATTATTATTCTAAAGAAATGCCAGGGATCATTTTTCCTTTCACTTCATTTATTGTGTTTAATAATGGCAGAGAAGGCGGAGGAATGGAATTTCCTATGATGATTAATGATGGTTCATATGATATTTATGAAAACACGGTCTCACTAACAGCGCATGAAATGGGTCATCAGTATTTTCCGTTTTATGTTGGAACCAATGAGCAAAAGTACGCATTCATGGACGAAGGATGGGCAAACTTTCTTTCTTCAAGCTATATGAAAAAAATGGCGAATTTTAATTCCCGTTTGTCAAGAAATATAGCTACGTACGAAAATTTAGCCGGTACTGAGGATGATATTCCTGAAATAATACCATCACTTTCTCAAGCATACGGAGCTTATCGAAACTCAGCCTATGACCGCCCCTCAGTTGCTTATGAAATATTAAATGATATACTCGGAGATAAACTTTTTCGAAAAGCATTCAAGGAATATATTAATAGATGGAATGGTAAACATCCAATCCCTTACGACTTCTATTTTACATTTAATGATGTCACAGGACAGGATTTGTCCTGGTTCTGGAAACCCTGGTTTTTTGAAATTGGTTATCCTGATCTGGCAGTTGATAAAGTTGAAGTTCAAAATGGAAAAGCAACTATAAAAATTAGAAATGATGGAATAATGCCTGTCCCGGTAAAACTAACGGTTGACTATGAAAACGATGCCAGTGAAGCCTTGTATTTTAAAGCTGATGTCTGGAAGAGTTCAGGAAAAGTATTTACTACTGAAATCGTACTTAAAGGAATTTTAAAGCAAGTAAAATTGGGGGATGTAAATATTCCTGATTCAAACAGGGAGAATAATCTATATGTAGTTCACTAGAGAGTAAGTCCTTAAATACTTACTCTTCCTTTTTCTTCCTTGGTCTTCCACGTTTCTTTGGAGCAGCTTTTGTAGTTTCAGCTTTTTCCTCTTTTTTCTTTTTTGGTTTCTTTTCTTTTTTAGGTTCTTTTTCTTTAGGTTCCTCTTTGACCGGTTCTTCCAGCTTAATTGTTTCTTTTTCTTTTGACTCTTCTTTTTTAATATCTTCTGTTGGTACTTCTTCCTTGGGAGTTTCCTCTTCCTTTGTTTCTTTTACTTCAATTTCTGCTTTTACAGGTTTCTCAACAATTTCAGGAACTTCAGCAACAGTTTTTTCTTCAATTTCAACTGGTTTAATTTCTTCTTTAATCTCAACTATTTCGGGTTTTTTAATTTCAACTTCTTCGACCTTGGTTTCAGCGATTACCGTTTTTTCTACCACAGGTTCGGGCTTTGCTACTTTTTTCTGCTCGACATGTTTAGGTTTCTCTTCTATTTTCTTTCTGGAGCTGAGAATCTTTCCCTTTTTTCGCAATCTTGTTTTTCCATATGAATGTTTAAATCTTTTACCTTTTTTTGATTTTTTGTCGCCTTTTCCCATTATTCGCTTTCTGGATTGTTTATTCTGAAAAATTTAATATACAATAATACTCTGCTTGGTACTAACTTTCAATTATTACAGAAACTAAGATTATCAGCTATTTCTATGGGTATAGAACACTTTAATGCTGGTAATAATCATACTAATATATGCAATTAAAAATAAAATCCAGTTAAAATCGGTTGGTCTTGCCTCATTAAGATTACTGCCACTACTTAGAATAAGTTTAATGCTGTCTTCCATAAACGTAAAAAGAATAATAATGATAGATAAACAAAATATTATCCAATCGAACGAAGTAATTTTAAATTTGACTTCAATTATTAACAAATAGGAGACTGCAATTAATAATAGAGAAATAAGAATAGGCGTTATAACAGGACCCCACCACGGTAATGGTATCAGGAAAAGAATATCCCACTCAAACAGAGATTTAGGCCATTGAATAAAAAGGAAAAGCCAGACGTAATAAAATATATCCCAGATTGCGAATGCAAATATTGAGTAACCAATTCTTTTTTGCCAGGTATTACCAGCTATTAAACCAATAAGGAATAACATTACAAGTGTTGAAGCTTCACGTCCAATCTCAATAATCGTATATGGATCAGCTAAAAGTGGAGTATCTCTCAGAAGATCTTTTATGCCATACATTGCCCGCAGGTAAACAACAACCGCAGATTCCAGATATGCCATTGCAACGGAGAATAATATTATCCAGATCAGGTTTTTATTTTTTGACATTTTTGTACTTAGTTATCTTTCTGATTAGACCGGGAAATTTTTCTTGAAAAATAAATTGAAATTGGACCAAAAATACCAAAAATAATTGCTGCAAACGCAAATAGTTCCACATCTGCGAAAAGCAATCCCGGACCGTAACTATGTCTTTCAATAAATGATATCAGGAAAAAGTATGCAGAAATTAGAAAAAGCAGAATAAATAGTAATCCCAAGACAAGTAATATTGAAGCGAAAAAAGATTTACCACGCATTATAAGTTTTACTTATCAGTTTGTTTAGAGTTGATGAGTTTTTCTATTTGTCTTCTGTGCCTTAGAATGTGGACAATTGCATGTTCAAGTAATTGTTCCAAATCATATTGTGGACCCCAACGAGCTTTAATTTTAACTTTCATAATTTCATCATCAGAAAATTCCCCTTTGCCTTCAAGTGTTTCTGCTGTGTAAGCAAGCATTTTGTCTAACTCAAGAATGAAATCGTTTTTAGAATAGAGTTTTCTTTCTGGAGAACTTTTAGGAATTGAAAACCAATCCCGGATGTAATTCGCATAACCATATCCTGAATTGGTAACGTGTGAAACTATCGTTTGAACTGAACGGCAGTCCTCATCCTTTGTATCCTGATCGATAATCTTTTCAAAATCCGGTTGAGAAATTTGTAAGATAAGATTTTTCAAATCAATTACAGCACGCTCATATTCGTCCATAAGCGCACCGACTGCACCTTTACGGTATTTTTTTTCTAAAGTCATATTTTAACTTTTTATTTTTTATGTTCAAGTACTTGTTTCAAGTAAATCAATATAAGCTTTATCAACTAAATCTTTTTTATCAATACCCAACTTTGTCATAAAACCATTTGCGATTGTTATACCTTCATTCTCATTTTGCTCATTACTCAGAACCACTTCCAATTCAAGGAACGTTCCAAGATTTTCGACTTTATCTAAGTGTATTCTTGTGTGTCCAACAATGTACAATGAACGATTTTTTTTTACTACTCCACGTATACCTAAACTAGTTTCCAAAATCTTTTTAAGAGAAATAGGATCATTAGTTTTGTAGATTTTATAATCGGACCGTTTCGGTCCGGCAGAATCATTTCTAAGATAGTATATCAATTCGCCTTTTCCTTGTGAAAAAGTTCTGAGCTTTAATCTGCCAATATCTGTTTTAAAGAACGTATCCTCTTGAAATATTTCTCTTGTTTCTTTAATGTCTATTTTTTCTACTTTTCTTCGGATAACTTCTATATCAGAAATTTTAGCTTTTATTTCTATGTTCGCTGGCATATTGAAAAATGAGAGAGAAATTGTTCTAAATTTAATTATCGGACAGATAAGATGTATCTAAATATAAATTACTTTTAATCCAAATTTGAAGAAGATTTTAAATAATTTAAAATAAAAAGACCACCGCTGTGGGTGGTCTTTAAGATTATTTGTTCAGATGTTCTTACTTCATCAATATCATCTTTTTAACATCAATAAAATGATTATTACCATCAACTCCCTGAACTTCAAGTTTGTAAAAATATACTCCGCTAGTTAATCCCTTAGGATTGAATTGATATTCATAATTACCAGTTTCTAAAGTCTGATTTACTAATTCAGATACGAATTCACCAAGTATATTAAATACCTTTAAGCTAACCTTACTTGTTGTGGGTAACTGGAACTTAATCTTTGTCGATGGATTGAATGGATTCGGGTAATTCTGCGACAATGAGTAACTATCAGGCAATGCTCCATTGGTATTTTCAACAGATACCGGACCTGAACAACCATAAGCAGCCCAAACATCATAAGGACCAGTAGGTACGAAAGTGACAAAACAACTATCATTACTAACATACCTGAATCCTGGCTTTGGACCCACTAAACCAGAAAGAATACTTGTTCCATTCATCATACCAACGTTTTGATTCCAGTAACCATAATTATCGGTTTCAATGTAACGTAATGAATCGGGATTACCATCTAACCTCCAGGCAAAATAATGTCTGTTTCCATTCCTTACACCTACAATATCTGGTTGCCAGGACTGACTTGCTACACTTCCTTGCAAAGTTGACTGGTTCATTGAGTTGAAGTTTCCATAATTAATAGTTCGGAAATATTTAATTCTCCAAACATTATTAGTGTTTTGCCTGAATACGCAAAATATGCTTCCATTGTCGTTCCCATTGGAAGATAGCCTTGCATATTGTTTATAATCACCTGGCTGGCTGCCACCGATAAATCCACCGGCACCATCCGCTGTACCTGGTCCATTAAATATATCACTTTTTGCAAAAAACAAACTCGTAGTGTCTGGCACATCTGAGAATGAAACAATTAATGAATCTGAACTATTATTGAAGTAGGCTATATCTGAATGAAGATCTCTCTGGTTGTTATCTGATTCGGAATACCACCAGAACTTGTCTGCCTTATATGCAAATGTAGGTGTTACTGTATATGGATTTGTACATCTTAATGTTTTTTGCGTATTAACTCTTGAAGTCCCTGTACTTGAATCAAATGAAGCAACCATATAAACATATGCGTTAGTACTGTAAGTTGCGTTATCAGAAGTTATTCGTGGACGGTAGTATCTTTTAGTTGCATCATCTCCAGGCCAGGAGAGAGCAAAAAAACCACCACTGAATGTCGGCGTCTGTAAAATCATGCCACCTGTACGCCATCTTCCAGTTCCTGCATCGTTTCTGTATCCGTAAACTACCCATAGATATTTTTCACCAGTGGAACTTTCAATTATTTCCATATCCATTTGATCATAGTTTATCTGATCTGTTCCACCAAGTTTTCCCCAACCATACCAGGACCAATTCGCACCATTATCATCTGAAAAATAGACTCTAATAGTATCGGCAGCACCAGACGTTCTTATTGAAAATGCTGACCAAATCCTGCCGGCAGTTGAACCAATCTGTTCGGTTGCGGTTGTGTGCGAAGAAATAAAGGATGAACCGGAATTGAAGATTTCCACGTTTCCTATGAGATCTGGTGAGAACGGAGGATCTTGGTTATTAGCAAGTCCAATTTCACCATTATAATATTCACCGGGTCTTGAAACAGAATTCGGATTTAAAGCCTCAAGTCTGTTTTCAAGATCCATAATTCTATTAAAAAGACTTCTGTCATTCTTTGCTCTTAGTTCTCTGATTTCATTCCTAAGCTGAATTTCTTCAGCTGTTGCCCGATGTATTTCGGGTAAACCTGATACATCATTTGGATTTGCAGAATTGTTACCTTTAAACTGAACTCTTGTAGTAAAGACTCCAGCTTCTTCCTGGGCAAAGATATTCCCTGAACAGAATAAGCCCAGAAATAAAAGCAACGTGAAAAAGTGAATGAAATATTTCATCTACTACCTCCTTATTGTTGGTTGATTAGTGTATGATTAAGTTCTTCCGAACTTTTTAAATAATTTGATTAAAAAAATGTTTGAATATTTTATTTCGTGAGAATGGAAAAAGAAATTGAATTGCAGTATTAAATTGTATCCAGAAATCATTTATACCCTAGTTGATGAAAAATTATCGTTATTAATTAGACTAACTTCAACAAAATCTATGCTAAAAGTAAAACAAATACTCTTAAAAACAAATATTAATTTATTTTAATTCGTTTTTTTAATTTATTTCCAGTTTATGCTTGCGTAAGTGTTATTAGACAATCGATTTGTTTATTGTTTTACCTCATTTTTGATTACAACAATTTGCTTTTATTACAATCAAATGTTGAAGAATTAGGAAATATTAACCGTTACATTTCTTTTTCTGCTATGACAGTTTTGTTCATTACAAATTGTCCCTGCATTCTATGCTCATCCGTAATGTATACTATTCCTTCCTCATTGTGTGGTTCACCATAGATGGAATGAATAGATTTTAATCCACCGAGCCATTTTCTGGCATCTGTAATGTAAACGAGGTCTCCCGCATCTGCTTGCATTTTTTCCATATCTACTTTTGAAAAATTCACTATATCGTCTTCACCTTCTTTTATTTTCCAAGTGATCTTTACCTTTTCACCTTCACGCTCATTTATTTTTCCACCTTTAAAGAATTCTTTGGCTGCTTTTATTGACCAGGCAGTAAGACCTTCTGTTTGTTTTTCTTCATCATACTTAACATAATAAGTTACTGCGAGTGCAACAAGGATTACCAGAGCCGCAGCCAGTAGTAACATAATAATTATTTCCGCATAAGAATCGGGATGGATTTCCATTATCGAAGAACTGAAGATTAGACCGACAAATAAAATTCCAGCTATTCCAGTTATAACAGTAAAAATTTGTTTATGATTCGCTTTGGTTTTCAGTTTTGCAACAGTGTTCTTTAACCAGGGATTTGCATAAACAACGGAAATAGCAACGATACCACAGGCAACCAAATTGTACAACGCACGTATATAGGTGTATGGATGAATTTTATCCATTTCAATACCTTGTGCAAAAGGAGCAATAAGTATGTGTGGATGATTCGCACCCATTATCATCAGGGTAACTCCACCAAGAAAAGATGCAATAACTGCAGCCGGTGTAAAACGTCTCCAGAAAATTCCAAGGAAAACTGCAACCACAAGCGGCGGTGTAAGAGTTGAGTGGAAAAATCCATGTGCCTCATAAACGGTTGGAAAACCTTCGAATATCAAAACAGAAAGAACTCCAAGTGCAGTGATGATGATTGACGAAACTCTTGCGGAGAATAATTCATGTCGGTCTTCTGTTTTTGCATCTTCATCGTATTTTTTTAGCCATACTTTTATTGGGCGGTGAATATCGTTTATATATATGGCTGCGCTTGCATTAATTAGAGTATCCACAGTCGACATTAAAGCTGCAGTTAGAGCAGCCATAATGAATCCGAAGACACCGGGAAGAGCTACAACATTTGCGACTACTACAAAAATCTGGTCGGGTGAAGTATTAGGAGGAATAAGATCGGGCTTAACAAGAGAGATTGCTTTCCCGATCCACCCAGCATTACCTACGACTATTGCAGAGATTGGAAGCATGAAAAGAATATTGAATGTCGCTGCTTTTCTTCCTTCATCGACACTCTTAGTTGCCATAAAACGCATGATGAGACCCATATTCATAAACAAGAAGCCGATAGAACCCGCGACACCATCCTCCCAGAAAATTCCCACGAAATTAAAATCGGGCGGGGAATTAAATTTTGCGAGCGGCATTTTCCATGAAGTCGGAAGTAAATTCCAAAAAACATCGAAGCCACCTAAAAAGTGTAAACCGAGGAAGAAAAGAAATAGTCCGGCAAACAACAGAATAAATCCCTGCAGTAAATCTGTAAATATAACAGCCGTTTGTCCGCCGAAGGTAATATAAATTCCTGTTATAACTGCGATGAAAATAACTACACCCATGAGTGTTATGTGGATGTTCGTCCCGAGCAAAGTTAAGCTTTGGGGTAGCATCGGTATCATTGCTTTACCGAGAGTCAAAAATCCTATTCCAATGTAACCAATCATATAAAACATCAAAAGTATAGTTGCCAGGAATCGTGCAGAAGGACTGAAACGTTTTTCAAAATATTCTGGTATTGATCTGATCTTCGTGTAAACAATTATTGGTAGCCATCCAAATAGAAAGAAAGGAACGAAGAACCAATCATTTATGTAGGTCATCGTAGAAGAAATGCCATTTTCAAAACCTTTGGCTGAGTATTTAACAAAACTGTGACTTCCAACTCCCGTTGCCACTATTGAGAAAGCAATCAACCACCAGGCAAATCTTCTACCGCCAAAAAAGAAATCCTTTGTGCTTCTATTATATTTCCCAAAGTAGCTTCCGAACGCCATAATTATTATGAAGTAAACAATAATTACTATCCAGTCGGTAGAGGTTCCAATACTGTGAAATGTTTGATGATTCATAAACTAAAAATATAATGCAGCAATTATTAAAATAAAGTGCAGAGCGACGAAATAGAAAAATCCGAAGAGCATTATGCGGTACCATTTTCTATGTCGCTTTATCGTAAGATCAATCGCACCCATTTTTTTAATAAGATAAATCCCGGAAAAGAAAAATAGTCCGCCGACAACATAGAGATATATGAAAGGAAACCAGGAATCGAAGAATGATAGCATTTAAGAAATTTTATTTCAAATTAGTGATTGAGATTTTTCCGTTGAAAGTTATGAAACAGGTAATAAAGTTTCAAATTAAATAGCTATAAAAAATTCAAATTCGTTATTCTGTTTTTATTTTCAGGCTAAAAGCTTTTCAAGACTCTTAAACATCAATTCTTTCATGCTTACTGATTTACCATCCGATGCTAATTGTTTGATAATTGTTCCATACATTAATCCCCAGCTCAAATGAACAATATATGAGGGTAATGCCGGCTCCATACTTACAATTCTTCCGGTGTATATTGAACTTAAAATTAGTCCAACAACTTCTTCCTCAGTCTTTAAAAATTTTTGGAGAATTTGCCTTTCCTTTTCAAGAGAATCATTCTCAAATAAACAAAGCATTAATTCATAGACAAGTCTGTATCTTTGATTAACCGTTTCCTTGAAAGCAAAATACTCGAGTAACCTGGCACCTACCGGAGTATCCTGATTATTGAAAATCGCTTTTATGTCTTCGATATATTGTTGAGTTTCCCAAACGATGGAAGAGTAATAAAGCTCGTCCTTCGATTTGAAATAATGATAAATAGTCGGTTTGCCGATTCTAACATCACGGGCAATTTCATCCAGAGTTGTTTTACTAAGTCCGTGCCTTCCAAAGCGTTTTGCAGCAGCACGGACAATCTCTTCCTGTCGCTCTTTAGACAAAATTGTTTCTGCTAATTAGTTCTGGAAAATAATTCGTCGATAATACCTTCTTCGGTCTCTTTATCGATGCTTTTATCCTCATCTGAACTATCGCCGGGTTTTGTATCGAAGATGTCGTCGATTCCTTCATAAAACTTATGCTTTCGGTCGCGTTTATTTTTTCTGTAGCTACTGATAAATTTTGAGCTAAGATAAACGGCTACACCGGCACCGATTAAACTTCCGAATAGTACTCCATACAGTAACAGATTTGATTCTTTTTCCTTCATCTTAAAGCCATTTTAAATTTTAAGTTGCATTCGAAATATATAAATCCACAACAAATAAGCAATCAAAAATCATTCCCTGTTTACTGTTTTTAAGATAATACTATTTACTATAAAAGCCCCACCGACCACTACCAGACAACCGATAACATTATACCATAAGAAAGGAATATCGGTAAAGAAGTAACAATAGAGAACGAGTAACTCAGCAATTATTGCAGCTAAAAATGTTGGAGTTCCTGAAACCCTTTTTAAATAGAAAGCTGTTAAGAAAATTCCCAGTATAGTTCCATAAACTAATGAACCTAAAATATTAACTGCTTCCACTAGAGAGCCCAGTTCTTTGGCAAGAAGAGCAAACAGGATAGCATAAATTCCCCAGAAAACAGTTGCTGTTTTAGAGACTTTTAAGTAATGACTATCCGATGCATTTTTTTTATATAATCTTTGATAAAAATCTATTACAGTTGTAGAGGCTAGTGCATTAAGCTCAGCAGAAGTTGATGACATAGAAGCTGAGAGTATTGCTGCAATTAATAATCCAATAAATCCAACAGGTAAAAAGTTTATAACGAAAGAAATGAAAATGTAGTTTGTATCATTAGTGTCTGCTGATGGATCAGATTTTTTTATTATCTCGGCGGCTTGCAGTCTGAGTTCATTTGCTTTTTTCTGACTCTCAACTACATTCTCTGTTTGCTGCTTAATCTGATTCTCATTCCCATTATCAATCGATGAAATCAGTTTTTTTATTTCTGATTGCTTGTTTGTATGAAGTTGTTGAAAATCTTTTTCAACCGATTCATATTCTGTACTATACTGACCAGATTTAACTTTTGCCTCTTCAACGGGATTAAAAAATAGCGGGGGAGTAACAAATTGGTAGAAAACAAATACCATCGCGCCAATGAACAGGATAATAAATTGCATTGGCAGCTTTACGAGTCCATTTGTCAGCAATCCTAAACGGCTTTGTGTAACCGAACTTCCTGCAAGATATCTTTGAACCTGAGATTGGTCAGTTCCGAAATAAGAAAGCATAAGAAAAGTTCCGCCTACTATTCCGGACCAGAATGTGTATCTGTTACTCAAGTCGAAAGAAAAATCAATTGCGTTAAGCTTACCCATTTTACCGGCAACATAAGCGGCATCAATAATCGAAACATCTTTCGGCATCAATGTCATCAACACAAAGAAAGCAGAGAACATTCCAACAGTAATTATTATCATCTGAAGAAAGTGCGTTTTGTTTACAGCCACTGTCCCACCAACTGTGGTATAAAGAATTACCATGGCTCCCACAATTATGATAGTAACATTCATTTCCCATCCCAAAATGACAGAAAGAATCAGAGCAGGAGCATAGATTGTAAATCCTGCAGCAAGACCACGCTGAGTTAAAAATAGTGCGCTGCCTAACATTCTGTTCTTTAAGTCGAATCTTTTTTCAAGATATTCATAAGCTGTGTAAACATTTAATTTATTATAAACAGGTATTGCAGTTATACACAAAATTATCATTGCAATTGGTAAGCCTAGGTAGAATTGGACAAAACGCATTCCGTCTACGTAAGCTTGACCCGGAGTTGATAGAAAAGTTATTGCACTAGCTTGTGTTGCCATAATTGAAAGTGCAACCAGCCACCATTGAGAAGTTTTTCCTGCACGCATGTAAGTGTCGACGTCACGTGTATTTCTGGATTTCCAGGTTCCGTAAAGAACAATAAAACCGATAAATCCGCACATCACAACCCAATCAAGAGTTGTCATTCAAATACCTTTGTGAATAAATAGAATAGAAGAATCAATACTACCAGATTTAAGAACACAGCAGCATAAATATTTCTCCACTTGCTTAAAAAGGGCGGGGGAGAATCTTCATTATTTTCTTTATTGATGATATTTTTATTCACTTATTCCCGCAGAAATTAAATTTATAAAAAGATGATATGCTCCTTCCACTCCTGCTGGCAACTGCCTGAAAAATGACAAACCAGTATAAATAAAATTTCCTTTGCCGTATTTAGCAACAAGTAGTGATCCTGTTGTTGGACTTTCACCTGTATCATTCATCTCGAGTAATGGTTCAAATTTATTATCCCATTCATTTGGAAAATAAAGACCTCTTTCCTGTACCCATCCATCAAAATCTTTCTGAGTGATTTTGTAGGGATAATTTAATATTTGATTGTTCTCATCTAATATTTTAACCGGTGAATCTTCCTCTGTAACTCTGTCTCTTGAAATAGTAAGTTTATAAGGAGATGGGTCAGTCATCAAATTACCTGACGTGTTGTACTGAACCAAAACTGTTCCGCCGTTTTCAATATAATTTAAAATATTTTTTTCGTCGATTGCCAGTCTTTCATTTGTATTATAGGCACGGATACCTGTAATCACGACATCATAGTTTTTTAATAATTCCGGAGTCATGGTTTCTTTATCAAAAACATCAACAATAAATCCTAGGTCTCTTAACAAGCCGGGGATTTTATCTCCTGATCCCATTATATATGCAATCTTCTTTGGTGTTTTCTTGAGCAAGCTAAGCTTAAGAATTTTTACTTTTGCATCAAGCAGAACATTTTGTGGCTGAATATGTGGATAATCTATTGTGACAAGGCCTTTAGATAAGACTTTATTCCCAATTTCTATTTGAGCTTGAACGTAGGAACTACTGGAATTACCGGTGGGAGTTATGTAGAATTTAAATTCCTTCTCGTCATCTTTTGTTATGAAGTCAACTCCATAGTACTTTGGAAGAATGTCCCATCCTTCATCACATTTAAGACTAACCTTTCCATTTAATTTTCCTTTAATACTTTTTACAGATACTGTTATTTCTTTTACCTCACCATTTTTTATGAGGTAAAGATTATTGTCGAAACTAATTACAGCTTCGGGAACAATATCAACTCTTTTATAAACTTCACCTCTTACAGGATCATTTTCTCTGAAAAATACCGGAGCCCGGAAATCTACTTCAGTTCCATTATAATCAATCTTAAAAACAGCGTAAATAGGGTAATCAGTTTGTGGTTGCCCAATTAGTTTTTGATCGTCTACTATATAAGTGTCTTTTTGATTCTCCTCCTTTAGCCAGTAAGGCTGACTGTATTCTGCGTCTTCAGGGATTAATATTTTTCTTTCGACTGAAACCATCTCTCCTTCTTTCAGATTTGAGTTTAAAGTCGAATCATTTTCCTGATAATCAACCTCAACTGATTTTAAAGTCATCGGGAAATCTGAACGGTTTACGAAACCTGTCTTTACAACTAACTCACTTCCGGGAGAAACAAGATTTTCATCTGTAACTGCTTCGAACCAAATTCCTGCACAAGATTTTATTACATCAAGAAGTTCCTTTGATTTAATATCAGCCCAGTAATTTCCTTTTAAGTTTTGTAGAGCCTGATAAGCTTTTATAAGTGTAGGTAATATGTTAGATGGATTTTTAAAATCATAATTCACATTCGCAAGATGTAAAAGTGATGAGATATCTTTGCTTCCTTTAACTCTTTTCCAGCTAATATCGATATCGTCAAACAAATCATTTTTTGCTGGATCTCCGGCAAGTTGAAAAAAATAGTTATAATAATTTTCTCTGTTACCTGAAGCTCCGAATCCCTGACTCTTATGCATTGATCTGCTCTCCGCAGAAATTTCAGTATATGATTTTCCTAGAAGTTCGTTGTATGCTCCCAAATTTATTTTGATTAAAGTGTCACTGTTTATTCCCATCGAACTTAGAGCAGGTGTCCATGCATTCCAGAAGATTCTTTTTGCTTTCCACGGTTTAAGATATTTCAATTGTTCCGGGAATGCAGTTGAATCACCGGAAATTTTAAACGCTTCAAGTGCAAAAATTGCAGAAGCAGTATGGTGACCGTGAGTAGTAATTCCGTTTGGTGGAAATCGTGTAACAATTACGTCAGGACGAAATTTTCTTATTACCCAAACTACATCTGAAAGAATTTCCTTCTTTCCCCATTTCTTAAATGTTTCCTCAGGTGTTTTTGAGTAACCAAAATCAACAGCTCGTGTAAAGAACTGTTCTGCTCCATCAATATTTCTTGCTTGCAGAAGTTCCTGGGTTCTGATTACTCCAAGCATTTCCCCCTGTTCATCACCGATTAAATTTTGTCCGCCATCTCCTCTGGTTAAAGCGAGATAACCTGTCCTAAACTTTTTGCCTTGTGTACAGTAGGTGAGAAAAGCAGTGTTCTCATCGTCAGGATGTGCAGCGATGTATAGTACACTTCCGAGAGTATTTAGTTTTTCAAGAGCAATTTTTATTTCTGATGAATTTAGTGACTCTTTAGGTTGGCTGAAGATTGAACAAAAACTAATAATGAGAACGATTAAAATTTTTTTTGTCATACTTAAATACTCTAGCTATTTGAAATATTGAATAGAATTGAAGCAGAATTTACTAATTACATTTAATTATACAATGAATAAATTCTAATACTATAATATTTTAATCGTTCCTGAAATAATTAATTACTGATTGGAAATAAAATATGATAATCTAATCAGAGGATAAAATAAGAGAATTATATTCATAGATGAATTAAACTGATTAATCACAGCCTAAAAAATCCTATTATTTCTTATATTTACATAGTCTTACAGTAAATAATTACATCGGTATATGATAGAAATAGGAAAAATTAAAATTGGTGATGGTCTTCCCTTTGTACTGATTGCAGGACCTTGTGTCGTTGAAAACGAAGAGATGACTTTATTTACAGCAGAACAAATTAAAATTATTGCGTCGAAGCTTGGCATTCCTTTTATTTTCAAATCAAGTTACAAAAAAGCTAATCGGACAAGTATAAATTCCTTTAAAGGAATTGGTGATTCAGAAGCTCTAAAAATATTCGGGAAGGTAAAAAAGAAATATAAGATTCCCGTCTTGACCGATGTTCATTCACCGGATGAAGTTCAAATTGCAGCAGAAGTTTCAGATGTTTTACAGATTCCAGCATTCTTATGCAGACAAACAGAGCTTCTGGTTGCTGCAGGTAAAAGCGGAAAAGCCGTGAATATAAAAAAAGGACAATTCCTTGCCCCGGGCGATATGAAGCACGCAATTGAAAAGGTTGAATCGACCGGCAACAAAAAAATTATGCTTACTGAACGCGGAACTACCTTCGGATATAATAATTTAATCGTTGATATGAGATCTCTTGTTATTATGAAAGAATTGGGCTACCCGGTAATTATGGATGCAACACATTCAATTCAGCAGCCCGGAAGCGGAGGCAGAACAGGTGGTCAGCCTGCCTTTATTAAACCGTTGGCAAAAGCTGCAGCAGCGATAGGTATCGATGGTTTGTTTCTTGAAGTTCATCCAAATCCATCTGAAGCGTTGAGCGATTCCGATAGTCAATTACCTCTGAGTGAATTAGAGAAATTATTAATTGAAGTTAAGGAAATAGATACACTTGTTAAAAAACATTTATCACAATTTTAACAGTCATTAATAACCGAGGAATGTTTTGACAGAGAATGAAATATTGAAAACAGGGAAGAGTGTTATCAAAATTGAGGCGGAAGCAGTTGCAAATCTCGAAGCCAGTATAAATAAAGATTTTATAAAAGCTGTTGATACTATTTATGAATCCAAAGGTCGGGTTGTTCTTACCGGGATGGGTAAGTCCGGACTAATCGCTCGTAAAATTGTTGCAACTTTAAACTCGACAGGTACCGCAGCAATTTATCTTCATCCTACCGATGCGCTCCATGGTGATCTTGGAATGGTAAGAAAAGAAGATGTAGTTATTCTTATATCAAAAAGTGGTTCAACCGAGGAAATAGTAAAACTAATGCCGATGTTCAAGCGATTGGGTGTCAAATTAATCGCAATGTCTGGCAATCCTAATTCATCTCTTGTAAAACAGAGTGATATTTTTCTGAACATAAGTGTAAAAGAAGAAGCTTGTCCACACGACCTTGCTCCAACTTCATCTACCACAGCAACGTTGGTTATGGGAGATGCTCTATCAGTTGCATTGCTTCAAAAAAGGGGATTTACAGCTGAAGATTTTGCTCTTCTTCATCCGGGAGGAAGTCTTGGTAAGAGATTATCGTTAAAGATTGATGAAATCATGATTAAAGGTGACGGTGTTCCGGTGGTCAAAGAGAACTCATCAATAAAAGATATTATATTAGAAATGACAAGTAAACGTCTTGGAACTACTTGTGTTGTTGATAATGCAGGAAAGCTTTCGGGAATTATCACAGACGGGGACTTACGAAGGCTTCTTGAAAAAACAATGGATGTCAAGCATCTGGTTGCAACAGATATTATGTCAAAGAAACCGAAGGTTACAGAGAAAGATTATCTTGCATCTTTTGCGCTACAGTTAATGGAAAATCACAAAATAACTTCGCTGATTGTTACTGATAAGAATAAAAAACCGATCGGTATAGTTCACTTACACGATCTTATTAATCTCGGATTACAGAGAAGATGAAATTGTTTCTCATTCTTCCTGTTTTTCTCATCGTCATTGGTTGTGAAAATAAAGATGTTAAACCACCAGTGGATTTATCTTTCAGCGGGGGGGAACTACCTGCCCAGGAAAGCTGGAACTCAACAGTTTTTTTTACTGATTCTGGTAAAACAAAAGCAATACTTTACACTGGTCATCTTCAGGTTTTTAATATTAGAAAAGAAACGATTTTAGATGATGGATTGAAACTAGAGTTCTTTAATTTTAATGGAGATAAAACTACAACACTTACTTCCAAACGCGGGAGGGTTGATGAAAAAACAAACGACTTATATGCCATTGATAGTGTTGTTGCAGTTAATGACAGCGGCATTGTTGTAAGAACCGACGAACTGGAATGGCGAAACAGGGATAAAAAAATTGTATCCAATAAATTTGTGACTATCGATTCTCCAAGTGAACACATTGAAGGTTATGGCTTTGAGTCTGATCAACATCTAAGGAATTATGTAATTTATAATATCACTTACATTACCAACGCAAAAAAGGATTAATGTTAAGATTACTTTTTCTTATAAATTTTTTACTGATTTTCTGCGGATCTCTGTTTTCCCAAAATGAAGGTGAACGCATAACTGTTATAGGTGATAGTCTTATAGGAAAAGTTGTCGATGGTGAATCTGTTCGAGAAGTAATTGGAAATGTCAAATTGAATCAAGGGAATGTTCACGTAACATGCAATAAAGCAATTCAATATTTAGTACGAAATGAAGCAGAATTAATCGGGAATGTAATTGTCAAACAGGATACTCTTACTCTTAAAACAGAAAAAGGATATTATTTCGGAAACCTAAAAAAAACTAAAAGTACATCGGGAATAATTCTGGATGACTCAAAAGTTGTGCTTTCTGCTGACAGCGGCGAATATTTTTTTAATGAAAACCGGGCTTTCTTTCAAACTAACGTAAACCTTATTGATTCAACAACAAAATTATTTGCCGATGAACTTACCTACTTTAAAGACATTGATAAATCTATCTCAGTAGGTGATGTACGAATAAATGATGGGAAAAATATTATTAAAGCCGATACGCTTATCCATTTCCGTAAAACCCAATACAGTATTGCAGATGGTGATGTTAGTTTAAAAAGTCTTAAAGATAATATAACTATTATTGGTTCGCATCTGGAAGATAATGGTGAACTTAAATACACTTTGATCAACAAAAATCCTCTACTAATTCAAATCGATACAACATTTAATGAAAGTGAGGATTCACTAAAAAGTGTTTCAGTTGATACTCTATTCATAAAGAGTAAAGTGATGGAAGGATTCAGAAGCGGTACTAATATTTTTAAAGCAACCGATTCAGTTAAAATCCTGCGAGGAAATTTTGCTTCGATCAATGATCTGACAACATATTACCGTGACGAAGAAAAAATAATAACGGATAAAATTAATGAAGATGCTCCCAGGCCAAAACTTTGGTATGAAAATTCACAATTAACAGGTGATTCAATTACAATTTATCTTGTAGATGGTCAGATTAATAGGCTGTCTGTTAACGGGAATTCTTTTATGCTTTCGCAAAATAAACTTTTCAATGAAAGATTCGACCAGACTTCATCAGACAGCATCTATCTATACTTTGCCGATAACCGATTGCAGAGAGCAGATTTTTCAGGAAAGGTGCAGTCAATTTATTATATGTACAATGAAGATGAACCAAACGGACTTGTAAAATCAACTGGTCAAAAAGCCGTAATCATTTTTGAAAATAATGAAGTTGATCAGGTACGGTTGTACGGTTCACCAACCAGTGAATATCATCCTGAAGAAAAAGTTGCTGGTTTAGAAAGAACGTTTACTTTACCTAAATTTGTCTTTAATGAAAATCGTCCTGTTAAAGAAGAATTTTTTTACGAACGAACAGAAGAAAGATGAGCAATACTCTAAGAAGCGAATCATTAGTTAAAATCTACAAGAAACGAAAAGTTGTTAACAAAGCCTCCGTTCAGGTTTCAAAGGGAGAAATTGTTGGTTTGCTTGGTCCAAACGGAGCCGGAAAAACTACGACATTTTATATGATTACCGGAATGATAAAACCAGATTCGGGTAAGGTTTTTCTTGATCAGGAGGAGATTACTAAAATTCCTATGTACAAAAGAGCAAGAATGGGAATTGGTTATCTTCCACAGGAAGCATCTATTTTTAGAAGACTTACAGTGGAAGAAAATTTGCTCGCTGTTCTCGAAATGACTAATCTTGATAAAGAATCAAGACTAAAAAAATGTGAAAGTTTGCTTGATGAACTTTCGATTAATCAAATCAGAAAGAGCAAAGGATTTCAGCTAAGCGGTGGAGAAAGAAGAAGAACAGAAATTGCACGTGCTCTTGCGACTGATCCAAGTTTTATTTTACTTGATGAACCTTTTGCCGGAATTGATCCGATTGCAGTTGAGGATATTATGAATATTGTGGCAAATCTTAAGAACAGGGGAATAGGTATTTTAATAACAGATCACAATGTGCACGAAACGTTGAGCATTGTTGACAAAGCTTACATTCTTATTGATGGAGTAATCTTTAAACAGGGTGGCGCTGATGATCTTGCAAATGATGAGGAAGTGAAAAAATTATATCTTGGTGAAAAATTCAGACTCGATAGGTATTCCTGATCTTCTCAAATAAATTTTCGGCTTCAGTTAAAGTTTCAGTTTTTCCTATATCAAGCCAGTTATCCTCGTTATGGACAAACCCAGTAATCTTTTCTTCTTTTGCTGCTGCTAAATATAAATCGACCAGAGAGAAAACATCTTCATCGGGAAAGTATTTAAATATTGCCGGATCTAAAATTTGAACACCACTGAATGAATAAGGAATCAGTCTAGTGTTTTCATCTCTCACAATAATTTTCTCCTCCGTTTTTTCGTTCATCCATCCGCACAGATTATTTTCATTGTTGAATAATAATTTTCTGGATGATGCTCTTTCTCTCACAGCTAAAGTAGCTATACCACCGGAAACCTTGTGGTGATCCATCAAACTTCTTAAATTAATATCTGATAGAATGTCGACATTATAGACCAGAAAAGGTTTCCCATCAGAGAAAAAGTGAGCAGCTTTTTTTAGTCCCCCGCCTGTATCGAGAAGTTTTTTACTTTCGTTCGATAGAACAATTGAGGAATTATAAAAAATGTTTTGTTTGATATATTCTTTTAGTTGATCTGAAAAATGATGAACGTTTATTATAATTTGGTTGAATCCTTCAGATTGTAGTTTCTTGATCTGAAGTTTGAGCAGAGTAAATCCTTTTATTTTTATTAATGCTTTTGGAGTTGAATCGGTGATTGGTTTCAGCCTTGTTCCAAGTCCGGCAGCAAGTATCATAGCACGCATTATTTGCTGCTCTTTTGAATGAGTTGAGTATGGTTTACTTCGATCAGGACATCAAATTTTTCTTTGAGATGTTTTGCAAGATTCTCCGCACAGAATACTGAACGATGTTGTCCCCCTGTGCACCCGAAATTTATCATTAAGTTTTTAAAATCTCTTTTAATATAATTATTGACCGAGTTATCGACGATTGAATAGACGGAATTAAGAAAATCCTTCACACCATCCTTTTCTTTTAGAAAACTAATTACTTCTTCATCCAGGCCAGTAAAATTTCTGAACTCAGAACATCTACCGGGATTATCGATCGATCTGCAATCGAAAACAAAACCGCCGCCGTTGCCCGTGTAATCTTTCGGAAATCCTTCTTTATATGAAAAGCTGTTTACGGTTACTTTTAATTTTTCCCCTGATTCTGCAAACGAAATTTTCTTCAGCTCTTCACTTTTTAAAATAGAATTTACTGCTCTACTTAATTCCGGAAGTTTTTTTGGAATATGATTTTTATCAACAAGCCACTGAAGATTTTTTAAGGCATAAGGAATGCTGAATAGAAAGTGTGTTTTGTTTTCATAGTATCCTCTGAATCCATAAGCACCTAGCGTTTGTAAAATTCTGATTAATACATATCCGTAGTAATATTTCTTGAATTCTTTTCGGTTAACTTTTATTCGATTGTTTAACTGCTCTAAATAAAAAGATAGCAGCCCCTGCCTGGTTTCATAAGGTAAATTAGCTTTCGCCTGAAAGAGTAACGAGGCAACATCATATTGCAACGCACCTTTTCTTCCTCCCTGGTAATCAACAAAATAGAGTTGATTGTTATTAATTAAAATATTTCTTGATTGGAAATCCCGATACATAAGATATTTTGTTTCGGTTGAAAGAAGAAACTCGGCAAATGAATTAAAATCATTTTCGAGCTTCTGTTCAAAAAAAGGAATTTTCAGCAGCTTCATAAAATAATACTTGAAATAATTCAGGTCCCAAAGGATTGACTGCTTATCAAACTTTTCGCGTGGATAACAAGCCGAATAATCCAATCCTTTACCTCCATCTAATTGAAACCTTATCAACTGTCTCAGAGCTTCTTCATAATAATATATAATTTTTTTTGATAACGGTTTTGAATTAATAGGTTCGTTCAGCGAGAATAAAGTAGTATCGCCTAGATCCTCAATTAAATAAATATTATCCTTGATATTTTTAGCGAAAAGACGGGGGACATTCAGTTTCTTTTTTAAGAAATGTTCAGTGAAATTAATGTAAGCGATATTTTCTTTTCTATCCGGATTAAAAACGCCAACTGCATTTTTTTCTTTACCAGTAATCCTGAAATATTTTCGATAAGAACCAGATCGAGCTAACGGATCAATATTGAGAACTTTTTCCTTTGCCCAGCTTTCATAAAGTATTTTAAGTTTCTTTATTTCTTCCATCATTTATCTACTTTAAAATCTTTTTTTAGTATAGCATAAATATACTGATCTATAAATTTCCCTTCCTTATAAACTGCTTTTCTCAAAGTTGCTTCTTTATGATAACCTGCTTTTAACAGGACTTTTTCGGAGGCAGTATTTCCCTCAAAAACATTTGCGAAGATTCTGTTGATGTCAAAATTATTAAATGAAAATTCTGTGAAGGCTTTCAGAGCTGTTGTAGCTATCCCTTTTCTCCAGAAAAGCTCACCAATCCAGTAACCAATCTCTGCAGAGAATCTGTTTACATCATCCTGCAGGTTTATCCCAATAGCACCGAACATCTCTTTATCATTAGCAATTACAAAGTTGGTCTCGGGATGCTGATTGCAGGCGTGTATTATCCACATCTCAGCATCTGAATTAGTATAAGGATACGGAAATTGATCCCGCAGGAACCGGGAAACTTTATAGTTATTTGCAAACTTAACGAGAGCTTCTTTATCCGATAATTGATAGCTTCGAATACAAAATTCACCTAAATCCATTTTCATAATGTAAATTTAAGAAATTTAGGCGAAGCAATAATTTTACCAGTCTCCGTCGGGACCGCCATAAGCACCCTGATCGTTTCGTGTGTCATCAAAATCATCGTATTGAGGATCCGGGTTTCCTTCGTTTTTGCAGGGGGAGATTTCAGATAAATGAAAGTCAGTCGAAGATTTAAATAAAGGATCCATATTCCCGAACGCTAAAAAGTTGTATTCTTGAAAAACGTTTGTGATATCTCCGGAAACAATTGCAATCCGTGGATCTCCGTGATATGAAAAGTTATCATAAAAAATATTGTTTTGTATCTCTTCATAAACCGGATCAGCAACAACTAAACCACCGCCAAAATTTAAAGAATAATTTTTATAGAAAGTGTTGTTAATAATTTTATTGTTTGAATTCTGTGAAAGAATAGCTCCACCATATTCTACCCCTTCATTATAGTAGAAAACGTTATTAATTATTTCAGAATTTGTTGAGAACAAAGCTAATGCTCCTCCATATTGTGTATAATTATTTTCGAAGTAACAGTTTTTTAGCTGCAAGTTCGCATTCGTTGTTTCAATTGCACCGTACTTTAATGCACTTTCATGAGGAAGATAAACATCTTCTATTTGACAGAAAATAAAAATCAGACTATCAGTTGGGTCAGTCGAGTGGATACCATCCCAACCATATTCAAATGCTTTAAATGCGATTGGTTTTTCTTTTGATCCCCGAGCTTTGATTCCCCCATAAATATATAGACCGGTATTGTTTTTAAAAAAGATTATCACACCTGGTTCAATTGTTAAAATGATTCCCGCATCAACTGATATGTTGCTTGTAACAAGGTATGGTGAATCAGTTTTTGAAAGAACACTACCTAGTTCCCCGCTGATTTTAGTGTAGACCCCTCCTAATCCTGGATCAATTCCTGGATCAGTGAATAAGTTTCTATCGGAACATCCACCGAAACTTATCATCAGAAGAATTACTATTTTTATTGTATATGATTTCATAATAATTATATTCTTTACAGACTAAAAAATATAACATCTTCATCAAATTATTATGAAAAAATTTTTCCTCTATGCCCTCAGTTTTATATTATTCACCATAAACATTCAACCGCAAAACGATGTTAATATTACAATTTTAGTGAAAGCGAATAACCTGCCTTCAGGTTCTTCCATCTACGTTACGGGTAATGATGCAAAACTGGGTTACTGGCAACCTGATGCAGCGAAACTTATTGAAAATGTAAATGGGATATGGTCAAAAAGTTTTTTGTTCAAAAAAGGTGAAAAGCTTGATTTCAAAATTACACTTGGTAGCTGGGAATCAGAGGCGCTGAACGATGATGGTTCTATTCCATCAAATCATTCTATTGAGGTTTTGAATGACACCACAATCGAAATAGAAGTCAATCGATGGGCAGACAAGTTAGAAAAAAAGACTGAAGGACAAATAACAGGTATTGTACAATATCATCTTAATATGAAAGGTAAAGGAGTAAAACCGAGAGATGTAATTGTTTGGCTTCCTCCATTTTATTTTTTAGACCCCGAAAAAAGATACCCTGTTCTATATATGCATGACGGACAGAATATTGTTGATCCGCGTAATTCAACATTTAAAGTTGATTGGCAAATTGATGAAGCAGCCGACAGTTTAATTAGAAAAGGATTAATCGAGGAGATTATAATTGTTGGTATTTACAACACACCTGACAGAAGCAGTGAGTATTCTGAAAATGATACTGGTTATGCTTATATGAATTTTATTATTGATTCAATTAAACCATTTATTGATAAGAATTACAGAACTCTTCCCGATAAAAAATATACTGCAACAGCAGGTTCTTCATTAGCAGGTTTGATATCATTTATGCTTGCCTGGGAACACGATCAGGTTTTTTCAATGGCTGCCTGTATTTCACCGGCATTTAAAATTGGCAGATACAATTATGTAGATAATGTAGAATCATATAAAGGAAAAAAAAAGAATATTAAAATTTATATAGATAACGGTGATAATGAACTTGATTCCAAATTACAGGTTGGTATAGATGAAATGCTTCAGGCTTTAAATGTAAAAGGCTTCGTTCAGGATGAAGATTATTATTATTACAAGGATATTAAATCACAGCATAGTGAAAGGTACTGGGCAAAACGAGTATGGCGTACATTATTTTTTTTATTTGGTACGGAGAAGGGAAGAAAACTACTTTAATCTTTTCTCAAAATGTTGGTAATCCTTTAAGTTTTTCCAGTCGCCACCCCATTTCCAACCTCTACTTTTAAATTCCTGAACAAGTTGAGATTCCGATGATATTGTACCGGCTTTTGTGGGATCGTAGATACTACCTGCAGGAATGCTTATACCATTCTTAATATAAGGATTAAGAAGTGGGTTAATATCAATTGCCAGCCCGTAAGCATGTTTGGAAATTACCCTGGTGCCTGAAATGAACCGATAGTTAAACCCCGATGTGTTATTATCTTTAGTTG
>Ga0307425_1000414_pt1 | contig 27127 bp, 23 predicted proteins | sample SalMarWE160330MG_FD_202152 | JGI IMG/M metagenome (GOLD analysis project Ga0307425, IMG submission 202152) | Salt marsh sediment microbial communities from the Plum Island Ecosystem LTER, Massachusetts, United States - WE1603-30 | ecosystem: Environmental > Aquatic > Marine > Intertidal zone >...
TATCGACCTGCCGCGCATGGCCGACAAGACGGCCGACATGCTGCACCGGAGCCTGGACGCCTTCACCAGGAACGACGCCGCGGCGGCGCGCCAGATAGCCCTGGAAGACGACGAGGTGGACGACCTCTACGACCAGGTGTACCGCGAGCTGCTCATCTTTATGGCCGAAGACTCCAGGACAATTACCCGCGCCACCCGGCTTATCTGGGTGGCCCACAACCTGGAGCGCAGCGCCGACCGCGTCACCAATATCTGCGAGCGCGTTGTCTTTAACGTTACCGGCAAATTGGAAGAGATAGGGGCGTCCAACTACTAGGATACCAGCTAATTAGCAATAAAGAATTGCCGTGTGTCAATACGGCTTCTGGTAGTAAAACTCAATCATCCAGGGCGGCCAGACGTAGTTGAAACTGGTCAGCCAGTCCGGCAGGACGTGGAGGCTCCAGGCCCATTGCGTGTAAAGCAGCGCTCCGAAGGCTAGAATGATAATCAGCATCGGTATCAAGAATTTATAGGGGAATCTGGCCATTATCAGGGCGCCGACAATGACCGCCGGCAACAGCCAGGGGAGGTAAAAGCGATTGAAGAGGACGAATCCCCCGCCTTCCCGGAGCCCCGCCAGCCATTCGTAGGTCAGGTTCATCAGCAGGACGGCCACAAACCAGCCGGTCAGGACTAGCAAGATATTCCAGGGCAATTCCGCGCCGAGGCTGGCCCATTTCCCTTCCGGACGGCGCCGCCTGAAGAATTTTTGATACAGTATGACCAGGAAGCCGGGTACGCCGATAAAAAGGAGCGGGAAACCGATGAGCAGGTTCCGCGCCGCGCCCTCGATGTTGTAGCGTACCATCTCCAGCGGAATCAGCTCGCCGGTGGTATCAATCTGCCCCCAGTACTGGAAGGCGAACTTAATGGGGTAGGGTGAGATGGAGTAGCCGGTTTTAAGGGGCGAGCCGAAGATAAAATAGTCGTAAAGAAATAGTCCTACCATGGGTAGGCCGATTCCCAGCACCAGCGGCACTATCTCCCGTTTGAGGCCGGTGCTTTGTCCCTGGCGCCAGTCCATAAACCGGGTAATGACCAGATGTAATAACAGTATTACGGCTATGGGCAGGTTGGTATAGCGCGCCACCACCGACCACCCGGTGAAAAAGAAAGCCAGAAAGAGCAGCACGCCCCTCTTTACCGGGCCAACCTGTCGCCTTTGCAGATGATAGTAGAGATAAAGGCCGCCTCCCATCGTCAGGAAAGCCAGCGAGGCGTAGGAATCCATGTAGATGCGGTTGCACATTACCAGGGCGATGGGCGTAAAAAGTATCAGCAGAGAGCCAATCATGGCCGTTTTTTCGTCCCGCAGGCGTTTGAGCAGGGCGAAGGTCACTATCACCATGCCCAGCGCCAGCAGCACGTTGCCGTACCGGGGGATGCCCATTTTATAGAAAGGCACCAGATAAAAGACGCTGCCCGGCGCCTTTTCCAGTGCCCATTCGTTCGGTGCGACGGGTAGATATTGCAGCAGGATGCTGCCGTGCTGGTAAGTTTCGTAGGCTTCCCGGTACAGGGTCAAATCATCTATTACCAGGTGGCCTTCGGAGAAATTCTGGGTGCCATAGTAGAAAGCCCAGTCATCCACCTCGGGCATGGGGAGCGGCGCGGCTAATACCAGGGCCATCGCGATGATAAAGCCGATGGCAACAATGAGCCGGTAAACGGTGACGTATTTAGAAAGCCGCTGGTAAACTGAGGCCATGCTCTTCATTTAGTGGTCTTTCCTGAGATACAGTGTCTTCTATAATGTCTTACCCGTTTCGGCCGCATCGGTGCTATTATACACTATATTAAATGACGGCCAGTTTAAAGACATCGATAGAATAACCACGGGAACGAAGCCGGGAGTAATTTGATTAAATCCCGGTTAAAACTGCGCCGAAGCGCCCGGCTCCGGCGGGTATTGACATCACCGGGGAGGGTTGGTAAAATATAATTAAATATGCGCATATAAGGGAGTAATCGTGCGTCAGCTGGTGAGAGCGACCAAGGCCCTGTCCGACGAGACCCGACTCCGGATTATCAACCTGCTGCTGGAGCGGGAGTGCTGCGTCTGCGAGGTGATGCAGGTGCTGGATATATCGCAGACGCGCGCCTCGCGTAACCTGAACATTCTCTACGCCGCCGGTTTCCTCAGGGTGCGTCGGGAGGGTCTCTGGGCCTATTACGCCATCGATAAGGCCGCTCTTGAGGACTATCTGGCACTTTTGCTGGAGGCCGTCGAGGTGGGATTGAAAGGTAACCGCGTCGCCCGGGCCGACCGCGAGCGCCTGCGGGAGGCGCAACGGCTGGGGCCCGGCCTGTGCCAGCCTTCCCGGAACTAGCGGAGGCAAGCCCGTGAAAAAAAGGGTGCGGCAAATCCGCGACAAAATCAGGGAACGGGTCGCCGCGCTCGTCGAGGAACTGACCGCCAAATGACTGAAAAACCCTGTAAGACCCCCGGCCTGTCTTTTCTGGACCGCTTTCTGACCCTGTGGATTTTCCTGGCGATGGCGGCCGGGGTGGGGCTGGGCTACTTTGTCCCCGACGTCGCCGATTTCCTGGGCTACCTCTCGGTGGGCACCACCTCCATCCCTATCGCCGTGGGGCTGATACTGATGATGTACCCGCCGCTGGCCAAGGTCAGGTATGAACAGCTGGGACAGGTCTTTCGCAACTGGCGGATACTGGGGCTCTCGCTCGTCCAAAACTGGGTCATCGGCCCGGTGCTGATGTTCTTTCTGGCGATACTCTTTCTGGGCTATCTCTGGCCGCTGCCGGAGTACATGGTCGGCCTGATTATGATTGGGTTGGCGCGCTGCATCGCCATGGTCATCGTCTGGAACGAGCTGGCCGGGGGCAACAACGAGTACGCCGCCGGGCTGGTGGCCTTTAACTCCATCTTCCAGATTCTTTTCTACTCGGTCTACGCCTACCTTTTTGTGACCGTCCTGCCGGGCTACTTCGGCCTGAAAGGCACGGCCATGGACATTAGCATCGGGCAAATCGCGCGGAGCGTCCTCATCTACCTGGGCATTCCGTTCTTCGGGGGGATGCTTTCCCGCTTCGTCCTCCGGAAGGTCAAAGGGGACGACTGGTACGAGAAAAAATTCATCCCCAAAATCAGCCCCATCACCCTGGGGGCGCTGCTGTTTACCATCGTGGTGATGTTCTCGCTCCAGGGCGAGATAATCGTCCGGCTGCCCCTGGACGTCGTCCGTATCGCCGTGCCGCTGCTCATCTACTTCGTCGTCATGTTCCTGGTCTCTTTCTACATGGGCAAGAAGGCGGGGGCGGACTACTCCCAGACGGCCACGGTCGCCTTTACCGCGGCCAGCAACAACTTTGAGTTGGCTATTGCCGTGGCGGTGGCCGTCTTCGGCATCGGCTCCGGCCAGGCGCTGGCGGCGGTTATCGGCCCGCTGGTGGAGGTACCGGTGCTCATCGGCCTGGTGAACGTGGCCCGCTATTTCCAGCGCCGCTTTTTCCGGCCTGAGGACGCGGCCGAGTGCATTGCCAAAATATCGGTAAACGAGTGAGGGCAGTGAATAGTCCAGGCGTAAGTTAGAGCGTTTTTAGCTAGAAATTTCAGGGTCAATAACGTGAGCTAAATTTGATAATTGAACATTTTTGGATATCTGCTATGCATAGCTTTCCGGTATAACTCGATTCGGCTTTTAGCGCCTAATTTCTTGTAGATATTCTTGGTATGCGTATGTACCGTCTGTCGGCTGATATAGAGCTTTTCTCCAATTTCAACGTCGGATAGCCCTCTAATCAGATAATAAACAATATCCAGCTCTCTTCTGCTTAGCCGGAATCTAGTTTGGAAGTTAGTCTCCAGTTTATTATCTTCGTTGAGGTCGGACATGATAACCATAAAATTAGGTGTAGAACTCGCCTGGTCGCTGTTCCACATCAGTGAGCATTCTATTTGAAGCTTCTGGCCGCTTCCGGTATATACTAATCTCTCCTTTGGCAACAGAATAGACCGCCCTTTTGCTTTCACCATATCAAGGAGGTCGGAACAATCTTCTACAATACAGGATGGTATGGGGAGCTTCTCCCCTTCAATATCAGAAGTATTATATGGCTTGCCATCCAATAACTGCAGGCAGATATCTCGGGCCTTGGTATTAAAGAAGGAAGGCGTAAATCTATGGTCTAACCAGAGAAGCCCCTCACCATCAGTCTCATCGGCGGGCAAGAAATGACTTTTCTGGGTATTAAGCCGTGAAATTAAACAAATATTGTGCACCGCGAGTCCAAGGTGGGAGGCAAGCCTCGTTGCCTTTAATACCTCCCTGTCTCCGTAATCTGGCTGGCTCTTGGAACGCCACAGCGTAATCATACCCTCCAGGTTGCCTTTACAGCGTAAGGTCAGGAATAACTCCCAGTACAAATTCTGTGGTCTAATGAAATCATTATACAAAACGGAATTATTCCAGTCTCGAAAAGAAATAGAGCTACCAATTTTCAGGGCGATTTTGGGCGATGAAAGCGCCTTTGTCAACAGTGGGGAATGCTTATAGAAAGCATCTTTATATAAGTTGGGGTAGTATTTATCTTCGTAAAGATTATTGTTATCAAATTTAAAAGACCGTGACTCAACTACTTTGATACGCCTGGGATATCCCTGGACAAGATGAAAGGTGGCACATTCGGTATTGAACGCCTGCATTACGGAGGGAAACAATGCCAGAAGCAGGCTTTCCACGTCTTCACACCGGTTAGCAAGATAAACCAGATTTAGAATATCACGGTAGTCTTTGTCAGTCAGCCTAGCCATTTGCCACAGTTATATCACCTTTTTATGCCGCTGTCAAAAATACCCTATTTAGGGTATTGCCTTTACGGACATATATATTAGCATGAGAATGTATTCTTTTTTGCTTTCCCAGCATACCAAATTGATTAAGGAGACCTCCTGGTGACGGGTTGGCAGGTTACGGCAGCCACTATTTATTGTGATGCCGTGGATGATGACGTGACGATAATGGTCTACAAAAACGGTAGTACAAAGTGCTCCGGTTTTAAGAAGTATGGTGAATTTATTGATAAGCAAACAGCCGGGGTGCTTAAAGGGAAGGCCAGGCGGCTGGGCAGTAATCTGGAATGTGAAGGGCCGCTGGACTATAGAGTGACCGACTACCGGGATAAGCTTATGGCCGAGGACAAAGCTGCCCCCGTTCCAGCCAAACCAACTAAAAAGAAACGAACGTGATATTAAGCAGGAGACTATGATAGATGGCAACTGAGAGGCAAGTTAAATTGCGCATCGACGGCCTCTCGCTTAGCTTTGGCGGTGTTAAGGCCCTTAATAACTTGAGCCTGGAAGTCAGGGACAACGAGATACTGGCTATTATCGGACCTAATGGCGCTGGTAAGACCGCCCTCCTCAACTGCATCAGCGGCTTCTACAAACCTCAAAAGGGTGAAATATACTACGAAGATCGGAGAATTACCCGGATGCGCCCGGATAAGGTAGCCGCCTTGGGACTGGCCAGAACATTTCAGAACATTGAGCTGTATACCGGGCTGAGCACCCAGGATAATATCATGGCTGCCCGCCACGCACTGATGAAACAGAATTTTATTACCGGCGCGCTGTACTTTGGCTGGGCTCACCGGGAAGAAATCGAGCACCGCCGGACGGTAGAAGACATCATTGATTTCCTGGAAATAGAACCTCTCAGGAAGAGGGTAGTTGCCGTTCTGCCCTACGGAATGCGCAAGAGAGTTGAGCTGGGGAGAGCCTTAGCCCTGGAGCCGAAAATATTGCTCCTTGATGAGCCAATGGCCGGAATGAACCTGGAGGAAAAGGAGGACATCGCCCGGTTTATAATTGATGTATTCGAAGGCCAGGGGGCCACCTATCCCGATACACCTGTCTTACGGGACGGGATTAAAAGTATCATCCTTGTGGAGCACGATATGGGAGTGGTTATGGACCTCGCCGACAGGATTATCGTTCTAGATTTCGGGTGCAAAATTGCCGAGGGCACCCCGGCCGAAATTAAGACTAACCCCGAGGTTATCAAGGCTTACCTCGGGCAGGGAATGGAAGCTAAAACTTAGTCAGAGAGAAAAATGCTGCAGGTTAATAATATTGAAGTTACCTACATGAATATAATTCAGGTACTGCGGGGCGTATCGTTGGAGGTAGGTGACAGGAAAATCGTGGCCTTGCTCGGGGCTAATGGCGCGGGAAAGACTTCCACACTAAAGGCCATATCCGGCCTGCTGAAGACAGAGGAAGGGGAGGTAACTGGCGGTAACATCTATTTTGATGGCAAGAGAATAGACAGGTTGAATCCCGAAGCTATTGCGACCCTGGGCATAAGCCAGGTCATGGAAGGACGCCGGGTGCTGGAGCATCTTAGCGTGGAGGAAAACCTGTTGGTGTTCGCCTATAATCGCAAGGACCGGAAAAAGGTTAAAAGAGATATGGAGATGGTCTTTGAGTATTTCCCCAAAGTAAAGGCCCTTCGCCACCGGACGAGTGGCTATCTGTCCGGTGGCGAACAACAGATGATGGTGATAGGGCGGGCCCTCATGGCCAGCCCCAGACTCATGCTTTTAGACGAACCTTCGCTCGGCCTGGCTCCTCTGCTGGTGGAAGAAATCTATGAAATTATCAAGCGAATCAGCGCCGAGCAGGAGATGGCCATACTCCTGGTGGAGCAAAACGCCCGGGCTGCCCTTGGTATCGCTGATTATGGTTACGTGATGGAAAACGGCCGGGTAGTTATGAGTGGGCCGGCGGGAATGCTGAGGGACAATGAGGATGTTAAGGAATTTTATATGGGGCTGTCAGCGGTAGGCTCTAAGAAGAGCTACCGTGAAGTCAAACACTACCGGCGCCGAAAGAGATGGCTGGCATAAGGGAATAAGTAGAGGCAATGACGGCTGATATGGAACATGTCCATAAGGAAAAGGGTGATACCTGGCCCAAGGTATTGAAATATAACTATGAGAATTATGGCGTTAACCGTATTGCCATGCGCCATAAACACCACGGCTTCTGGCAGCGTTATAGCTGGAAGGACTACTACCTCAACGTTAGCCATCTGGCACTTGGTCTAATAGCCATTGGCTTTAAGGCCAGAGACAAGGTGCTTATTATTGGGGATAACGCCCCCCAGTGGTACTATGCCGAGCTGGCGGCTCAGGCTAACCACGGGGCTTCGGTGGGAGTGTATTCGGAGTTGCTCCCATCGGAGATAAAATACATCGCCCAAAATTCCGAGGCCAGGTTCGCTATCGTTCAGGACCAGGAGCAGGTTGATAAGCTACTCCAGATTAAGGACGACCTTCCCCACCTTAAAAAGGTTATCTATTGGAATTATAAGGGATTAGCTCACTACGATGACCCCATCCTGATGGGATACGAGCAGGTGCTGGAGTTAGGAAGAGGCTATGAGGCGGAACACCCCGGAACCTTCGAGCGTAATATAGAAAGCGGCGATGCCGGCGATGTCTGTGCCATTGTTTACACGTCGGGAACCACCGGGGCGGTACCCAAAGGAGCCGTCTATAGCTACCGGACGATGCGGGCCGGAGCTGACTATTACCTGCATCTCGATCCCTGGTATGAGAATGATAATATTGTCCCTTACCTGCCGCCGGCAGGCATGACCGAGCAGTGGCTCGGGATTGGTTGCCACCTCCTGTCAGCCAGTATCCTGGACTTCGCTGAAAAGCCGGAAACCCAGCCGGAGGACTTCAGGGAAATAGGGCCAAGCGTGATATCATACGGAGCCCGCATCTGGGAGGCTCAGGCAGGCAGGGTTCAGGCCCGCATCCGGGAGGCTGACGTCTTAAAGAGGCTCGTCTTCCGCCTGATGATGTCTATCGGCTATAAAATAGCCGAGCTAAGGTACAGCAAGCAAAAGCCGAACCTGTTTTGGAAGATCCTCTATGCCCTGGCTAATATAGCCCTGTTCAGGGCCGTCAAAGATAGCCTCGGACTGTCCAACGCCAGGATATGCTATTCCACGGGGGCCATGCTCAGTCCCGATGCCTTCAGGTTCTATCATGCCCTCAATCTCCCCGTTAAAAGCCTGTATGGCACCACGGAAGGAGGAGCCCTGACTGGCACGAAGAACGACGACATCCGTGTAGAGACCGTAGGCCGCGTTCATCAGGGAGCCGAGGTGAGAATTACCGATGATGGTGAGATTATTTATCGGCAGCCCGGCGTTTTCCTGGGTTACTATAATGACCCGGATAAGACTGCCCGGGTGCTTAAAAATGGCTGGTTCTACAGCGGCGACAGCGGCTTTATTAGTGAGGACGGACACCTTGTCTTCCTGGACAGGCTAGAGGACATGGTTGAACTGGCCACGGGTGATAAACTGGCCCCTCAGCTTATTGAGAGCCGGCTGAGGTTCAGTCCTTATATCAAGGACGCCTGGGTTCTGGGCGGCCCGGATGGGGCCTATGTCTCGGCAATCCTGATAATTGACTACGAAGACGTCGGCAGGTGGGCCGGGAGGGAGAGGGTGGCTTATACCACTTTCACCGAGCTTTCTCAGAAGCCAGAGGTTTATCAGTTAGTGAAGCAGGATATAGACAGAGTGAATCAGACTTTGCCACCGGGCACAAAGATCAGGAAATACGTCAACCTGCACAAGGAATTTGACCCCGACGAGGCTGAGTTAACCCGAGACAGGAAGCTGAGGAAGGTATTTATGCAAGAGCGTTACCGCGAGCTTATCAATGCCATCTATGGTAACAAGACCGAAGTGCCTGTAGAAACCCAGGTCAGATATCGAGATGGGCGGACAGGGACAATAAAGACTACTCTCAGCATCCAGTCGGTTGAAGGAGCCGGCCGGTGAATTTCCTTTTGCAATTAGTGATATCCGGTTTCGCCCTGGGGATGGTCTATGCCCTGGTGACGATAGGCTTTGTCTTGATTTTCAAGTGCTCCAAGGCATTTAACATTGCCCAGGGGCACTTTGTCATGATTGGCGGCTACCTGGGCTTTACCTTCCTGGTAACCTTCCATCTACCGATATGGGCTGCCCTGCTGGCAGCGATAGCGGTGGCCATTGTGATGGGGCTGGCAATAGAACGCCTTACCCTGCGTCCCCTGGTGGGTCAACCAATACTAGCGGTTATCATGATGACCATCGCCTTGGCAACGGTAATGGAGGGGCTGGCAACCCTGATCTGGGGAGGTGAGTATAAGGCTTACCACGGAGTGCTGCCGACCATAACCATAAAGTTTGGAGAGCTGTCCGTTCCCCCGGAGATGACAATTGGACTGCTGACGTCCATTGCTGCCGTAATCATACTCATGCTTCTCTTTCGTTACACCAAGAGCGGGCTGGCCATGAGAGCCACCGCCGAGGATGAGCAGGTGGTGCGGAGTGCCGGTATCAAAGTAACCACCGTCTATGCGCTCTCCTGGGTAATCGCCGCTGTTGTTGGTGTTATCGCCGGCATCCTTTTAGGCGGCATATCTGGTGTCATGATACCAATGTCCGAGGTCGGCCTGAAGGCATTAGCCGTGGCGCTATTGGGAGGGATGGACTCAATTGGCGGTGCTATTCTGGCCGGAATAATTCTGGGTGTTGCGGAGAATGTGGCCGCCGGTTATCTGGACCCGCTATTGCCGGCTGGCGGTGGGTTGGCTAATGTCTTCCCGTTCATCGTCATCATAATCGTGTTAATTTTTAGGCCTCACGGTCTGTTTGGTCTGGCTGATATAGAAAGGATTTGATAGATGGCTTTGCCCAGCGGAACCTTTAACCAGAGCTATGCTCAAGATATGGCTATCTTCCGCACCAAGACGCAATGGGCGATGCTGCTGGCCTTCCTCGCCTTTCTTTTCACCTTCCCGCTTTATTCCAGTGACAGAATGCTCACTATAATGACCATAATGGGTATCACCATTATCAGTGTTCATGGTCTCAGCATTCTCACCGGATATTGTAACCAGGTTTCTCTGGGTCACGTAGGATTTATGGCCGTGGGGGGTTATACCTCGGCTATCCTCACTTCCCACCTCGGCTGGCCGTTCTGGGCGGCCTTGCCCTGCGCTGCTCTGATGGCGGGAGTAGTCGGTATAATCTTCGGCCTGCCGTCGTTAAAGGTCAAGGGCTTCTACCTGATTGTGTCCACCGTAGCCGCCTACTTTATTATCATCTGGTTTGTCCTCCAGCTGGTTGGCCTCACCGGTGGTGCCGATGGCATGGCGGTGCCCCGGCCGGCGATAGGCGACTTTGTCTTCAGGTCCAAAGCCAGCTATTTCTACCTGGTGATAATACTGGCCTGTCTGGCGACATTCGCAGCTAAAAACATCGTCAGGACCAGGGTGGGCAGGGCCTTTATCGCCATCAGGGATAACGAAAAAGCGGCCGAGGTCATGGGGATTAACCTGTGGACTTACAAGCTGCTGGCCTTCTTTATCGGCTGCCTTTTCGCCGGTGTGGCCGGCGCCTTGACGGTTCACTATGTCGCCTTCGCCTGCGTTGACCAGTTTCCCTTCATGAACTCGGTGTGGTATCTGGGCATGTTGATTGTTGGTGGTATGGGCAGCACCACCGGCGTTCTCTTCGGCGTCGTGTCCCTGAAACTGCTGGATGAGTTGGTTACCATTGTCGGCCCCATGCTGGCGGTGGCCGTCTCCCCGCAGGCGGCGTCGTCGCTCGGGCTCATCATGCGCGGCCTGGTAATCGTCGTCTTCCTCATCTTTGAGCCTAGAGGTCTGGCTCACCGGTGGGCGATGGTTAAGGCATATTACCGGCTATGGCCTTATTCGCATTAAGAAGGCAAAACTGCTTAACAAAGGGGGTGATTGCATTTGACAAAAAGACTAATCCAAAGTTGGGATTGAATCCTAAACCAGAAAGGAGGAAAAATGACTAAGTTTAAGTGGCTGCTAATAGCTTCCCTGGCTATTATGCTATTGGCCATGCCAATGTTTAGTTCCTGTGGGGGTGAAGAGACAACGCAGCCATCGGAGTACACCGTGTATGTCGGCGGCTGCTTTGCTCTGACCGGCGCCTATGCCGAGGATATGGCCGCGAACCTGGCCGGCTATGAGGACTATATTGCCTGGGTAAATGAGAACAAGATGTTGGCTCCATGGTACCCGGAGAAAACTATCCCCGATAATGTAACCTTTGAGGTGCTGTGGCGGGATGATGAGCTGGATGTAGAAAAGGTGCTGTCCATCTACGAGGAGCTCAAGGGCAATGGACTCCTGGTCGAGAGGGTATCGGGCTCGCCCCAGGCACTGGCGCTAATGGACATGATGAACGAGGACCGCATCGCTTCCACCAGCGCGGCCGCCGGGCCCTATCTCCTGTCGCCGCCAAAGACCATCTTTACCAACTATCCTATCTATACCGACGACTGTGCCGCTTTTGCCGATTGGTTCATGGAGAACTGGACAGAAACCAGGGCGCCGAGGTTTGCCTTCCTCACCGCCGATAATTCCATGGGCAGGTCGGTTGTTACCGATGAGATGAAAGACTATCTTTTGAGCACTGGGTATGAGATAGTTGGCGAGCAGTATGTGCCTTTGGTACCCACCGCACCACCGACCACCCAACTGTTATGGCTGAAGGACAACGACGTTGACGTTTGTTTCGGCGTTATGATTAACCCCGGTTCCCAGCCAACGGTAAAGGAAATGAACAACCTGAATATGGGTCCCGGTATGGACTACGAGATAACCTTTGGCTGTGCTACGCCGAGTCACCTTCAGGTGTTCGTTCCGGCAATGGGCCAAGAGGGGAACGGTTTCGTCGTCGCCGGCGGCTATGCCTCCTGGGATAACCCCGGTGAAGGCATGACTTTTGCTAACGACCTGGTGGCGACATATCGCCCCGACAAGCTTGGAGCCATGCACATCATGTACGCTGGTGGCATAGTTGAGTGCATGACCCAGGTTGAGGCATTAAGGCTGGCCATGCTGAAGACGCCTGTTGGTGAGCTGACTTCGGCTGATGTCCTGGAATACGGCTTCTACATGATTAAGAACCTTGACACTGGTGGCATAACCGGTTCGCCACTGACCTATGGTCCGGGCGATGTTGAGGGTACTGATGGAGTACGTATCCAGCAGGTACAAAATGGCATGATTGTAGACCTGGGCTCCTACCCGGTCCACCACATCTACCAGCACGAATAACCGTTGTTCCGGGAGCTCTATTTAGGTAGAGCTCCCGGAACCTTTTATTCTCCCTCCGTCGGGCAAGAGTAAAGAGACGCGGCTTTAACTTCCTCTAAAGCCGCCTGATGGTAAGATGAGTCAAGTAAACCTGTAAGCCGAGTTACAGGTCTACCTGTCATTATTTGTACCTACCTGAATGATATTTGACTAAATCATACCACAATGGCTTGTCTTGATGGAATAAAGGCCGCCTTAAACGTTTTGCGGCGCGAAATTTTTTTATCTGGTAGAAGGATACGTATAACTTACATTACACGCTGATTAAAATTATGCTTGATTATGCTTTGTGATAAACATGGGAAAACAATCTACCAATAATAAAGGACTTTTTCTGGATTTTACAAAACAAGCAAGTGTGACCCAACAATTGCCTCGATTGTGACCTGAGGTTATAAGATACCTCTTTGTTACACTGGTTGATAATCTGACGAAACGTTCAATACCCTACTGTTCTGTATATTTTACAACTAAAACTGGACTCCTTCATGGGAGGCAGGTCAATAATCGGTGTCACTTAAGCCATTCCAGAATGGCGTGAATACTGCCGGTGGCTAGGGCAATGCTCGTATCCGCCGCGCCGTAATACAAGTGAATCGTGTCGCCATCGGCGGCGATTGTGTAGCCGCATGGGAAAACGACGTTGTCGACATCCCCGCGCCGCTCGTAAGGTTCTTCCGGGCTAAATATCCACTCGTCGCTGCGCCTGAGGCAAATCTCTGGTGCGTGCAAATCAAACAAAGCCAGGCCGAGTCGGTAAATGGAGCCAGCTGCGTTTGCGCGTACGCCGTGGTAAATCACCAGCCAGCCTTTAGCAGTTTCGATAGGCGGAGGGTTGAGTCCGATTTTATTCGCGTCCCACCATCCCCCCCGTCGGGCTTCCAACATTATCTTATGACTACCCCAGTGCCGCAAGTCGGGCGAGTAGGACAGCCACATATGCGCGCCCGGCCCACTGACCGGGCGATGGATCAACACCCAACGACCGTCAATTCGATGCGGAAACAGGGCTGCATCCTTATCCTCCGGCGCCATAATCATGCCATAGCGTTCGAAGGTATGGAAATCCTCTGTGAGCGCAAGCGCCACCCCGGGGCCGCTACTGGAGAAGGCGGTATAGACGACGGCATATTTTTTTATTTCAGAGACATAGGTGATGCGCGGGTCTTCAATACCCCACAGCTCTTCAGGGAAGTGCTCTGGATCAGGCATAAGAGTGGGATGGCTATCTATTTCCCAGCTATCTACGCCGTTGGCGGAACGCGCAGCGCACAAGTGCGAAAGCCCGCTCCGGTCTTCGACGCGGCACAGCAGCAGGGTGGTTCCGTCATGCAGCAACGTCGCACCGGGGTTGAACACGCTATTGGCCGGATAAAGCCAATCGGCCGCGGTCAGTATGGGATTGTGTTCATGACGTGTAAAAAGTTCAAGGTGATGATTATTCATTGGTTTTGGTCCTCTAGATCAATAAGAACATTCTCGGCCAGGCGCAGTTCCAGCAGAGCCTGCAGAAAGGCCAGTGTCGATTCTGCGCCCTGATTCTCGTTCACGCGGTCGGGATGCAGGCCGTCTCGACAACCGCCAGTCGTCGGATCATATACGGGCAAATTCAGGCTATTGCGCCCAAGAAACCATTCAAAGACGCGGCGGGCTTCCTTACGCCAGCGCTTATCGAGCGTGATCTGGTAGGCTTCGAGACAGGCGGAGACCATCGTCTGTGCTTCCACCGGCTGTTGATCGAATACGGCCCGTTTACCACCCTGCGGATAAAAACCATTGGAGCCGATAGGAATAAAATGCCCTGTGTCCGCGTGCTGTAAATCGGCCAACCAACTCAGCGACTCCAATCCGGCTTCGGTCATGGCGGCATTGGGTATCGCATGACCACACAGGAGCAAGGCATGTGGTAACGCAGCGTTGCAGTATGTCAGCTGGCCTTCATACCAGTGCCATTCATCCGAATTGTGGCTTTGATACAACTTCAGCAGCCGGCCGGACAATTCCTCGCGGACATGGCTTGCCCGGCTATCACCGGAAAACCGCTTCAGGTATTCCTGGATACCCATGATCGCGAAAGCCCAGGCGCGAGGACTGGTTGTTTTGAGAATAGCAGGCAGGGCCTGCTCGAACACCCAGCCCGCCATACTGTGCAAGGCCGCCGTATTCGAGCGGCCCAACACGGTGCCTAACGCCCACAACGTGCGACCATGGCTGTCATCAGAACCGCGTTCTTCCTGCCAGTTGCGCTGGTAATCCATAAAGTTACGGAAACATCCGTTTTCAGTATTATAGGCATACCAGATAAAGGCGAGATAACGGGAGCCCAGTTCCAGGGCCGATTCGTTACCCAGGGCTTCCAGGAGAGCGCTCACCATCAACGCGCGGGCATTATCATCAATGGTGTAGCCCTCGCGATAGTTGGGCACTGTGAAAATGGCATGTTGCAGGATGCCGGTTTCGTCCGTCATATGATGCAAGTGGTTCAGTTTGAGAGGCGGCAATTCACCCGGGCCTTTATCCAGTGGTTTAACCGCAAAGTCCGGGTGAGTAAAATGACGGCGCTTCGCTCGTGCGCTTTTAAAACTCTCCATATAACGTTTCGCTACTTGCGGCCAGATCATATCACGCCCAAACGCATAGGCCTGCCTGCGCATGGCGTTGCGCTGAGGCTCGTTATCTAACAGGTCAATCACCCGATCGGCCAGCGCTGCCGGGTCCCGAAACGGCACCAACACTCCCCGCCCTTCACCAAGCATCTCTTCCGCGTACCAATATGGTGTCGAAATCACCGCCTTGCCGGCTCCCACGGTGTAGGCGAGCGTGCCGGAGGTGATTTGTGCTTCATTGAGATAGGGTGTAATGTAAATATCCGCTGCACTAATGAATTCAACGAGCTTTTCTAAACTGATAAAGCTGTTGTAAAAGATCACCTGACTTTCAACGCCTTTCTCCTGAGCCAGCCATTGCAGGGACAGCCGGTATGTTTCCCCTTCATTCTGCAATACGTGGGGATGGGTCACGCCGAGGACGATGTACACCACATTCGGGTGCCGGGCTAAAATGGCGGGCATGGCAGCGATGACATTTTCGATGCCCTTACTAGGCGAAAGCAAGCCAAAGCTGAGTAAGACGATTTTTCCCTCTACTCCAAACAGGTCTTTGTGAAAACTTGGATCTATAAAAGGCACATCAGGGATGCCGTGCGGGATCAGATCAATCTTCTCCGGTGGCACATCATAGACCTCCTTCAGAAATTCAATGCCCCGCTTACTCATCACAACCAGCCGATCAGACAAGGCTGCGATTTCCTTCAACACTCGTTTCTGATCGGGGTTGGGGTCGCGCAGGATGGTGTGTAGTGTCGTGACGATGGGCATCCTCAATTCACGCAAGAGCACCAGAATGTAACTGCCCGCGGTTCCACCGAAAATGCCATACTCATGCTGCAGGGATACGAGGTCTACATTATTTATATTCAGAAAGTCAGCCGCGCGGCGATAGGAATCAATATCCTTCTCCGTGAGTTCAAACCGAACGCGAGCCGGATAGTCGTAACCGGCCTCGATATCATTGACCGGGAGGGCAATACAGGTTGTTTGCTGATATTGGGCGGCGATGGCCTCACATAAATCGGTGGTAAATGTGGCTATACCGCACTGGCGCGGCAAGTAGTTACCGACGAATGCAATGCGTTTTATTTTTGAATCGGTTGAATCTTGACTCATGCCGAACATCTCCTTTCTTGAAACCATCCACACTTATTGGTGCCTTTTGGCCTATGAACGCAAAGAGGCGTTTGCTATTGATCTGCACCCATTCATTATAACTCTTCCAATGGTAGAGATGGGAAATAGTTGGACTTGCCCCCATCGTTGGGTCAATCATAACATTATTCTTCTCAATCATATACATAGACGGGGGTCCCTTCAAGATATCAAACCTTACATCAATGGTCATTACGAGCATAGGCGTAGACTCCGCGGAAAGTTTTAAGGAAACTCTGAAAACCGAATTTAGAGTAATTTTTTACACTGCAAGCGATAGCTTCGTGCTGCACATAACAAGCTTTTGTGTAGTGGCAAACAAATCAAGCTTGTGTGACCTCAACAATTGCCCCTTTTGTGACCTCAGGTCACAAAATACTTGATTGTTACCACTGTATGAGCATAGAGATGTCTGATTGTTGTGGAGGTATATTCCTGCTCTGCTAAAAAGTCTGTCAGCTGAAAGGCTATTGACTGAGCAGCCTACAGCCCATCCAGTCTCCAACCTCCCCTGTTTTCTAGGTCACTACCATCCGATTGTCTTACCGAATGCCTGGCCAACTGCTATTATCAAAGCGAACAAGCCAATCGCCGTGGTCAGGAACACAAAGATGGATCGCTCCTTGCTTTTGATTATGCTGATAAGTCCTGTTACAAGGGCGGCTCCTGCTAGGCACGCAAATCCGCTTGATGCAGCGACCTCAAGAGATCTATTGGCGACTTCCGGAACGAAGATGAACAACACAATAATCGCGATAACCAAGCCGACTGACCACCAGCCCAAAGAAGTCTTTGGTAGAATAGTAGTCCGCATGTTCGTCATTTCCTTCAACGCCTAGCGACTGTGCCTATGCTAACACCACTGTGCCTTATAATTCAATAATTTGTGCTTTATGAGTCGTGGATGCCAGACAAGCAACTGTTGAAGCTCTGGAATCAGATTTACTTCTCACCATAGGAGGAAAAAGCGCTTTTATTGTGACCTACTCTGTACGGAAGATTCTATAAATTCCAGTGATGCACCCGAAGAATACGTCACCTTCAGGGCTTATGGCCATACCCATGGCATCTGCATCTACAGTAGTGGCAACCGGGTAAATATCACCCTCTGTTGTTACCCTGTTTAGCTCCCATTGACCGCGAGCTACAATTGAAGTCCGCCACAGAACAAAAAAATCTCCAGAAGCAGGATCGTAGGCAATGCTTTGACTATCCCCCGGCTGGTTGATCTGGCGTTCGTGTAAAAGAATTATTTCGCCCGAAGCGGGGATTATCCTGAACAGGCTGGAAAAAATTGGACCGATATCACGGTTCTCTGCCCAAACTACAGCTGCCATCAAATTCCCCTTCCTATCTACAGCCAGGTCACACATCTCTACCTCAGCATCGAAATCTATAGGTAAGGCAGATACTTCGCCATTTTGAGTTATCTTCCAGAGCTTCTGTATATTTCTGGAAAAGACGTAAAAACATTCGGATGTTTGGTCATAGGTAATACTATGTGGATTGCGAAGGTCTGTTGCAAAGACTTCTTTCCGACAATCAGGCGATACTTTCACTATCTGCCCCGCCCAATCGTCAACAACGAATAAATCCCCTGATGTATCAAATGTTAAAGCTGCAGGCGACTGAAAGTCCTCGGCAAAGGTGCTGATATCGTCTTCTTTATCCAAACGCAAAACCCTTCCGCTGATAATGGGACGGTGTATATTATCAGCGATAAAAATATCCCCCGATGGTCCTATCGCCATTCCTTCACTTCGATACCAGCTTTCGACCAAAATCCTGACTTCCCCCTGCGGCGTAACCCGACATAAAAGACCTGTGGACTGATCAGCAATAAATATGTTACCGGAATCATCGATAAGCATATCCGAATAAGCGGGTGTGAGTGGTGGACCAGTTTGAATAGGGGTTAGCGAGCCATCTTCTAAGGATAACTGATATATGCCGCCCTCACCGATATCCGTTCTTAGTGAAGCGAGAAACAGATTACCCTGCTTATCGAAAGCTAGTGAAATGGGATCACCACCATGGGCAAGGTGATCGGCAATCGTCTCTGTTTCACCGTCGAGACTCACCCTTAGGACCTTGCTCATATATGTATCCGCAACGAAAATCTCACCTGACAGACTAATTTCGATGTCAACAGGCCATTGTAAATTTGTAGTAAATGAGCTGACATCTCCCTCAGGGGATATCTTAGTAATTACGTTAGACTCGGACGAAATAGTGTAAAGATAGCCATCAGGTCCAAATGCCATGTTAGAGGCGTGTACATCAGAAAAAAAGGTCAGTTCTCCAGCCGGTGAAACCTTATAGATTGCTGGTGGCACCGGGAAGGTGCCTCCCTCTATTGCCACAAACAACTCACCGGCAGGATTGTAGGCTAAAGCTGCGGCACCACTAGGCAAATCGGCGAAAATAGAGGCCTCACCATCTTGACTAACCCTGGCAATCCATGGCGTTTCATGACACGCAACCAGAAGCTCGCCTGAAGGGTTGAAAACAATATCTGCTTCCCAGCGTAGAAGGGGAAGGTAAACAGTAGATATGTCATAGCCAGGCTGCAAGCCCATGAGCTCACTTAATGTAGTGTCTGGAGTAGTTGCGGGCCCTGGTGCCGATGCCTCATCTTCCTCTTCGGTCACTTGAGGAGTCGGTTCTATTAAAGGAGGCGGTGTCGTTTGAGCGGGTTTGGATGCAGACTGACAACTGGTGACAAGCAGGAGACATAAAAGAACAGCGACAGTGTATCCAAATTTCATCCTCAACCTCCTGAACCACACTGTAGATCGTTCCTATGTTTATTTCGTATGTCTGGCCCAGCTTAAGCCTATTCCGCGATTTTTGTCAACGGCCTGATCTAAACCAATAGAATTAGCATTACGCTATCCTGTCCTCTACCAGCTGTTCCCGGTAGTAATATTTTATGAACTCTCGAAACCTGTCGATGGTCTTTTTCTTAAATAAATACGCTACCCATACAATTGTCTCCTCTGATATAACGAAAGCCTCTTCTGTCTTATGTTGAAATCAAACTAAAGAGTTTTTCAATTTACCCGCCCCATGGGGATTACCTACATAAACGTGCTAGTTCTTGAAATTTTAGCTTATGATTTTCTGTTAAAGCTCTTAAAAGGCGGACTATGAAAAAGCGTATAACATGGATTATACGTATAGGTAGATTGAATGATCTGTCTTTTTATTACATCTGTGTACCTGCGGCTTCGTCTCTAGAGAAGTGTTGACACGGGCGCTCAGCACGGGTACATTAGCGTTATGAAGTTTCTTATAGCCGCCCTGTTGACACTGATACTGGTGCTCGGTTCCTGCACTTCATCACCGGCTTCATCCCCGCCGACAACTCCCGGTACCAGTACTCCGGCAGGGACCGAAACCGGCCCCACCCTAACACCTGACCCTACCCCGTCTACCGAAGACCTGGTTTCACAGGTCGACCCTCTGGAAGAGTGGTGGCTTCAACCACAGAGCTATACCTATCAGGGCGACCCCGAATTTATGCTGGATGAAAATTACACCGTCGTCTGGTGGGGCAATGGGCTTACTTCTCCGGAGAAAATCCGTACTGAGGTAAAAACTGAGATAGACCGTTATCATGCCGCTGGTATCAGGTATATCGTTCCCATATCTCTCTTCGACATCGAAGATGGCAGCGACCTGTCCGTCATCAAAGAGGTATCGACCGAGATGATCGAGGCGGCCGTGCTCAGGCTCGACGGCACCCCCCTGGTGATAATTGAAAACTTCGGCGGCGACCCCGAGGCCCGTCAATATGCCTACGACATCAATCACCCCGAGTGGCGCCAATATGTCATCGAGCAAGTGCTGGCGGCCGTCGATGCCGGTGCCGATGGTATCAGTATTGATGATGTCAACGGCAACCGGTGGTGGGTGGAGAATGGTTGGGGGAGTTTCAACCCGGCCAGCGAGGCGGGATTCCGGGAATACCTGAAGGAAATGTATTCCATTACCGAGCTTACGGGAATGGGTATCGATGACATCAATAGCTTCGACTACTCCGATTTTCTGCTTGAAAGAGGCTGGACGGTTGATACCATCAGGATTAATGAATACCCCGGTCATGCCGACTTCCCACTCTACGCCGACTTCTTCGGTTTTCAGGCCCGGGCAACCGCCGAGTTCGTGAACCTCGTCATGGAGACGGCGAAAGAGTATGCCCGGGCAGAATACGGCCGCCCGATAATATTCACCGAGTGTTGCGAATATCGCGACTGCGCCGCCAGGTATATCCGGCCGTATTTTGACATCTTGACCGCCGGGGCCATGTACGGAAAGGAACGGACTTTTCAGCATATGGTCGCCTACAAGCTCGGGGTGGCGGTCAATCGGGCACCCATGGTTGCCTGGCTCGGGGATACCGAGGCATTGTTCAGCCACTATGATATCCCCGACCTGTACTCCATATATATTGCCGAAGGCTATGCCAACCAGGCACAGCTTACCGGCTACCCCGGACGGGGAAACCCCGGCCAGTACTATGAATTCATTTTCAGCCATCCCGATGCCTTCGACTTCGCTGACTGGAGGAGTGAAGCCCGCCTGGCACTGCTATATTCCCTGAGCACGATGGCCGGCGAGGACTTCTATAGCCAGACACACTCCATCTTTTTCAACCTGGGTCAGTTGCTCACCGACAGCCATTATCAGTATGATATCGTCTTCAGTCACGGCGATGACCTGACAGCCGAGCAGCTGGAACAGTACCAGGTTATTATCCTGCCGCAAACTTATCTCCTGACAACCGGGGAGAGGGAGGCACTGCTGACCTTTGCCGGGGGTGGGGGCAGGCTAATCTACATCGGGGAGAATTCACAAGACCTTTCGCCCTTTTCCGGGGCGGAGAGCCAGGCGGCAAATATAACTTATAGTTCGGAGTGGGTCGGTATCGCCGACCTTTATTGCCGGCACGTCCAGTACCAGGCCATGCAGAACCTGTCACGTGCCCTGCCGCAGTTCTACCAGCCGCTCCCGGAGCAGCCGCCGGCCATGGAGCTCACCCGGACCAGGGTCGACTTCGAGAGTTTCATCGACAGCCACCTGGATAAGAGAGTCACCTTCGGCACGGCTCAAGACAATATGGGGCTGGTACTATGGCGCAATCAGGACAAGCTCAACCTGCACATCGTCAACTACGATTTTAATTATGCTACCGGACTGGTCAACGAGAAGAACGGCCTGTCACTGATGATTGACGCCGATCTTATCCCCCAGCCTTCAAGGGTTGCGGTCATTTCGCCGGACTATCCCGATTCTACCGAACTCCCCTTTGACATTAAGGATGGATTCCTGTCCTTCTCGGTTCCTGCACTACATGTCTGGGATATCGTTATTATTGAGTAGTGTTTATTAGTGACCTTTTATCAATTACACATTCTGACGGAATGTGCAGCACCTTGAAGCTAGATTCACTCTTTGATGCGTGTAATAGCAGTTATACGCTAAGGTATAGGTTAAAGACATGGTTCTTTCACTTATCGTTAGGTTTGTTTGGGCGTCGCACTCTAACCAGTGACTTGAACTTTATCCCAAAAGCCTTTTCTCGTGATTTTCCTCTTCTTTCGAATATCTTTTCACCATCTTTTATATGTCTCCATACAGTAATGCAACGATGTCTGCCCCCTTCAACTACTTGTATTTTCCATCCATAATAAAGACCGATTTTTTCCTCTGCCGGCATAAACAAATTCGCTTGTGGTCTTGCCGTCGCACTGTGACTGCAGCGGTGCCATTATTCTTTCAGCTAAAGGTATCATCCTGTCTTTTTGCCCCTTGCCTTGCTTGACGAACAGTAATCGCCGCTCAAAGTTGATGTCAGAAACCCTCAAGTTCAATAATTCCTGCTTCCGGATGCCCGTATAACAAAAGGTGAGAATCAAGGCCTTGTTGCTCTCTTTATACCACTGTTTTTGGTGATACAGTCCAGTATCGGCCTGGGCTATCAGCGCTTCGATTTCTGCCTGGCTGTGATAGGGGGGCAGCTCTCTGGGTTTACGTAGTTTCACTTTGAACAGTATGCCGCGAAAGCTTAAAAACAATCTTAGTGCGTGATAGTATAGCAGCACCGACCGGGGGCGGTATCCTTTAGAGCGGAGATAAGCCAGAAACTCCTGGGCAGTGGTGGCATCAGGCCATCTTCAACAAGGGGTAGACAATCCCGCAAGCTAGGGTCTGCAAAGAGGGTAGATGAGGAAAGAATTCCCGCCTTTTCCCCATCAGTAAGGCAAGAGTAAAGAGACGCGGCGATAGTTGAAGCTATCGCCGCGTCATCGGAGTGTGGGCCAAGTAAACCTGTAAGCCGAGTTCTGTACTCCGGAGAACCGGAGCGGTGACCATCTATCTAGCCCTGCCGTTACCGGCAGGGTCAAGCGACCAACCCGGGGACGGGCCGGGCGTCCCGGTATCCCTCTATTCGGTCTTGCTCCGGATGGGGTTTGCCCAGCCGGCCGGTCACCCGGCCGCTGGTGAGCTCTTACCTCACCATTTCACCCTTACCCCTCGTGAAAGGGGCGGTATGTTTCTGTGGCACTTTCCGTAGGGTCGCCCCTCCTGGGTGTTACCCAGCATCCTGCCCGGCGGAGCTCGGACTTTCCTCCCGCCGTCGCTAAAGTTATGGCGGGCGGTCACCCGGTTTACTTGACCCGCTCTAAGTTTAGTGGAGAGCCGGGGCTTAGTCAATGGGGGCGGGTGGTCAGGCGTTATCCAGGGCTTGATTGGCCAGGGCGTCGGCGGCGCAGTTGCTCTCGCGGGGGATATACGAGATGCTGAAACCCTGGAGCTGGCCCGCCAGCCGCACCACCTCCTGGTAGAGGGGGCGGAGGGCGGCGTTCTTGACCTTGTATTTGCCGTTGAGCTGTTTGACGACCAGTTCCGAGTCCGACTTGACGACAACGCCGCTGGCCCCCAGTGCGATGGCCTGTTCCAGCCCGGCGATGACGGCGCGGTACTCGGCCTGGTTATTGGTGGTGCGCCCCAGCCGCCGCGAGATGCGGGCCAGGGTGTGGCCGGCCTCGTCCTGGAGGGTAACGCCGATAGCCGCCGGGCCGGGATTGCCCCGGGCGGCGCCGTCGGTATGGACGATGACTTTAGCTGCGCTCAAAATTAGCCTACGAAATAAACAGGATGCGCCCGCAGGTGCCGCACTGCACCGGCTGGCCGCCGCGGGCCCGCTGCAAGGCGCTGGCCGAGAGCGAGATGCGGCAGGCGCGGCAGATGCCCTGCTCCACCTTGGCCACGGCCGGTTTCTTCTGCTTGCGGATACGCTCGTAGAGGGTGAGGGTGGGGGCGTCGATTTGCCCGGCCAGCTGCCGGCGTTTCTCGTTCAGTTCGGCCAAAGTGGCCTTGAGCTGCTCGATATCGGCGGCCAGCTGCCTTTGCTGCTCCTGCCAGTCCTTTTCGAGCCGGGCGTAATCGGCTTTGGCTGCGGTCATCTCTTTTTCGGCCGCCTCCACCAGCTCGATGATTTCCAGGGCGCGGTTCTCCAGCTCGTCGCCGTGGGCCTTCATCGTGGTGACCTCGTGCTGGAGGCTGGAAAGCTCCTTGGGGTTGTTGATTTTACCGCCGTAGAGCTTGCCCTCGGCTTCGGCGACTTTGCTGAGGAGGTCGTCGACCTCGGCCTCGGCATCGCGGTGGCGGTGTCTTAGCTCTTCCAGCGATTTTTCCTGGGCGGCCAGCTCGCCTTGGGCTGTTTCCAGCACTGTCCGGTCGCCGAGTTGGGCCGTTTTCTGGCGTAGCGACGCCTCGTCGCCTTCGATGGAGGTGTCGTATTCCTCAAGCTGGTAAAGCTGGCGGGTAATGGCCATGTTGTCTCCGCTGTATTCTATAACGGGGGTGGGACGGATGGCAAACGGGGGTAAAGGGGTGGAGGCAAACTACGGCCAAAGCGGCGGATGCCGCGAGGGTAGTTTACCCGCCGAAGCCCCCGCCTTCCGAAGCCTCGTGCGGAGGGCAGGTTGGCGTAGGCGGGGCTTGGGTGGGAATAGATAACACCGATGGGGTGGGGCAGGGTCGCACCGGCTAACGACAAAAAGCCGTAGCCTAATTAGGACAAATGTACTAATATTGTCCCTAGATAACCGGGTGAGGGGGAAGCATGAGTCTCTTAAAACTGGCGATGCAGCAGCAGCGGTGGGACCTGGCGGCCCATACCATTGTCCTGGCGGCCGTGCGAGCGCTGAACGGAGGAGGGCGAGATGCCGGGAGAAAAAAGCAAAAAAAGCACCTCAAAGCGCCGGCCAGGCGCTAGCAAGCCGGGCTACTACGCCCATATCCTCGATGAGGCCGAGCGGCTCGACTACGAGGCCGCCTCCGGCGTGGACGGCATCGACGATGAGATTGCCCTGCTGCGGGTGAAAATCAAGAAGGCGATGTCCGGCGGCGACGCCGCTCACCTGGAACTGCTGGTGAAGGCCACCAACGCCCTGGAGCGGCTCGTCCGCACCCGCTACAGCATGACCAGGGAGCAGCGCCAGGGGCTGAAGCAGGCCATCGGCAACGTGCTCAAGGACATCGCCATCCCCCTGGGCATCAAAGTAGGGACGGCGGTCATTGAAAAGAACCTCGGCGGCTGAGGGGCTGGCCGCCCGTCGCCTGCGGCCCTACCAGCGCGAGGTGGCCGCCGCCATCCTGGGGAGCGTCTTCGGGGGGAAAGGGCTGACCTTTTCCGTGGAAATCGCCCGGCAGGGCGGCAAGAACGAGCTCTCGGCGCAGCTGGAGCTGCTCCTGCTGACGCTTTACATAAACCAGCCGAAAAACCTGATAAAATGCTCGCCGACCTTCCGCCCCCAGGCGCTCATCTCGATGATGCGGCTCAAAGAGCGCCTCAACGACGCCGGCTTCGGCGGCATCTGGGTCGGCGAGCTGGGCTACATCGTGCGGCTGGGCAGCGCCCGCGCCGTCTTCCTCTCGGCGGACGTGTCGGCCAACGTCGTCGGCAATACGGCCCACATCCTGCTGGAAATCGACGAGTCGCAGGACGTCGGCAAGGAGAAATTCAACAAGGAGTTCAAGCCGATGGGGGCCACCACCAACGTTACCGTCGTACATTACGGCACCACCTGGGACGACAGCACCCTGCTGGAGGAGGTCAAGCAGACCAACCTGGAGCTGGAGCGGCGCGACGGCCTGCGGCGGCACTTCCGCTACGACTGGGAGACGGTGGCGCAGTATAACCCGGACTACCTGGCCTACGTCACCGCCGAGCGCGAGCGTCTGGGCGAGGAGCACCCCCTCTTCCGCACGCAGTACCGCCTGCTGTCCCTCCGCGGCGGGGGCGGCTTCCTCGGCGCCGCACAGCGGGCGCAGTTGCAGGGGACGCACGCCCGCCTCCAGCACGCCCGGCCGGGGCGGGTCTACGTGGCCGGCATCGACCTGGCCGGGGAGGCCGAGGAGGGCGAGGCGGACTACCTGCAAGCCCGCCAGCCCCGCCGCGACGCCACCGTGGTTACCATCGGGGAGCTGGTATTTCCGCCGCCGGACGAGGTGAACAAAGAGCCCGCTATCAAAATCGTGGCGCACTACCGCTGGACGGGCGTGAAACATGCCGAGCTTTACGCGCGACTGACCGATATACTCAAGAACGTCTGGAAGTGCCGGCGGGTGGCGGTGGACGCCACCGGCGTCGGCGAGCCGGTCGCCTCCTTCCTGCGCAAGTCCCTGGGTGCTCGGGTGCGTCCCTTCAAGTTCACCGCCGCCTCCAAGAGCGAGCTGGGCTTCGGCCTGCTGGCGGCCGTCAACAGCGGGCGGCTCAAGTGCTATAAGGGGGACGGTTCGGCGGAGTACCGCGAGTTCTGGCGGGAGATGGAGATGGCGCGCAGCCACTACCGCCCCAGCCAGACGATGAACTTTTACGTTGACCCGGCGCGCGGCCACGACGACTTTTTGATGAGCCTGGCGCTGCTGGTGGAGGCGGCGCGGGGGTACGAGCGGAGGGAGGCGAGGGGGGAGTGAATCTCCTCCTGACAAAATCCCCCCTAAACTATTGCCATCCTCCCTCTAATCCTTTAAAATGGCTCTATACCTTAGACGGGAGGAAAAAGATGGGAAAGAAATACTACCTGCTGTTACTGCTAGTCCTGGTGCCCCTGGTAAGCCTGACGGCCTGCCCCACGCCGTCGGCGACCACCACCCCGCCGACCACGGCGCCGTCAACGACCTCACCACCACAAACGACCGAGCCGACAACGACCACCCCGCCCGCCTCGACCACGACCCTGCCGACCACGACCCCGCCCGCAACGACGCCCGCGACGACCGTACCGCCTACCGAGCCGCCCGAGACCACCGAGCCGCCGGAGGTAATAATGGAGCTCATGTCGCCGCAGTTTGCCGAGGGCGAGTCCATCCCGGCCCAGTTCAGCTGCGACGGCCAGAACGTGTCGCCGCTGCTGGTCTGGAGCGGGGCCCCGGAGGGCACCGAGTCCTTCGCCCTGATGCTGACCGACACCGACGCGCCGTCGGGCACGTTTACCCACTGGATTATCTATAACATCCCGGCCGAGTTTTCGGGGCTGAACGAGGGCGTGCCCACTACGGCCATGGTGGGGGACGACATCCGCCAGGGGGTCAACGATTTTGGCCTCCTCGGCTACGGCGGCCCCTGTCCGCCGCCGGGCAGCTCCCACCACTATAGCTTCCAGCTCTACGCCCTGGACACGATGCTCGACCTGGGCGGCGCGCCGACCCGCTCGGTGCTGATTAACGCCATGCTGGGGCATATCCTGTTCCAGGCGAATCTAACGGGCCTCTATCCGTAATAACAAAACCCCCTCCCTTCAACCTGGAAGAGAGGGGGTCTTTTTTCTCGATGTTGGCCGCTAGTAGTAGTAGGCCGTCCTCCGGCCCAGCCAGTAGCCGAGGCCGAAGAGAATCACCGCGCCGATGCCCAGGATGGTGTAAAACGCCCAGCTGGGTAACCCCGTCCCCCCGCTGATGTAGAAGGCAGCCGAGCTGGTCCAGTCGCTGGCGTTTTCGGCGGCGTCAACGGCCCGTGCCCGCCAGTAGTAGGGGGTGGCCTCGGAAGCCACGTTCAGGCGCTCGGCCTCGGTCATGGTGTAGGTGGAGGTGGCCAGGCCGGTCTTGTCCACCAGAACGGTACCTTCGCCAAAGG
>Ga0307425_1000415_pt1 | contig 27126 bp, 23 predicted proteins | sample SalMarWE160330MG_FD_202152 | JGI IMG/M metagenome (GOLD analysis project Ga0307425, IMG submission 202152) | Salt marsh sediment microbial communities from the Plum Island Ecosystem LTER, Massachusetts, United States - WE1603-30 | ecosystem: Environmental > Aquatic > Marine > Intertidal zone >...
CGTCTTTGACCAGGGCCGTGCGGTAGTCAGGGATGGGGAGGTCAATAGAGGTGGAGTCGAGGGGATCGTGGCCGGCAATGGCATTGAGCAGGATGGCGCAGTCTTCTACATCTTTAGTAATGGGACCTATTTGATCGAGGGAGGAGCCGAAGGCCACCAGGCCGTAGCGGGAGATCCTCCCGTAGGTCGGCTTCATCCCCACCACGCCGCAGCAGGCAGCGGGCTGCCTGATGGAGCCTCCGGTGTCGGATCCCAGGGCGGCGATGCAGGCATCGGCAGCCACGGCAGCGGCTGAGCCGCCGCTTGACCCGCCCGGGATGGTATCCAGGTTCCAGGGATTGTGGGTGACGGTAAAGCGGGAGTTCTCCGTGGAGGAGCCCATGGCGAACTCGTCCATATTCGCCTTGCCGAGGAGGACTCCCCCTTCATCCTTGAGCCGCTTGATGACCGTGGCGTCATAGGGGGGTATGAAATGCTCCAAGATCTTCGAAGCACAGGTGGTCTTGATCCCCTGCGTGCACATGTTGTCCTTGATCGCCAGGGCCACCCCTGTCAAGGGGGCGGCCTTCCCTGCGGCTATCCTGCGGTCGGCCTCTTTTGCCTCATCCATCGCCTCCTGTTCGGTTACCGTGAGGTAGGCCTTGATTTTGGGGTCGACCTCCTGAATCCTTTTTAAAAGGACCCTGGTGGCTTCCTGTGCGGTGACCTCTTTCCCCTTCAATCTCTCATGGAGCTCATGGATAGTAAGGCGGTACACTCTTAGTTCCCCCTAGATGATCTTGGGCACTCGGAAACACCCCTGGGCCTTATCCGGCGCGTTCTCCAGAGCGGCCTCCTGCGGCTGGGATTCTTTCACCTCGTCCTCCCGCATGACGTTCTGATGGGAGACCACATGGAAGGTCGGCTCAATCGCGCCGGTATCCAACTCATTAAGCTTTTCCATATAATCCAAGATGCTATTGAGATGGTCGGTGAAGAGCCCTTTTTCCTCTTCGGAGAGCTTCAGCCGCGCCAAACGCGCCACATGCTCGACCTCTCCTCTTTCTATCTTCGTCCCTCGTCCCATAATCACCTCTCTCTAGGACTCATCTCAATTGCCTCCCACCAACTCCCCGAAGATTGCCAATCTCTGTTCCAGCTTCTCCTTGAGGGTGGAGAACTCCTGCAGTTTATCCCGCTCCTTCTGGACCTTGTCAGGAGGCGCCTTTTCGAGGAAGGAATCATTGGCCAATTTCCTCTGGGTGAGTTCGAGGTCCTTGAGGAGTTTGGTCAACTCCTTGGTCAGCCTCTGCTGCTCTTTTTTTGGATCTTCGACCACCCCCTCCAGGGGGACAAAGACCTCCACGCCATCCGCCAGGGCCGTGGCTGCAGCACGGGGGCGTTTTCCCTGCACCATGATCCGGGCCTCCTTGACCCTGGCCAGGTCCTTGATAAATCCCAGGTGATCCTTAAGTGCCGTGGCGGTATCCTCGTGTTCGGCGATCAGGATTATGTCTACCATAGTAAGGGGGGGGATGCCCATCTCACCCCGGATATTGCGTATACCGGTGATCACCCCCATGATGCGCTCCATTTCCCTTGCTGCCTCGTCATCGACCAGCTCCGGTCTCACCTCAGGGTAGTCGGCGACCATGATGCTCTCACCTTCATGGGGGAGGTGTTGCCAGATCTCCTCGGTGATAAAGGGCATGTAAGGGTGGAGGAGCTTGAGGGTTTTGTCCAGGACGTAGACCAGTGTCTTCTGGGTTATGCCCCGCCGGGATTTATCGGCATGATAGAGATACGGCTTGCTCAACTCCAGGTACCAGTCACACAGCTCATGCCAGATGAAGTGGTAGATGACCTGAGCCCCCTCGTTGAATCGGTATTCCTCCAAGGCCCGTGTGGCTTCGGCGATGGCCCGGTTGAGCCTGGCCAAGATCCATTTATCCTGAGTGCTGCTCTGCGCCAGGTTTATTTCTTTACCGTCGCTGCAATAATCTTCTAGATTCATTGCGGAGAATCGTGCCGCGTTCCAGATCTTGTTGGCGAAGTTGCGATATCCCTCGATCCGCTCCTCGGAGAGTCGGATATCCCTCCCCTGCGCGGCGAAGGCAGCAAGGCTGAAGCGGAAGGCATCGGTGCCATACTGCTCGATCATCACCAGGGGGTCGATGACATTCCCCTTGGTCTTGCTCATCTTCTGCCCCTCCATATCCCTCACCAGGGCATGGATGTAGACATCGCGGAAGGGGACTGCACCCATAAACTTGAGTCCCATCATCATCATCCGCGCCACCCAGAAAAAGAGGATGTCAAAACCCGTAACCAGGACCGAGGTGGGATAAAAGAGCTTTAGTTCCTCCGTTTCGTCCGGCCACCCCATGGTGGAGAAGGGCCACAGGGCGGAACTGAACCAGGTGTCCAAGACGTCGGTCTCCTGCCTGATCTTCGAGGAGTTACAGCTGGAACATTGTGTGGGCTCCTCCCTGGTCACGGTCACCTCCTCGCAGTCGTCACAATACCAGGCCGGTATCCTATGCCCCCACCATATCTGACGGGAGATACACCAATCGCGGATGTTCTGCATCCAATCAAAATAGGTCCGCTCCCACATGGGGGGGATGATCCTGGTCCGCCCCTCCTGCACGGCCTTGAGAGCGGGTTCGGCCAGGGGCTTGGTTCGGACGAACCACTGTTTGGAGAGGAAAGGTTCCACCATGGTCTTGCAGCGGTAGCAGTGCCCCACACTGTGATGGTAGTCCTCCGTCTTCAAGAGGGTTCCATCCCGCTGGAAGTCCTCGATGATCCTCTCACGGCACTGGAATCTCTCCATACCCTCGTAAGGGCCGGCCTCAGGGGTCATGTGCCCCTTTTCGTCAATGACCTTCACCGCCTCCAGGTGGTGGCGCTGCCCGATCTCAAAGTCATAGGGGTCATGGGCTGGCGTGATCTTCAAAGCCCCCGAGCCAAATTTAGGATCGACATATGCATCGGCGATGATGGGGATTCGCCTATTCACCACCGGCAGGATCACGTACTTATTGATGAGGGTTTTATAGCGCTTATCCTTGGGGTTTACGGCCACTGCCGTGTCGCCCATCATGGTCTCGGGACGGGTGGTCACCACCTCGACATGCCCCCCTTCCTCTAAGGGGTAGCGCAGGTGATAGAGATGTGCGGGGATCTCATGGTGATCGACCTCCAGGTCGGAGAGGGCTGTGTGGCACCGCGGGCACCAATTGATGATGTAGTCCCCGCGGTATATTAGGCCCTCTTCATACAGGCGTACGAAGACCTCCCTGACCGCCCGCGAGAGCCCCTCATCCATGGTAAAGCGTTCCCTGCTCCAGTCACACGAAGAGCCCAGTTTCTTCAACTGGTTGATGATCACCCCGCCGTATTTTTTCTTCCACTGCCAGACCCGCTTGATGAATTCCTCTCTGCCCAATTGATGACGGTCGAGGCCTTCCTTGGCCAACTCCCGCTCCACCACATTTTGGGTGGCGATCCCCGCATGGTCCGTGCCAGGCATCCAGAGGCAGTTACGCCCCTTCATCCTCTGGAAACGGACGAGGATGTCCTGGAGGGTGTTATTGAGGGCATGTCCCATGTGGAGGGAACCGGTGATATTCGGCGGCGGGATGACAATAGAAAAGGGTTCTTTCGGGGAGCCCATTTCAGCCCGAAAGTACCCTTGCTCCAGCCAAAAGCTATACCACTTTTCTTCTACCCTCTTCGGATCATAGACTTTCTCCCACTGCTCGGCCATGATGATAGCCTTTCATCCTCCTCTACTCCTTTTTCAACCGATCTATCTCTTGACGCACCAATTTGGGGACCTTTTCCTTGATTACTTTCTCCACAGCCTCTTGCAGTTCATGGCCCACTGTTGAGCTCACTCTCTCTGCCAGGTCTTCCGCACCTTCCCTCGGAGCCATTGTCTTATCTTTTTCACGGATGGCGATATCTTGAAAATCCTCAGATGGCTCAAAGACGGGCTCAAAATCATCCATGAACTCCTCCGCGAATTCCTCTTCTATGCCCTCTTCTTTTAATGTGCCAGGGCCTTCTATCGTCTCCGATTCCACGGTGTTCTCACCGAAGAAAGGCTCTCTGAATTTTTTTGTGAATGTTTCCTCCTCAAGCACTTCTTTTTTCGGCGTACCAAGGCCTTCAATCTTCTCCAGTTCAGAGGTGCTCTCGTCAAGGATGCTCCCGAGTCTCTCATGTTGGGCTTCCTCACCGGAGTCGTCGAGCCCCAACTCACCGAACAGGGTAGCCCAGTCAGCATCTTTCGCCCGGGGTTCAGGCTCCGAATCAGCGAAGGGGAGGTCTAACTCCAGACTCCCGAAATCCTTCTCTTCTAGCACAGAGAAGTCTTCCTTTTTCTCCGTTTGCTCCTCAGGAAACTCCGCCTTCAACTCTTCCTCCAACCCCGTTTTCCCCTCCGGAAACTCCGCTTTCAATTCTTCCTCGAGCTCTCTCAGGGAGGTCTGCAGGACAAATTCCTCTCCCTCCTTCTTCTCTTGCAATGGAGCTGATGGTGGTGTGGTGGCGGGTTCTAGCTCGATATCTGGTAGTTCGAGTATATCGTCAGCCCCTTTCTCTTGTGGAGGAGGGGCAGTGGGGATTGCCTCTGTGATATCAGGCAGTTCGAATATATCTTCCGTTGCTTTCTCGGAGGGGGATGGTGCAATAGGGGGTTCTGCTACGATATCCGACAGGTCCATGATTTCTTCCGCTTTTTCTTGGGGAGGAGCAGGTGTGGTGGCGGTTTCCTCGAGGAGATCCGCCACGTTTAATATATCCTCAGCCCCCTTCTTTTGGGGGGGCTGTGGTGGTTGAGGGGTGGGTGCTTCTACGATATCCGACAGGTCCATGATTTCTTCCGCTTTTTCTTGGGGAGGAGCAGGTGTGGTTGTGGGTTCTTCTAGGAGATCCGCTACGTTTAATATATCCTCAGCCCCCTTCTTTTGGGGGGGCTGTGGTGGCTGAGGAGCGGGTTCCTCGAGGAGATCCGCCACCTCTACTATACCTTCGGCCTTTTTCTTTGGTGGTGGCGTGGCAGTGGGTGCCTGTGCGATATTTGTGAGGTCTAATATCTCTTCTGCCCCCCCAGCCGCAGGCCCCCCTGCTGGAAGGGCACTTCCTCCTTTAGCCAAGGCCTCACGTACCTTGCTGATAGCGGCATTGCTCTCGAAAGGCTTGATGATAAAACCATCAGCACCCACACGGCGTCCCTCATCTTCGTCAAAATCGTCGAGGATCCCGATGAGCAATAAAACAGGAATGCCCTTCAAGGCGGGGTCCCGCTTTAACTCCTCACACAACTCAAAACCGTTCTTTGCCGGCATATTGATGTCTGCAATAATCACATTGGGTTTGTCCGTTCTCGCCTTGGTCAAGGCCTCTTCGCCGTTATTGGCGAAACTGAGAGCAAATTCCTCGGGAGGGAACGTCCTCTCAAAGACCTTTTGGATGGTGGTACTGTCATCTGCGATAAGGAGTTTTGCAGGCACCCGCGCCCCCTTTTTGATCACGCTTACGTTGCTCCACCATAAGCAGCCTTTGTATGTAACGTGCAAAAAAAGTTTAACACATAATAATTATTATAGTCAAGTGTCTATTAAAAAGCAGTGCTACGGGATAATAAGACAAGGAGTACTGTGTTCTTTGGGAATATCAGTTCCAAGAGGCACGGAGACAGAACGTTTCCTCACTATAGTGCATACAGAGTTGTTGATGGCAATACATGCATCTCTTATTTTTTAGAAATTATCGCTTCTTTTGACTCTGAGAGAAGATAATGTTTTGTTATACAATGATAGTAAGGAAATAAGTATGATTTCCAGCCTGGAAAGGTTATTTCTTAGAGATAGCGGCCGTATTTGAGGGTATTTTTGTTGATACTTATGTTGAGGTGTTCCTGGATTATATCGTGTCCCATAGCCTTAAACGGAAGGTAGACCAAATGGGATTTTTTGATGGTGAGGTTGACGTGCGGAAGGAGGGGGAAGAATTTTCTTTTGGTCATCACAGCGCTGGCCAGGGTGACTTTCAAACCCTGGGCAGCCTCACTTCGAGATAGCGTAACGGGGTAGAGATTCTTTGTAGGGATCTCCTCTTCCATCGTAAAGTCCTTTTGGAAGATAGTCATCTGTCTGACAAGGCGTAAAAAGACTTTGGGTCGAATTTTGAAGGCCGGAATCCAGAAAGCGAGTTCTCTGTTGTGCCAATCTGTCTGTATTACTATGGGCCGCTTTGTGATGCGGATCAAATCGGCATAGGTGTTAACACCCATTTCTTCATCCTGTGCGGTTATCTTCCAAAAGGGGAGATAACTGGTATCCGCCCCTTGGTCGGGCACGACACCGCATGCTACCTGGACGAATGTGCCGTCTGAAGCCTCCCAGGCCGTGTCGCAATTACTGCAGGTCAAGACTACGCTGTCCCTTTCGCCATCGAGGTTCCAGCCGCACTGCGGGCATAGCGTGGCCATAAAAGTGATGTGCCACGCTGGATTTCCGTCTCCGGCTGAGGAGAAGGTATCCTCGCCATCGGGGAGTGAAGCGATGGGTCTGTTAATCACCGCATCATACACCCTGTTACCTTCCAGAAAAAGGGGGAGATAGATAAGACTGAAGGCCTCTCCGATATAGGCCTGGTGGAAGAGCTTGCCGGGCGAAAAAATCGACATGTGCTGGTCCACGATGGTCAGTACATCGGAAGGCTTGAGAGAGCACTTTAGAAAGGAACCGTGCACGTCAGGAGTGACAAATTTCATCTTCATGGCTTGGGGTCTGAGCCCCAGTGATATGGGTAGTTGCTCGTAGGAGGTGCCCAGGTGGGTGATGTCCACAATGCTATGATTGATAGATGCTCCCTTGCAGAGGTACACTTCGCCTTTAAAGCGTACATAGGGGGCATAGATGATTGTTTTGTCGGGTGCCTTGTGCGGTAAAATAAAGCGGAAGTAATCTCGCGCGCAGAGATAGTTTTTGACATTACAAAAGGGGCAGAGGATCAGATGGTCGGTTTCGTCCAGTTCGATAGGCGCACCGCACTGGGGACACTCCTGCTCAATGGTGAAGGCCATCTATCCTAATTTCTCTCCGCACTGATTGCAGAAGAGGGCGTTGGGCAGGTTTTCAGCCTTACAATGGGGACAGGTCGGAGGTGCCGGTTTCGTATCTGCCGGGTTTCCGCACTTAGGGCAGAATTTAGCGTTCGGCGGGATGTTTTTGCCGCAGTTGGCGCATTGATGAAAAACCACCTGTTGGTGGCCGCAGTGGGGACAGAACGCGGCGTCTGTGGGGATCGGATTTTTGCAGTCAGGACAGCTGGTTGCTTGCTGAGGTGCTCCGGTCTGGGGTCTTAATGCCTCGGCAAACATGGCCGGCATCATCAACCCCATGCCCATACCCATGCCCGAACCGGCTGCAGCGGTCGACGCGGCGGCCTTTTCCATAGCCATGGCTGCCTTCATCTTGATCAACTTGTCCAGATCCTGCAGCACGCTGAGACGGCTCTTATCATCAATGGCCTGTTGTACCTCGGGCGGCGGCGTGATGGAGGTAATGTAGAGGTGTTCCAAGCCGATGCCGAAGCGGCTAAAATCATCTTGAAGGCGTTTTTGCAGGCCTTCAGAGAGCTCGTCATATCTTCCCGGGAGGTTGAAGAGGCTATCCAGGTGTTCGCCCAGGTGGTCGTTAAAGCGCGAGACAATGACCCGTTTGAGATATTCCTCTATTTCCTCAGTGGTGAATATCCCCATGGTTCCCACGAGGGTGCTGATAAACAGTACCGGCTGAACCACCTGAAGGTTGAATACGCCGTGGGCCCGGAGGCGAATCAGGCCGAGATCCTTGTCCTTGAAGGCCACTGGATCCCTCGTGCCCCACTTAAGGTTGGGAAAGACCTTCATGTTGACGATATATACCTCGGCGCGGAGCGGGCTGGTCATAGCCCAGGGAATGGCCAAAATTTTGGTCAGGACCGGGATGTTGGCCGTCGTTAGGGTGTGACGACCAGGCGCAAAAGCGTCGCCAGCCTTACCTTTGTAGAAAAAGACAGCGGCTTGGCTCTCGCGGACAATGAGCTGCGCACCTAATTTGATCTCGCCTGAACCTTCTTCCGGTATCCGATGCACCAATTCCTGACCGGTTTCATCGAACCATTCTATGACCTCTAAGAAAACGACGTTGTCTTTGCCCATATCTACCTCCTTTCAGCAGATGAGGCATGCTACGGTTCTGGTGGATAGCAATGTCCCTCAGTGTTCACCGAACAACGACATTAATCTTTCACAGCGGAGAATAACGATGCCCCTCGACGATGTCTCTCTGGTTCACGACCTCCACTCCAGAGTTTATCGGATTCTCTTGAGCTGGTCAACTAGCTGGGCGTGTAGACACTTATTTCGCTGAGCACGATAGACGCGATGTAATGGCCTCTTTTTGTAAGGCTTCAATTACCTCACTTGTGCTGAAGAGCCAGGCATCTTTGGGTTTTGTCGCCCCGCTATGCCGGCTGGAGTCAACGCACCCTCTCCAGCAGTTTTTTGTTACCTGCTGGGGAGAGGCCAAGACTATCAATCTCTCCCTTGAGAGCTTCGGGGGACCCATAGCCTCCGACATAACCATTGACGCGCGCCGCAGCCGTGGAATGAATAAAATCTTGGGCAGCAGGATAGATGGCGCTGAATTCCTCCATAAGATCACGTACCTGTTGGAAATAATACTTCTGATGATATTCCTCTGCCAGATAAAACTCGGCAAAGGGGATGATTTCGGTAACAATCTTTCCTTTGACGCTGGTTGCTTGACGGTCTCTTGTCTCTAAAGCCAACCGCTTCTGTTCCTCGTTGTGGAACAAGATAGCAGACATGTATTGTCGTTTCCATGCCGGCTTTGTCGGATCGTGGCTGGCCCAAAAGACGTCCAAAAGCTCCTGGTAAGAGATCTTGCTGGGGTCGTAGTCGATCTGGATCGTCTCAGCGTGATCGCCCAGGTGATAATACGTGGGATCCTTTTTCGACCCTCCCGCATAACCGACGCGAGTTCGAATAACACCGGGGATGAGCCCGAACCGGGCATCAGGACCCCAGAATCACCCCATTGCAAAGGTCGCCGTCTCCGTTTTTGCCGGAGCAGCGACGTCTATGGGTGGTATGGCGTGGTCAGCGGGGGTGCTCTGCTGTGCTAATTTCATTGTTTTAGTCTCCTGTATTGTTCCAGCCATCGCATTGTTGCCCTGCACGGTGTTCCATGCAGAAAGATTCCATGGACTCAGAAAGAGGGCACACCCCAGACAGGCGATCCCTATTTCTCTCATGAATGAACGCCTGCTCAGCACTGTCGGCTCGGCGGTGGTCGTGTGTGATGCTTTTTTACGACGCATATCTTACCTCCTTAACGCAAACTCTGTGAAGCAATCTCCCTCGTAAGGCCGAGCAGAGAAAGATCAATTCTTTTCTCCTACGAACTTCAGTGCGATTGAGTTGATGCAATAACGAAGTCCTGTCGGAGGAGGGCCATCATTAAACACATGGCCAAGATGGGCGCCACACCTGCTGCATTGTACTTCCGTCCTGATCATGCCGTGGCTTGTATCCTGCGCTGTTGTGATGTTGCGCGCTGCGATGGGCGTCCAAAAGCTTGGCCACCCTGTCCCGGAATCAAATTTGGCCTCTGAACTAAAGAGGTTCTGGCCGCAACCGACACACTGGTATATCCCCTTTTCTTTAAAATTGTAATAGAGGCCGGAAAAGGGTGGTTCTGTTCCTTTTTGCCGCGTGACCCTATATTGCTCCGGGGTGAGGAGTTGTCGCCATTCGTTATCGCTCTTTACTATTTTTTCGGGCATTGTGGTCTCCTGCTGAGTTGTATCGGAAGCATGGCTCTGCGTTGTTTGTGATTGCCATGCAGTGAGAAAAAAGGCCGTAACCACAACTATACTGAATACGGGAATAACATGTAGCAACCTATTCATCATTTTTATCTCCTGTTGCGCCAATGAAAGTATGGACCGTAACCTCCTAGTGGCCTTGTTTGTATGTTCGGCAAGCTTTCCTCTCAATACGCATACACACTAACCAAGCATTGCTTGCCACCTTCTACCAGAAGCTTAATGCAGCAAGGATATATCCTTATTAAAAAGATAGGGTGCAAAAATGAAAATTCAAGGTGTTGCTGGCGATAAGCACGGATCTATTTTTGTGGAGCTCTTCAGGTACAATAGATGTAGTTGATTCGTATGTGCTCCCCAGAGATCTCAGGGGGTCTAGAGGTATTCGAAATTTGTCTTGCCAGGGGCTACGATTTTTTCAGAAAGGCAAACCTTAAATATAATGTTCTTCGGAACGTTATCCTATTTTTTCGAGAGACCAAGAATCGATAAATGTCTGAATTGCCTCTCTCATAGGTTCAGGGAGATCGTGGAACTCGCAGCCGCATCCAACAAATCCTAAGGCTGGATTGTCCAGAATCCACTTGATTTCTGCCTTTATATTGGTAAGTGCTTCGAGTCCTTTTATTCCGTTGAGCTGTGTCAGAATTAGATAGTCTCCTTTCCTTATTTTTTTCGTCTCATCTTTACTGAGAACTAACCCCACACCAGATTCGCTCAAATTGATGACAGCGCCTGTTAGTGAACCCTTTTGGGAATCTGGGGAAATGAACGTGCCTTTGACATCATCTTCGACAGAGAAAAAGATGCGTTGGGCCTCTCTCTTCTCTTTTTTTTCGTCCCCCATAAGTCCCCCTCATTTCATGATTGCCCTCTGTAAAGGGTTCAGATGAGACAATACTGAGGTGTCTTAGTTAATTGCTGGAATTTATTGTCAAACCTTATAGTTTTTCCTCCTCTCTGTCAAGAATATTAAACAATTCCTCCGCATCATCGCACTGACACCTCTATCTCTGCCACGCGCCTCTTTAGTTATCACGAGAATTTTTAGTGCTTTTTCTTGTCACTATTCGGTCTTAATCTATATATATGTCGTACGCTCTATAATACCCCTTCCGGTCGATTATGTATCGAACCCTGACCCAATCACCGACAACTGGCCAGCGAGGCGGATGAAAGTTTGTTTTAACACCCGTATATACCGTATAGATCTTTTTGTTAGATGTGATCGTCAACGACCCTTTGCTGCCAAATACTGGGTATATGGCCGTTACCTTCCCGCTTACTATCCTCACTTCTTGTGCGTGTACGGGTTTGTTCAATACGACAAGTGAGATCACACTGCACGTAAACAGTATCAATAGCAACAAAGCCATTCTTCTCTTCATCTTTTTCTCCATAAGCGTTTTATTTGTTTTACAACGTTCCAAGCTCCCTTTTCTGTCGAATTTCCCTCGTCTTGTGTTTATGCAATAGATGCCTTTTAGGGCTTCCGCTTCGACTTCGGCTTTAATGGCTTATCTTTAATCGGCTTTTGAGCAGCTACGGGTTTTGGCAGGCTGGTTTTTTCTGACCCCAGCAGTACGGAAATCCATCGTGTGTCCTCCGAGGTATCCAGGGCGATTTTTACCGTCATGGTCAGGGGAACCGACAGCAGCATGCCGACAGGCCCTAATATCCACCCCCAGAATATTAAGGAAAGAAATACTACCAACGTTGATAACCCGAGCCTCTGGCCCATAAGGCGCGGTTCGATAGCGTTACCCATAGCCATGTTGATCACGACATAGCCGATGGCAACCACGAGGGCCCTGCCCAGTCCCAGTTGTATGATTGTCAAGAGGACGGCCGGCACTGCCGCCATTATTGAGCCGATGTTTGGGATGTAGTTTAGGATAAAGGCCAATAATCCCCACAAGAGGGGATAATCGATACCCAGAATGGTGAGAAACACGGCCACAAAAGCACCGGTAACAAGGCTGATTACTGTCTTGATACCAATATACCGAACGACCGTGTCGGCAAAATGTTTCAGGTGCCCCAGTGAGGCCTCAGGGTCCTGAAATATGGAGCGCAACTTGGTGGGGATACTCGAAGCCTCCAGGAGCATGAAGATGACCGTGAGCAGGATCAAAAAGCCGTTTTTCAATACCCCGCCCAATTCGTTGAGCAGCCTGGCGACGAGCTTCATGACGGCTGCGGAATTGAATATCTTGTTTAACTCAAGACGGTCGACATCCACGCCGGTTTGCTCCAGCCAGTTCAAAACAGCATTTGTCTGGCTTTTGAGCCTCATTTCATAAAAGGGCAGTTTGCTGGAAAAATCATTCACCGAGGATCCCACCAAACCAGCTATGAGGAATAAGACAATAAGCATTCCACACATGACGATTAACAAGGCAAGCCATGTCGGGAGTTTCCTCTTTTTCAGCCAAAAGAGGATTGGTGCGCCGCTAATTGCGATAAACGCCGCCAACAAAAAAGGGACAATAATGGTTTTGGCGGCGCTCATCCCCGCTGCAACGATGACGAAGGCGGCGATGATTATCAAAAATTGGGCGGTTTTTGGTGGTCTATTCGTGGTGTTCATCGATCATTACTCCTGAAATCAGCGTCACACATTAACGAATCAGCTTCATTAATACATAGGATGTATCAGTCGTCATTGTCAACCATAAAGATTTGTTCCTCACATGGTTTTATCCTGCTGTTCTAATCATTTATTTTTCAGTGAATAAATCAGTACTCAAATATTTTTCCCCTCTGTCAGGGAATATAACAACCATTCTTCCAGACGGGATCTTTTTAGCGGTTTTTATCGCGGCATATAAGGCTGCTCCACTACTCATTCCTACAAAAATCCCTTCATTCTTAACGATTTGTCTGGTCATCTCAAACGCCGTTTCTGTTTCAACCATGATTGTTTCATCAATCTTTGTAGGATCATAGATAGACGGTACTATCGCTTCCTCCATATTCTTTAAGCCTTGTATGTAATGTCCTTTGACAGGATGCGCCTCAACGATTTTTATGTTGGGATTGTTTTCTTTCAACGCCTGTCCTACTCCCATGATGGTTCCTGAAGTTCCTAACGATGAGACAAAATAATCAATGTTGCCATCCATTTGTTTCCAAATCTCTTCCGCGGTGGTTTTATAATGAGCGATTTTATTATATTCGTTTGAAAACTGATCAGGCATAAAATATTTGTCCGGGTTCTTCTTAACGAGCTCCCGTGCTTTCGTTATCGCACCGTCGGTTCCAAGCTCTGCATTAGTTAAGGTAACTCTGGCGCCAAAAGCTACAATCATCTTTCTTCGTTCAATGGATACTGCTTCACTCATAACAATTTCAACGTCGTAGCCTTTTATTGTCCCTATCATTGCCAAACCAATTCCGGTATTGCCGGATGTTGGTTCAATGATGGTTTTCCCTTTTACGAGCGAACCTTCAATCTCCGCTTGTTCAATCATCTTCAGTGCGATTCTATCTTTTATGCTACCGGTTGGATTATTACCTTCAAGTTTTGCGAAAATAGCAACCCCTGGATTTGGATTGAGCTGATTTATTCTGACTATCGGGGTATTACCAATAGCCTGCAAAATATTATCGAATATCATAAAAAGCTCCTCACTAACTTACGTGTTAAAATGGATATTCACTTAATGGCCGAGCTCAGCGCCGCGACTTATTGCGTCCTCTGTGATAACTGGCAAGACCTTTTTATCGCGTGTTTGTCAAGGGTAAAGCTTCAACCCCCAAGATTTTCCCGAGTCTCGATGATTTTTACTTGCCTGCTTTTTTCTCTTGTTTCGCAAGCCGTTTCTCTTTTCGCGTTTTTTGTGGCTTCTTTTTTACATTCTTTTTAGCATCATGACTTTTAGCCATTGTTTTTCTCCTTTTATTTTACTGGTTATATTCCAGATTTAAGGTCTAGCTCAGTGGCGCGGTTTACCGTGTCCGCTGTAATAATCAGAAAGGCCTTTTTATCCTGCGTATGTAAAGATCACATATCCAACCTCCACCTGCTTCGTCAACAGTATACATGACCCCCTCTGCTCTTTTGACAGGCCGATTTTGTGATACCGGGTTACTGTGCTGCGCTGCCAGGGCAGATCAATCTCATCTTGCAGTTGGTACACGCCATTTTTCTGCTAATTGCCCCGCTGTAAACAGACACGGCCAGCAGCAGCACCAGCACGACGACTTTTAGTACCGTGACTTCTTGCACCAATGCTACGATGCAAAAGACAAGGGGAATCAGGGTCAGCAGGCCATAGGTGATGGGGGCTGCCTTGATACCAACACAGGTGCTGAATTGGTCAATGCTGCCCTGGCTGAAGAACAGCGCGGATAACTTACCCCAGCCGAGGGCGCATTGTTTTCCATAGTAGTAGCAATTGGTGCAGACCAGCTTCCGGAGCACGACAAATATCATGATGATTGTCGCCCCAAGATAGATCCACGCCACCATCGGATAGACAAACCAGCACGCAATAGTTCCCAAAACAATCCATACAAGCATCAGAACATTGGCAAATATGATACGGGGGAGGGAGAAGCTCTCGAGTCCCTGCTTATAGATCTGTAAGCCTTTTTTCATTGTGCCCTCCTGATGATTTTTTGCCACGCCATCTCACACGTAAGTTCAGCGGCCGGGTTATTGCGTCTGCTGCAATAATAGCTTAGGCTGTGTTATAAATAAAGCTCATAATGAAGATAGTACTCCACCATATTCTAATAAAAAGTCCGTTTTTAAAAGAGTCATTTTTAAACAACGCCCACCTGATTATCTCTATTCTCCAAACAGGGGATTTGATTCAGAGATGATATGTTGCCCCTGCTCTCAGTACGTCGGTCTCACACGTGAGTTCATTCTTAAATCGATCTATTGCATAATCGCAGGTATCATGTGCGGAAAGAAAGACACGCTGGGGGCCGGCAGCGTTTAAACTTGCGATGGTGCGGCTTACGTCCGCGTCGGTTAGTCGCCTCCAAGGAGGCTTGCCCGTGCCAACGATCATTTGGAGCTTGAGGCCTCGCTTGCGAAGGGGGCTATCTGTTATGGGGAAATGAAGCCCACCGCCCACGGCGTATATCGGTTCGTCAGACAGGCGCCTGGCCATCTCCATGATGGTTTCAATGGTTGGGTGACCACAGCCGGTGATGACAACGAGCCCCTTGCCCTTGATACGGGCGACAATGGCCTGCTCCTCAGTCCAGCCGAAAAAGAAAAGGCTTCTTGCCAAGGGCCCGGTTGAGGCGACTCCTGCTGCCAGCATTCGGGGGCCTTCGAGTACTTCTGTTTGAAATCCTTCTGCGCCGGCCTCGGCGGGCACAAAGCACGGACGTCCTTCAGGTTCGCCGATCTCTCGGGGTACAGTCACCTGTTTTTTCCGGACGGCCTGAAGGCCGCCCATGTGGTCGGGGTGAAGGTGGGAAATCGCCAACGCGTCTGCGTCCTTCAACGTGAAGCCGACCTTACGGGCATTATAGGCCAAGGCCGGCATCTCCGGGCCGTATCCTATATCGAAGAGCAGAGAGCCCCGATCGGTCTTGACGAAATAGGACACCCCCGGCGCGCCCAGAAAGCCGCGCTCTGTCTTCTGTTCTACGAGAACCGTCAGCTCAAAATGATCAAGTTGGGGTAATGCTAATGGCTTTGCCTTCCCTATTCGTTCTTTGTTCACCTCATGTGACCGGTGTATGTTCTTCTTGAATCGGCGGTTTTTACGTATCAGCATGGGGAATAGGACAGGTGAAGTCAAAGCTATAACCGGCCACCATGCAGGTGAGATACGATAGGTCATGTTTTATCCTCCTCTCAATCGACCACGCGCAACGGCGTGAGTCAGCGAGTCCTATGGCATAATCAGTAGGACCTTGTTACCCTGCGCTTGCAAAGATCAGCTTTCCAACCTTTATCTTTTGACAGGCTATCGCGTCCACCGTACGGATTGATACTACTATGTTACCCCCCGCATTATCAAGATCGAACACAGATCTCCCCTGCCTTCTCCGGAAGGCTTTTTATCCCTGCTGCGGTGATAAAAGATGAGGGGATGCCCTATTTCTTCTTTTTCTTTTGGGTCGAAACCTTAAATAGTGCGTACGCCGGGCAGAACCCGATGATGCCGGTCAGCAGCCAGATGACACCCAAAATGCCTAGGACGATGGCCAGCCAGCCGGAAATAGCACCGGTCAAGTACAAAACCAGGACAACCAGCGCCAGCACTATCCGGATAATCCGATCAACAGCACCCATATTCTTAGTCATAAAACACCTCCGTTTCTTGGTTTTCTTCTTCCACGTGGATCAAAATTGAAGATCCAAGCCCTAGCTTTTTTGTCAATAGTGTAGGCACGCTCACCTATCTCTTTTTATCCGACTATTCCACACCTTCAATACGAGCCTCCCAGGGGACCGGATCAGGATGTCGAGTACACCGGTATGATCCTTTAACCGTCATAGTATCGAAATCGATGGTACCCGTGTAGGCACAATCATTGCCGTCACTCGAATTTTGTCTGTCTATGAAAACAGAATTTCCTTCGATTATTATCGTCAGCTCTGCCGTCACCAGTCCATGTCCGGTCCATTGTGCATCAAACTTATTACTGCTTCCCTGTCGCTTCCAAACGCCTTCCCATCCCGATTCAGCCTCATACCAGACTTCACCTAAATAAGGTGATACCGTAGAGGAAGAGGCAGCCTTTCGCGTCAGCCTTACCTTTACCTCTGAAAAAGCTATTTTCAGCTGCTTAGTATTTTGTGCCGTGAAATACTTACCTCCACCAGTTTCAGCAATACAAACCAACTGCTCCTTTTCTTGCGTAGTGACGTCAAGTCCAACAACATACATAACAAATTTTATTTCTTTTCCCTTCAATTCTTTCACCAACGTGCAAGGGTCCCCTCCACAGGTTTCATTACCATCGCTCACCAAGACAATCATTGTTTCTTCTTTTCTTCCTTCGATGTGCTTTGCCGCGAGTCTAATAGACTCGGTGATCGGCGTTTTGCCCCTAGGATTGATGGACTGAATCTTTTCACGTAGTAAATCCTTATTTCCTTCATCTACAGGCACCAGCATCTCAATATCATTACAATCCCCCTCGCGCCGATGTCCATATACCTCAAGGCCGATATGCACCGCTTCGGGAAGCTCTTCGATTAATTGTATCAATACCCCTTTTGCGATAGTGATCTTTTCTTTGTTGTCGATCTTTGCCCACATACTTCCTGAGCCATCCAGAATGAACAGAATAGTAGCTTTTGTGGACTCTGCTAAGGTTGGCTTTTGTGTGAGCGGCAATAGTGCAATAATGACAAGTGTTATATAGAAGTATTTACTGGCCTTCGACAAAGCATTTACAAGATATTTCATAAAGGCACCTCCCTGTATTGTGTAATCAACTCATGTGTTGCAGAATTGCTATATCTTATCCTGCACTATGCTTATAATATATTCAAGATCAGATTTTCCCAAGATATGAAATACCCAGCGGTTGTGATTTACTACTCCCATCCCTTAAAATGCAATTATAAAAAGGAGACCTTGTCTATTATCCTTTGTGCGAAGGCGTTTTTGTCTTGTCTTCCTTTTTAATACGAAGCGCCCAGAGCAGGGATGGTAATAGCAAGAGGGAGGTCAGGAGGCAGCTGCCGATTCCTAACAGGGCGATGTGGCCCAGGGAGGCCAGGGCCGGAAAGTGCGAGGTGCTCAGCGAGCCGAACCCCACCATGGTGGTCAAAGAGGTCATGATTACCGCCCTGCCGGTCAGTTTTACCGCTTGCCCCACATCCTTTCTCTCTCGATATCTATGGACGATGTGAATGCCGTCGTCGATCCCGATGCCGAGGATCAAAGGGATTGCCACGGCATTGGCCGGGTTGAGGTCTATTCCCAACAGCGCGCTTGCCCCCAGCATATAGGCCACCCCGGCCAGCAAGGGGGTCAGCGCCATCCCCACCCAGCGGGGATTCCGAAAGTGTAAAAAGAGCAACACCAGCACCACGGCAAGTGCCAGGGGGGCCAGGAGGGTGAAGTCCCGCTTCACCATGCCGCGCAGTTGCAGGGCGATGAGCTCGTTGCTCGTGCACCGGGCCTCTGGTGCGATAATCGTTATCTCCTCTTGCAGCTTGAAGGGATCGACCCTGGCCGGATCGAAGCGGATCTCCTGCCGCAGTCGATACCCATCCTCCCCCTGCACCACATACCGCTCCAGCACCTCAGCCAAGGGGGTGTGGGCCAGTTCCAGCAGAACGCTCGTCGGTGGGATGGGGGCTTCTTTATAGGCTAACCCTCTCAGCATTTTCCCTGTTCGGGCGAAGGCATCCGGGTTCAATCCCTCATACTCCAAAGCCCTCTCGAGAGAGCGGGCCGCCCCTTGATAATCCATCCCTCGCCGCAGTTCATCGAGCACCCGCCTCTGTTTGCCGGTGGAGGGGATGAACTGGGCAAGGTGGGTGACGAAGAGAATGCCTTTGCTGTAGGTATCCTGAAGGAAGAAGGAGATGGTCTCCTGCTCCCTCAGGAGCTGATTGAGATCCGCCCCCCTCAAGAGGACGGTCATGCCTGTGCCGTGCCCCCCGAACCGCTCCTGCATCCGCTCTAGGGTATCCATCCCCTCCATCCCGCGGGGGCGAAACCCCTCCACCCCACCCGTCACCCGCACCCTGGTGCCGAGATAGCCGCCGATAACGGTGAGGACGATGAGACAGATGAGGACCGGTCGGTAGTGGTTTTTCACAAAAGCAGTAAGCTGATCCAAGCCCCAGGTCTTCAGGGGTCTGTATCGGTATCCCCTGTGTTCCGCCCAGACCAAGAAGGCAGGGAGGACCAGGGTGATGGTCAGCAGGCAGAAGAAGAGACCGGCAGCGACCAGAACCCCAAGCTCCACGATCCCCTGGATTCGGGCCAACAGGAGCGTAAGAAAGGCGGCGATGGTAGTGAGCCCCCCGGTCCACACGCCGGTCCCCGTCCGCGTGAGGGCGATCTCCACTGCCTTGTTCGGCTTGTTGCCCGAGGCGCGCTCGTGGTGATACCGCTGGTAGATGTGGATGGCAAAGTCTACCCCCAGTCCCACGATGATGGCCGCAAATGCGACGGTGATGAGGTTGAGCCCTCCGATGAAGAGGGCGGCAGCACCAAGGGTGAGCTGCACCCCCACCAGGAGGGGAAATCCGACAAAGAGGAGGGTGGCCCACCTGCGGTAGGCGAGGTAAAAGAGGGCCAGCACGATGGCCAGAGAGCTGAGGAAAGAGACCAGGAGGTCCTGTTGCATCACCCCCGCCTTGCCCACGGTCATGGTGTGGGGGCCCACAAAAGCGATCCTCACTGAGGGGAAGGACTCTTTGATCCCCTCCAGTTTTTGGACCAATGCCTGCGCAGACCTCACGTCCGCCGAGGTGAAGGAAGGGTCTGCCACCATAAGCAGGGCCTTCCCGTCCGGTGAGAGGAGGTACCCCTCGGCAAGGGAAGGGGCCCAGGGCGATCCCCCTTGCAATTGCTTAAAGAGAAGCTCCCGCATAGCCAAGGGGTCTGCTTGGATGATCCCCCGCCATCCCGGAGCAAGGGTGCTCGTGAGGAGGCCTTTGGCCTGGCGAACCTTGGATTGGATCTCTTGATCGGAGAGCTGTTTCTTGAACTCCTCAATAGTCTCCCCCTGGAGAAAGAGCTGGGGGTGTGAGAGATAGAGGGTCAGAACCTTTTCCCACCCTTCCATGTCCGTTCCCATCCCCGATGAGACCTGTTTGAAGGCCGGGGTTCCCCCTATCTCCACATCCGCCAGGGAACTCCTCAGCCCCTGGGCGGCCTCAATGAGATCGGATTTTTTCTCCCCCTCCACCAGGATATAGAGGCGCTCCAGGCGGCTGAAGCCCTTCAGGTCCTCCACCAAGACCTTGAGCGCACCGCGGTCTGCGGGAAGCAACTGCAGCCAATCGGCCTCAAATTGCAGCCTTCCGGTGATCACAAAGGCTGCGCAGAGGACCAGGAGGAAGATGATCAGGATCCCTTTGGGGTGTTGAGCGGAGAGGCGGGCGGCCTTTTTTAAGAGGTACTCAAGCACTGCCCCCCTCCCGGTAGAAATACCGCTCGGCCTTGCGCACTGCGGGCCACTGCCCGATGTTCGAGGGGCCGAAGATAATGAGACTGCGGCGCATGGCAAACGGCTGAAAGATCCTCCTCACCATGGAGCGCACGGAGTAGAATTCCTTGTTGACCCACCAGAACCCCTCCTGCAGCTCTTCGACGGTCATCCCCTTGGGCCTGAAGACCACGGTGGCCATGTCGTATTGGCTCCAGTCCTCGGTGATGATCCTCCCCTCTTCTTTCAGGCGCTGATGGATCCTGGTTCCGGGGAAGGGGGTCAATAGAGGCAGGAAGGCGCCGTCGACCTTATTTCTATTCGCGAATGCAATAAATTCCTCAAAGACCGAGGGGTCGTCATAGTCATACCCGAAGACGAAGGAGGCGTGGATCCCGATCCCGTGATCGTGGAAGCGCTTGATCCCCGCCTCGTAGCGTTCCACCTTATTGGTCTTTTTCCCCATCAGCGCCAGGTTTTCAGGGCTGAGGCTCTCAAAGCCGATGAACATCCCGTGGCATCCCGCCTGGGCCATGAGACGGACCAGTTTCTCGTTCTGGGCGATGGAGATGGGGCCCTGGCTGACCCACCGCAGACGGTACTGAGAGAGCATGCTGAAGAGCTCACGGGCGTAGCGCATGTCCCCCACGATGTTGTCGTCGACGAAGAAGATATAGGCCTGAGCCCGCCGCAGAGCTTGGATCTCCCGTTCTACCTCCTTGACGGGGCGGGTTCGATAGGTCCCCCCGTAGATGGCCGTCACCGAGCAGAATTCGCAGTCGAACGGGCATCCGCGGGTGGTCTGGATGGTGTTCTCAAAGAAATATCCCTTCGATGGGAGGAGCTCCCGCCGGGGCAAGGGGAGATGGGAGAGGTCAGTCCTGCCTTTCTGCTGGTAGAAGCGCTTCAGCTTTCCCCTCTCGGCATCCCTCACCACCTTGGCCCAGATCTCATCGGCCTCGCCGATGACTACTGCATCGCAGTGAGTGATGGCCTCCTCGGGGAGCCAGGTGGGGTGCATCCCTCCCATGACCACCTGTACTTTCCGCCGCCGATATTCATCAGCGATATCATACCCTCGCGGAGCCAGGGGGGTCATGGCGGTGACGGCGACGAGATCGCACGCCTCGTCGAAGTCCAGGGGTGCGATGCTCTCGTCGTGTATCGTGACCTCGTGCTCAGGGGGGGTCAGGGCGGCCAGAAGGGTGTTGCTCAACGTGGGGAACTTAAAGGTGATGACGTCCCAGAAGCTGTCTTTTGGCCAGCGGGGGACGATAAACTTGATCTTCATGACCCCGCCCCAGCCTCGATCTTGTTCAGGAGGTCCTTCAGATCCTCCAGCGGGTGGATCTCCCACCCCCCCAGGGGGGGGAAAAAGGCACGTTCGGGCAGGGGGAGGTCCACCTGGGGGTTCTTGAGCTTCATGTCGAATCTGATCCCCATCCCCTCTCCGTCACCGGAGATGCGCGTGGGGAATCCCAATCCCTCCGTCTCATCGTCATCGCTGAATGCCATAATGAGAAAGAGGGTTTCGGCTTTCGGATTCTCCCCTTCCTCTATCCATCCCTGATAGATCTTCCCTTCAGAAGGGAGGAGGATAAAGATCATACCTTCGTTGTAGATTACCTCCCCGACCGTCCCGCCGAAATTCGTGGTAAGCCGCAGGCGCAGACGGGCGGGCCTCTCATAGAGGAGGACCCCTTGCAGGACGTAGTACTCATCCCTCAGTTCGAGTTGGACGAAGAGCCGAGACTGCAGGGTGTTGATCCCCTCGTATCTGCTGAGGGTATACGGGAGGACCTGGGAGAGGGGTATCCGCTCCCCCTTTTCCTCCGGTATTCTCTTCGGCACACATCCCACGGTCAGCGCAAGCATAACGATAACAATAACAAACCCCTTGATCAGTTTCATCCTTCCTCCTTTAATCGGTTCTCTATCACGTCGGCGGTGATCTGTCCTGAGGCCATGGCTGCGGCTACGCCTCCCCCGGGGGCGGTCCAATGGCCGGCCAGGTAGAGCCCATCGATGGGGGAGACCCGGTTCAACCGATAGATCCCCGCCTGCCGGGGGATCTGGGCCCATCCATAGGCCGCCCCCCACCGGTTGCCCGTCATCCGCTCAATGGTGAGGGGGGAGGCGCTGACGTCCAGGACGATCTTGCTGCGCAGATTAGGTATCAACCCTTCGGCCTGGGCAAGAAGCCGCTCACTGAAGGTCTCCTTGGCCCCTGAGTCCCATCCCCCCACGAGGCGATAGGGGGCCTTGTAGCTCAGGCACACGGTGCTGTGCCCCTCGGGGGCATGAGAGGGGTTTACCTGAGAGGGGGCAAGGAGGTAGTAGGGGGGGGAAGGGGGGATCTGTCCCTCTTCCAGGAACCGGTACTCCTCCTCCACATCGTATTGGGGGAAGACCTCGTTGTTGGAGCATGAGAGATCCAGTTGCCCCTCGATCCCCAGATAGATGATAAAATAGGAAAAAGAGGGTTTCATCCCCTTCAACCTCTTAATCCAGCCAGGGGGGAGTGACTCCTCCCCGATCATCCGCAAGTAGGTGGCGGTGGCATCGGCGTTGGAGACCACGACATGGGCAGTGGCCGTCTCCCCCCCCTTGAGCCGCACCCCTATCGCCTTTCCCTCTTCCACCATAATTGCCTTGATCTCGTGCCGCGTGTGAAGCGTCCCACCTTGTTTCAGGAACCCCTTGGCCAGGAGCAGGGGTAGGTCTTCCATTTTTCCCTTCAGGACAGCCACGCCCCCCTGCAAGTAGCTCATTTCGAGAGAGGCCATAGCGATGACCGAGAAGCTGCTGGGGGGGAGCAGTGCATATGAGCTGCGTACCCCCAGGATTACCTTGAGCCGGTGGTCCTTGATGTACGCATCCAGCACATCCTGCAGGGTCTCCTCTCGATAACGATAGGTAAAGGGGAATTCCCGCTCAAAGTGTGAGGGGTCAAACCAGGAGAGGGAGTAGGGGAAACGGTCTATCTCCTCGGAGAGGGAGCGGTAGATCTGGTACACCGCCCTGATCCCATCCCGCTCCTGGGGGAAGAGGGATGAGAGATAGTCCACATGGGCGTCCAGGTCGGCATATTGTAGGATCCTCATATCGGGAAAGTGGTACTCGCGGGCCGGCTCGAGGGGGAACAGTTCTATGCTGTCCCGCACCCGGAGATCATCCAATATCCTCCACACCCTTCCCCCCTCCCTGCACCCCCCGATGGACTGAACGGAGAGGTCAAAGGTGAAGCCCTTGCGCGTGAATGAGGTGCAACACCCTCCGACCGTGGCCTTCTTTTCAAAGATGGCCACCCGCAACCCCTTGCGGGCAAGGAGCGTGCCGCATACTAGTCCGCCTAAGCCAGCGCCGATGATGATGACGTCGTAATCCATGACCTCCCCATGCAGAAACGCGTATCCTCCATCCTTACCTGAATTCTCGCTTCATGGCAAGTCCACAGGCGACTTATGAACGGTTTTGATTCCAGCAGAACTGAAGGATGAGTTCCCTCGTGAGCTTGGCCGCGGCCATGGCGGACTGTTGGGTGGGATCGTAGGGTGGGCTCAGTTCAACGATATCAAACCCCACCACGTGGAGGGCATGCATCTGTGAGATGAGGGAGATGACTTCGCCAAAGGTAAGCCCCCCGGGCTCGGGGGTGCCGACCCCCGGGGCGACCCCTGGATCGAGGATGTCAAGGTCCACGGTGAGGTAGACTGGCCGTCCCGCTGTCCGACGGAGGGTTTCCCCTATATCACTGAAGCTCCCCATAGCTTTCGCGGAACGTATCTCTTCCTTGGTGCCCGACCTGATGCCGAGCTGGCAGATGTTCTCATCTCCCAGGAGGTTGACGATTCTCCTCATCACGGTAGCATGGGACAGGTGGTCTCCCTCATATTCTTGAAGCAAATCGGTATGGGCATCGAGCTGAATCACGACCAGCGAAGGGTGGTGTTTGACCACCTCCTTGACAACGGGGAGGGAGATGAGGTGTTCCCCCCCGAGGAGGATGGGAAACTTGCCGTCTCCCATGATGGTGGCTACGTAACCCTGTATCGCCTCCAGGGCACCATCCATGTTGCCATGCGGGAGCATGAGATCACCGACATCGCAGATCTTGAGGTCTTCCAGATCTCTGTCCAAAGCAGGGCTGTAGGTTTCCAATCCCCAGGAGGCATCGCGAATGGCCTGGGGGCCGAATCTGGTCCCCGGTCGAAAGGTAGCGGTACTATCTAACGGACAACCAATGATGACGGCGGGACTTTCATCATACGGGGAATCGGCGGCGAGGAACGTGCGCGAGGTAAACTGGGGCTCCATGCAGATTCACGCACCTATCTCTTCCTCGGAGTCCCAGAGGACCACCGCGGCCAGGGTCGACCCAATTTTTCCAACGGTATATTCTATGGCGATTGACTTAAGATCTTTGATCTCCCATCCGCGAAGCATCATTCCTTCCACGGCCATAGTCCGGACGGTTTCCTCGATCTGACGCCGTTCTCCTTTGGCCGAATATTCCATGATCAGCCCATTCTGATTTTCATCCTCGGGCAGAGCTAGAGCGACGCCGGCTGAGATGATCTCTCCGGGCACATCGCTGGTGATGGCGGCATACGCAGCCGGGACAAGGGCACCGGGTGGCAAGGCGATTGGGTCGACCATTGTGCAGTGGGGTGGCACGATGCTGGACATTTTGACGATGTTTGTGTTGCCGATTCCCGCATGAAGCAAGGCCCCGTCAAACGCGTTGAGAGGCGTATAGCCATCCGACGCACCGCACGTCAAAAAATATTGGTTAGGCATTTTGAAGATCATCTTTCTTCTCCGTTCTCAAGCCTGTTCGCATTGCCAGCGATCACAGAGGCTGGCCTGCCAGACAACAGGGAGTGGGTTTTTGTGTAAACATCCTCACCTCACGCGTCCTGTTTGCCTCGGAGATGGACGTCAGCAGCCGTTTTATCTAGGAGATACCCCTTTAGTAAATCTACTGTCTTCGGCCAGTTCTTCCTGCCCCGGCCTACCCGCCTGTCTCAAAATCCAAATGTGCCCTCCTATCTTCGTAATCAAGAGAGCACACTATACAAAGAAATAAGTTTAATAAACTAAACTTGATTTATTATAGCATCCTTTCCAAAATTGTCAAGTGTTTTTTTTAAAATTGCAAGGCTTTCGATGGCTGCCACCTGTGCCCACCCTGATTTTTATAACCTCTTGTTTTTGTATAGATTTTTCAGGGAGAACTGTGGAAAAGCGCATCATTGGAAGAGGAATGGTTTAGACTCAGATAGGAAGCTCAGGGGGGCAGTATCAAGATAATCTATTTTTGTAGTCCTGATAATCAAATGCTTTGATTAATCTAAATCCTGACCCTTCACTCCATATCCCAATGCACGGATGACCGACGCCATTGAACATGGTCGTTTTTACCGTCGTGTAATGGATCATGTCGTCAAATATGATTTTATCCCCGGGTTTCAGTTCGTTATCAAATGACCAATCCCCCATATAGTCGCCTGCCAAACAACTAATCCCCCCCATTCTGTATGTTGGTTTTCCTGTCTTTTCATCCGTAGCCCCTAAGATATCGGGTTTATAAGGCATTTCCAGGCAATCGGGCATATGGCACGTAAATGAAACATCGAGCATCGCCGTTTTGATACCCCTATTTTCAACGATATCTAATATCGTAGATACTAAGTAGCCTGTTTGATACGTAAAAGCGCTGCCGGGTTCTAAGATGATTTCCACATCATACTTATGTTTAAAATCCAGTAAGATTGTAATCAAATGATCGATATCGTAACCCCTTCTTGTCATGAGATGACCGCCACCCATATTCACCCATGTGAGCTGAGGCAAGAACGCGCCAAATTTCTCTACAAAGACAGCCAACTCTTTTTCTAGTGCAAAGGAATCCGCTTCGAACAAGGTATGAAAATGAAATCCTTCCACCCCCTGCGGCACAGCATCGCCAAGCTGTTCAGCAGTAATGCCGAATCGAGAACCGGGTTTGCAAGGATTATACATGTCATAGGGGGTATCGGAAAATTCAGGATTGACACGCAAGCCAATTGAGACACTATGTTGACTCGCACGCTTACCATACTGTTGCAATTGGTGTATGGAATTGAAGGAAATATGACTGCTATATTTTAGAATATCTGCGAGAGACTTATCTTCATACGCAGGGGAATAGATATGTGCTTTTACCCCGAGTTCCTCATATGCCAATCGCGCTTCATTGACGGAACTTACCGAAGCGCCCAAACCGTATTCCTTAAAGATCGGGAATACACCCCAATTCGCGAAGGCTTTAAACGCCACGAGGATATCAATGTGGGCAGCCTCTTGAACCTGTTTGATTAATGCGAGGTTATTGCGCAATAAAAGCTCATCAATCACATAGCACGGCGTGGGGATTTTACTGAAGTCGATAGACATTGGTGGTTTATACTTCTAAATCGATATCGTTCAGTTCGTGCCACGGAAGTCCGTGGATATTCAATTGTTCCATGAATGGATCCGGATCACATTCTTCAACATTAAACACGCCGGGCTTTTTCCATTGACCGGCAATACACAGCATGGCGCCGATCATTGCGGGCACTCCCGTGGTATAGCTTACGCCTTGCGCACCGGTTTCCTGATAGGCATCCTGGTGCTTGCAATTATTATAGATATAGTATGTTTTCTCTTTGTCATTCTTCATACCTCTGATCCGGCACCCAATGGAGGTTTCACCTGTATACCCTTCGCCGAGTTCACCGGGATTGGGTAATACCGCTTTGAGGAATTGAAGAGGGACAATTTCCTTGCCCTCATACACGATAGGGGTAATACTGGCCATGCCGATATTTTGAATCACCCGTAAATGGGTTAAGTACTCTTGTCCAAACGTCATCCAAAATCGAGCTCGTTTGAGCGCAGGAAAATGCTTCACCAATGATTCCAATTCTTCGTGGTAGATGAGATACGACTCGCGGGGTCCGATATTCGGATAATTGAGCGCCATATGAATTTCGTGGGGTTCGGTTTCAATCCATTTCCCTTGTTCCCAGTATTTACCTTTTTGGGTGATTTCACGGATATTGATTTCAGGATTAAAATTGGTTGCAAAGGGTTTTCCATGGTCCCCTGCATTGCAATCGA
>Ga0307425_1000416_pt1 | contig 27033 bp, 21 predicted proteins | sample SalMarWE160330MG_FD_202152 | JGI IMG/M metagenome (GOLD analysis project Ga0307425, IMG submission 202152) | Salt marsh sediment microbial communities from the Plum Island Ecosystem LTER, Massachusetts, United States - WE1603-30 | ecosystem: Environmental > Aquatic > Marine > Intertidal zone >...
TTATTACGTATATGACATCCGACCCCTCTGTGATCGAACCGGCCATGCGCCTGATCAGGATCAGCCGAAGCCTGGAGCGGATCGCGGACCTGGCCACAAACGTTAGTGAAGACGTGATCTATATGTCAGAAGGGAAGTTAATCAGACACGGGCAAATTGAAAACTAAGGAGAGCATCATTCTTTGATTCGCATATTAAAGGCAATGTTTACCCTGAATAATACTGCCCATTAATGAGGAGGTCGCAGCATATGGTAGATACACGCTATCAATTCCCCCATCTCCCCCAACGGCTTATTGACCTTGGGATGATCGCTGAAAACCTGTGGTGGAGTTGGCACCCGGCAGCCAGGATGCTCTTTAAGATGCTGAACCGTCAGGCATGGAAGGAAAGCGGCCATAACCCGGACAAGATGCTTAATGCCATTCCCAAAGAGATTTTGGAATCCGCAGGCAATGACCCTGATTATTTGAAGCATTATGATGAGGTCATCTCCATATTCCGTGAGGAGATCGTGGAAAGGGGAGGTACGGTATTGGATGAGAGTGTTTATGAGACCACCAAGCCCATTGCATATTTTTCCGCAGAATACGGTCTCCATCGTTCGCTTCCCTTTTATGCGGGGGGGTTGGGCTTCCTGGCCGGTGACTTTTTAAAGGAATGCAGTGATCTAAAGATACCCTTGGTGGCCATAGGCTTTATGTACCCGGAAGGATATCTCCATCAGGTTATCAGTGAGGACGGGTGGCAGGAAAACAGGGACGAGGTCCTGGACCGAGAGGCTGCATCCATTTGCCGGGCATTGAACAAGGAGGGCAATCAAATCATTGTGAAGGCGCCTTTAACAGAGCCCCCTATTCATGTGGCTGTGTGGAAGGTAAGCGTGGGCAATGTGCCCCTCTATCTCATGGATACGGACATTGAGATGAACGACCCGTGGAACCGGGGGATTTGCGCTCGGCTTTATTCCGGAGACATGGAACATCGCCTGCGTCAGGAAATCGTTCTCGGCATCGGCGGCTCAGAAGTACTGGAAGTCTTGGGGATCAAACACTCTGTGATGCATCTCAATGAAGGGCATGCAGCATTTGCCCTGCTGGAACGGATCAGAGACCTGGTCCAGCAGGGGATGACCTACGAAGAAGCTGCTGAGCGCGTCCGTCAGACCACCATATTCACGACCCACACCCCGGTGCCGGCAGGCCATGACATCTTCCCGTTCCATTTGATGCAAAAATACTTTCATTCCTATTTACCTTCCCTTGGATTAAACAACGATGCCTTTCTTCAACTGGGTATTCACCCGAAAGAACCCAATGCAGGCTTCAACATGACGGCCTTTGCCCTAAGACTGTCAGGGTTTTGCAATGGCGTGAGTAAAAGGCACGGAGAAGTGGCCCGGCGCATGTGGCAGAGTCTCTGGCCGGGCGTGAGTGAGGATAAAGTGCCCATTGATTATGTGACCAATGGCGTGCATGTGCCCACATGGGTAGAGCCCAAGATGGAACTCCTCTTCAATGAATATCTGGGCCCGGATTGGCTAAAAGGCCAAGATGACCCTGAGGTTTGGAAAGGGATAGAGAAAATTCCGGACGATGCATTATGGAAGACCCATTACTGGCTCAAGATCAAACTGATCGATGCCATACGGGACCGGACACGCAACCGCTGGTCCATAGACAGGGTCAGCCCTTCCATAGCCCTGGCCGGAGGGACCCTGCTGGACCCTTCCATACTGACACTGGGATTTGGACGCCGTTTTGCCACATACAAGCGGGCGGATCTTATTTTTTACGACTTGGAGCGATTGAAAAAACTCCTGAATGATCAATGGAGGCCCATACAAATCATATTTGCGGGCAAGGCCCATCCGGCCGATGATGCGGGCAAGCGGATCCTTCAGAGGGTGTTCAACCTGGCGCGTGACCCTGCCATGGGGGGAAGGCTCGCCTTTGTGGAAGACTATGGGGAGCAATTGGCGCAATATATGGTCCATGGAGTGGACGTGTGGTTGAACAATCCGCTCCCTCCCATGGAGGCCAGCGGGACCAGTGGCATGAAGGCCGCCCTGAACGGGGTTCCCAATCTCAGCATTATGGATGGCTGGTGGCTGGAAGGGTTCAATGGAAAAAACGGGTGGACCTGGGGCACGGAAGAGAAAAATGAAAACCAAGACCAGGCCGATGCCCATGCCATCTACAATATCCTGGAAAATGAGATTCTTCCCCTGTATTACAAGGTCTCAGGGGATGGTGTTCCTGAGGGCTGGGTCCGAGTAATGAAGGAATCCATAAAAAGCAATGGGGCGCGTTTTTCTGCGCGACGCATGGTCAAGGACTACGTCCGGAAGTTTTATACAGAGGCGTTTAAGTCGGCATGAGGCATGGAACCACCAACTGCTAAGGCAGATCGATTCAAGCTACGACTGAAAGTCATTTATTTTGAACCGCAGAATATTGAAGTAAACAATCCTGCTTTTGAAAGCGGAACTTTATGTCTCTAAAAAACTTCTGCTGTTCGATATTCCTTGTTCGACATTCGATATTCGAAATGAAAAATCCCGCAACAGCGGGCTAAAGCTGTTCGCCCTAAAGGCGAAGCGTTTAAACGTGGTGAATGGAAGCATAAAGAAAGATTGAAAGGAGTGTATAATGAAAATACCAGAGTATGTTACCATTAAAGAAGTGAAAAGGGTTTGTAAGGCACTCAAGATTAGTGATTGGACGGAGATGAAAAAACCCAAGGTCACCTTGAAGGAGGCCAAGGTGCTTCTGTCCGAGGTCAATAAGGAAGGCTTGGCTATTGATCCCAAGGAGTTTCGTCGGGGGCTTGAAGTGGAACTGGAGCATGGACTGGAATTTAAAGAGGCCAATGTGACCAATAATCACCCCCTGTTAACCGGCCTCATCGTCCTTGCCCATTTCAAGGAGTCTCTGTATTATTACAAGCTTCTGGAGGTTGCGGAGTTGGAAGGGGATCTGCTAAAGGCAATAGCTAAAGGTGATGAAGCAAAGATAAGGGACTATTATAAGCGGCTGGCAACGGCAAGGATCGAACTGCGTCAGGCGGAATTGGCACGTTTGGCATAACCCGGGCGAGCTTTGCGGCATTGGTTGCGTAATATTATCGGAGGCAAGGGGGGTAAAATGGGGGCAATGACCTTTAGGTAAAGGAGGGCACCGTGAAATTCAAGAGCTTGTTCGAACCGAAAACCATGGCCGTCATTGGGGTCTCCTTGAATAATGATCGCCATCCGGCCAATGTCATTTATAACAAGACGAACCTTCGGTACCCGGTGAAGGTCTTTCCGGTCAATCCGAAGGGCGGGGTCCTACAGGGGGAGAGGGTCTTTAGGCAGCTATCAGAAATTCCCCAAAAGATTGATCTGGCGGCCATTGCAGTTCGTGCCGAATATGTACCGGATATCCTCACCGAGTGTATTCAGAATGGGGTAGGTGGTGCGACGGTGATTTCCGGGGGATTTGCCGAAATCGGTCGAAAGGATCTGCAGGATCGTATGGTCTCTATTGCACAAGAAGCAAACTTTCCGTTTATTGGCCCCAATTGTCTGGGGATCTATTCTCCTTCACATGTGGACACCTTCTTTCTCCCCAGCGAACGAATGGTCCGACCTGATCCGGGCAACGTGGCGTTGATCAGCCAAAGCGGTGGCATCCTGGTGGACCAGATGATCAAGTTTGCAGAAGAAGGTGTTGGTTTGTCTCTGGCCGTAAGTATCGGAAACAAGGCACTGATCAAGGAACTGCAGTTGCTTGATTATCTTGCAAAGGATCCCAAGACCGGGGTCATTGCATTTTATATGGAAGGTTTTGGAAAAAGTGAGGGCCGGGACTTTGTCCTGGCTGCCAGTAAATGTCCCAAGCCGGTCATTGTCTTGAAGGCCGGCAAAAGTCCGGGTGGAAGCCGGGCTGTTTCCAGCCACACGGCTTCTCTCAGTGGGGACTATGCGGTCTTTTCCCAAATTTTTTCCCGTTATGAAGGTGTGGTTGAGGCCAAAGATGAACATGAGCTGCTCCCGTTTTGTGAAGCCTTGAGTTGTTATCAAACGGCCATCAAAGGCAGGATAGGAATCATTACAGGAAGCGGCGGACATGGGGCCCTGGCAGTGGACGCCTGCTCTGCCCAAGGCCTTTCCGTCCCCACGCTCCCGGAACAGAAACAAAAAGGGATCAGGGAAACACTATCTCCAAGCGTGCAGCCAATTGCCTCTTTCGGCAACCCCATAGATCTGACCGGTAGCGCCGTGGATGACGATTTTGTTGCCACGGCCGAATACTTGAGTAAAACGCCGGAAGTGGATTGTCTCCTTTTGCTGCTTCTGCCTTATTTGCCGGGGATTACTTCTGACCTGGGGGCCAGGCTGAGTCTGGTTTATCGAAGAGAAGGCAAGCCTTTGCTCGCCTATGTCCCTCACGTGGATAAATACCGTATGCTTATTGAGGGATTTGAACTTAATCGCGTGCCTGTGTCCCATTCCATTGAAGGGGCAGTGCTGATGGCTGAGGCCATGAGGAGGTGTCAATCGTGCTGAAAAAAGAGATAAAGGATATTCTTTTATCTTCAAAAGAGGCGGGCTGGGTCTTGGAACCTGAAGCCAAGCGCATTTTATTCCTCTCAGGAATTGATATCCCCAGATTCACATGGGCGACCAATCTGGAGGAGGCCTTACAATTTGCCAGGTCTACCGGCTATCCTTTGGTGGCCAAGGTGGTCTCTCCAAAGGCACTTCACAAATCAGACATTGGCGGGGTTGTGGTAGGTATTGGCAGCGATGATCAAATAAAAAAGACGTTTCACCGTTTCAGCAAATTGGAGGGCTTTGTCGGCATGCTCATTGAACAAATGGTATCTGGATTGGAGTTGATTGTCGGCGCCAAGATGGACTACCAGTTCGGGCCTGTCATCCTCTTGGGAATCGGTGGAACGGCGGTAGAAATCTATAAGGACTCGTCGTTAAGGATGGCGCCCTTGAAAGAGCGGGACGTGGAATCCATGGTAAAGGCCCTTAAGGCCCACCAGTTACTGGAGGGCTTCCGGGGATCGGCGCCGATTAATCTGCGAGAATTGACTCGCATGCTGATGGCATTTTCCAGATTGATCATGCAGCTTGAGGACATGATAGAATCCATTGATCTTAATCCCGTTTTATGTTCGCCGGAAAAATGCATCGTGGCTGATGCCAGAATCATAATCAAAATGGAGGAAGAATCTGTGACCCCATGACTTATCTGAACACCACCTCCACCAGGCGCGTCTCGCCCTTCGTGAGGCCTGTCTCTCGATAATAGGTGAAATACTCCATCCGGCCATTGTCTCTGGCGAACTCAGGATGGGCCAGGCCGGAATAGTCCCATTTTTTGTCTACGCCGGGAGGGAGGCCTTCCACAACTGCCTTACTTGGCGACCACGGGCCTTCAGGGACGTCACTTGTGCGGATGGAAATGCTGTTTTTGAGGGGTGTGCTGTATACAGCGAGATACTTTCCCAGATGCTTGTTCCAGTGTACGGTAAGCATGGGCGCAGCATCCATTATCGGCACGGCATCGTGCCAGTCCCGGCTCCAGCGGCCTTGGCCGGCATAGAACCGCCATTCATTCCGCTTTAGCACACGCTCCATTTTGACGCGAGCAATAATGCACGGCCATGAAAGATGTTTTGTCTCGCAACCGTATACATAGATCCAATCCCCGACCACGACCGCCCCCTGACCCACGAACGCATCGCCCTTAGGGAACAATATGGTGGGAGCCTCGGCCCCGACCCTAACCTTTGGCCGGACTACCGGGCTGTCCGGGCTCTCCCATACTGCAATGGAGTTTCCTACAACTTCGAAGTCGAACGAATCGACGAATCCGGCAAGGACCTTTGTGTAAAATACGTATGCGGTGCCGGTCTTAGTATCCACAGCAATCGGTCCGGGCCATAGGGCCCAGCGCCTTCTCTTGCTATCCGGTAAATCCTCTCGACTGTTGGCCTTGTTAAAGGCCGCTTCATTTTTGGTAAACGGCAGGAACTCTCCGGGAAGGCCCTCCATATCAACAGGTTCGGAAAGACCGGTCAGGCCGTCATGGGCATCAAAATCCTTTGTCCAGCACCATGTGCTCGAACGGACGATCATGGCCTCTCCTTCCCGGCTCATGAGCGTGTCACCAAACACCCACACGGACTTATCTGCAAACCGGGCGCTGTAACCCCCGTCACGTCCATCGATTACTTTCAGAAACGGCAGGGGCCCAAGATCCCGCACTGCCGCTACGTTTGCGTCCTGGGCAGTTAAGGGACATGCAAGAAAGAAAAGGATCCCGACGAATAAAAGGGATACGAAATAACGTATACGCTTGCAGCTATCAAACAATATTATCATCCACTGCTCCCGGACTAATTGGACATGATGGTTCTAAGTTCCTCCTCGATATACTTTAGGCGGTTCAGGTCTTCTTCGATTTTTCCTACCAACTCCTGGGCCTCTATCCGCTTCCTCAAGCCCTTGAGTTCATTTTCAGGGTCGATAAGACTGTTTAGCATAATCGTTTTTACATCAGGTGCAGGTATCTCCGCCTTAGGCTCCTCAAAGACTACCGCTCGCGGTTTGAGGATAATACGCTCTTTCCATTTGGGGATGTTGGTCACAAGATCAAATTTCTCATGGATTTTTTTGGCCAATTCTTTTTCGTTCACCATCGAGCGCAGCATGCCCCGGGCAATCACGGAAGTTCGCGTGCGCTGGTGATGTCTTCTGTCCCCACACTTTTACGCTCACGCCAGTAGATCGGCCTCGCCGGAAGAGCAGACCATAAGCGTTGTGGGAAGACTGGATAACATTTCCTCGAAGTAATCCTGGAACACCTGAGCATTGCTTTCCTCCGGCACATTAAAGCCCAGCAGCACGACTGAAGCGTCTCTGGAATGCCGATGAATGACTTCGGGAAACGGGGCTTCGGAGACAAGGATCTCCACCTCGGCGTTGATTCGTGCGGCATCAACCAGCTCACGGAGCGCCTGGGCCGCCGGCTCGCGGCCCGCTTCGTCCTCAATCAACCGCAGGAGCCGGATATTCGCCTCTGACCATCCCCAGTTCATGGTCAACAAGTGGGCCATGAGCACCATAAGAGAGCCGTTCTCCCGACCCCGCCACCAGATATCGATGCGCCGGTTTGCTCGGGCCTTGGGGAGGCCCTTGTCCCAGAGAAGAATTAGACTCATGCCGAGCAGCAGCACCGAATTTAAATGATACACAAACGAACTGGAGCGCGTCTCATCGGACGACCAACCCATCAAGACAAGATTTGGGCTTAGCGGACCAATTGCGTGCGCTTGAAGGAGTGCAGAGAGTCCCTCGTCAAGGCTTCGCGTTACCACCACCGTTGATAGGGCGTCGAAATCATTTTCCTGAAGGAAACGCTGGAGTTGCGTAACCGCCGTCTCCCTCAAGTGCCCTATCTCAACCATGTCTCCCACAAGCACACGGGCCAAGGTGACCAGGCCTCTTTCCTCTCCAATCCACAAGGCATACATTGCCATGGTTAGCCGGGCCTCTGGATCTCCTGTAAGTACCAGTATGGTTGGCCGCCAGTTTTTGGGGTCCATGGGCATTTTGGCTGCTTTGAGTAAGCTATTGCGTAATCGGGAATAGGTGAAACCCCAGCGGGCATCCCCGAAACGGACTTTGAGGACATTTCGTCTAAGCAGTAAGTATAATGCAAAAACAAAGACAGCGGCCAGTGCTGCGGCTAGAGGACTAATGAGAAAGGCTATGGATGCGCAAGCCGCAGCCCCGAATATGGCAGGGATCCAGTGATAATACTTGAATCGGGGCCGAAAAGAAGGGTTTCCAGCGAACGACTCCACAAAGGCTGCCAGGTTCACCATCCCATAGGTAAATAGAAAGAACATGGTCACCACAGAGGCAATAATGTTAAAGGCGCCGCCCTGCGAGTCTCCCCCAGCCCAGAGGATGACGCCAAAGGTAATGCCGAGGGTGAGCCACAACGCCCGGTGGGGCTCATCTCCGCGGCGAGAGCCCCGGCCAAAGGGGCGCAAAGGTGGAATGACATTGTCCCGTGCCACGGCCTGCAACACCCGGGGGGCCCCCAGAAAAGATCCCAAGGCACTGGAAAGGGTGGCGGCAAACACCCCCGCCGCCACCAGGAAACCCGCCCCGAAAAGGGCCTGGGAACGAAGCGTCTCGAAACCGGCATCGATCAACTGCAGCCGGGTTTGTGCGCCGCCGCACAACAGGACCTGTGATGCATAAACGAAAAAGCCCACCCCCACTGCGGCCAGCGTCCCCAGCGGAATGGAGCGACTGGGGTTCTCCAGGTCTCCCGACATATTCACCCCCGCCATAATGCCTGTAACTGCCGGAAAGTAGATAGCGAAGACACTCCAAAAGGAAAGGGAAGGATGGGTGTACCCGGAAGACCAATTTTGAATAAAAAGGTCCCGCTGGAAATGCATTACAGCGCCGCCCATGAATGTCAAGATCGAGAGCCCCAGAATCGCCATAATCAGGTACTGCGTTTTTATGGCCCACTTGGCCCCGATATATGAAACGCCGAAAAGGATTGCCGCTGTCACCAAGGCAATCACCCGGTAGTGGTCGGCCAGGTCCGGAAAGGTACCCACCAATGCCTCGGTGAAGCCCAGTATATAGAAAGGCACCGAGATTGCCTGCGCAGAAAAGAGCGCCATACCGATCGCACCGCCAAACTCCGGACCCAGTGCCCGGGAGATGAGAAAATACGCGCCCCCTCCTGCCACGGGCGTGTTGGTGGAAACCGCCGATATAGACAGCGAGGTCACTGTGGTGATGCTCTTGGCGAGAAAAAGAATCAGCAGCGCATGAAAAATGCCGGCCTCTCCGATCACGTAACCGGACCGCATGAACATAATCACGCCAAGGATGGTTAGAATCGAAGGGGTGAATACACCACCAAATGTCCCCAACCGGTTTGGAACGGCGTCCGTCTGGTTTTCATTGTTCTTGTCTATGGAATTCATCAAATACCGCTAGTCTCCGTTGTTTAATCAAAAGCTTCCCTTCAATTTATAAAAAAGTTGCAGGGTTCAAATCAGAGTTAGAATGAGACCCATGATCAATAGGTTTTTCATAACTTATTCACTCAACCGGCAGCAAGAGAAATCAGGAGGATTTATTGACAGAGTATGAATGCGGATTTATTTCACCGGGGTAACTACATCAATTCCTTTTTGTACTTTCCATCCCTCCGTGAGTGCGCGTGGGTCTGCGCGATAAAGCGAAAAATCAGGGTTATCAACTGGAAAACTGATTTGGTTTAATATTTACGGTCGTACCCTCAGTTACACGGCCACGTGGGATTCGGATTGAACGCTGCCACCTGCCCTCCCTTCCGCTGCTGTCTGTCACGCATATTCACGTCGCCTATCATCAATAGTGAACGGAGATAATAATAACCTACGCCAACAACCGAGTTCAAGGGGTTTATCGAAGTTTTTTAGTTGTATTTTCCTTTTTAATATCACAGAATACCAGCAAAAAGTGTCGGCTAATATTATGTTAGGCCATATTAATATTGGGAGGATTAAAGGTGTCCTTAGAAAAAAACAAAGCGATATTAGCGCGAGTAGTTGAGGAATTTATAAATAAGAATAAATCGGAGGAGGCCGATGCCTTGTTTTCGGCCGATTTCGTTAACCACAATCCGTCGTTCGGGGTGTCGCCTGACCGCGTCGGAATAAAGGAAATGATAAGATTATTCCACGTTGCCTTCCCAGACTACAAGATGACTATTGAGGACATAATCGCGGAGGACGATAGAGTCGCAGTCCGCATGACAGCTGAAGGAACTCATAAAGGAGAAATACTAGGCATAAAACCTACGGGTAACCGAATAGATGTTATGACGATTAGTATAGTAAGAATATCGAATGATAGAATAGTAGAGAGGTGGAACATAACGAACGAACTCGAGGTAATGAAAGAAATGGGATTGATGTGATCGGAGGAACTGCCCAGCGCCGATTCGGAGGAAGATATTATAATAAATATATTGGCCTGAACAAAAAGCTGCAGCGAACCGGCGGAACCAAGGCGTAAGATGCTGCACTTGGTGACAAAAACAGGGTGGCAAGACTGACGGCCGGAAGCCGGTCGCTGAGCTTTACGCTAGAAGCCTCTATGGAAACTGAAAAAAATCTGGAAAAACTTGCGAAAGCATCAGGCGTGCTGGCAGTCTGCGCTCTGATACTTTCAGTTATTTACGATTGGGGATTTTTCTTAACTCGAAATGGGGTCAAATCTGCCATTGACTCTTGCATAAAATCACCAAGAGTCAATGGCAGATTTGACCCCTACACGAAAAAGCACTCGGTTATACAGGCCTTAACGCGCCGCTGACGGTTGATCCGCAAAAACCGGCCCTTTATTACTGAAAAGAAGACAGTGCCGAAAACGGGAAGTTTGTGGATGACAAAGTTTTGAAACCAGTGAATATTTTCTGATTCTATGCCGGGATTTCTTTACCAATTGCCCAAAAATACCATTCGGTGTTTTAATGGTCATAAATTGCTGTGGCATTTTTTGGCCATAATCCTCACGTACATCATCGTAACTTCCGGTTTTGATTGGTTTTATTTTATCTCCACCCAAAAATCCATCCTGCGCACTTTGCTTTTTCCGGCGGTTAGACTCGGTATGATTCTGCCGCTTGGCGTTCCATTGATCCTGTTGGCAATCGCCGCACTAAGAAAGGATCTCAAAATCAAGAACGCCGCCTTTGCCTTGGGACAGGCCGCCATTTTGGGTGTAGTCATCTCTTGCTTTTACAAAGCTTTTACCGGCAGGATTCCGCCTCCGCACTTCTTTGGCCACGACGCGCTCGTCGATACCAGCCACGGATTTCGGCTCGGTTTATTGCGCGGCGGAATGTTCTGGGGCTGGCCCTCTTCTCATACCACCGTCGCCTTCGCCATGGCCGTCGTGCTTTGGGAATTATATCCTGAAAACAAAATTATCCGGTACGCGGCTATTTTGTACGCGTTCTATGTGGGGATTGGCGTCTCGATCAGAATCCACTGGTTCTCCGAATTCGTGGCCGGCGCCATCATCGGTTCGGTAATCGGCGCAGTCGTCGGAAAAAGTTTTCAGCATGGCAGATCAAGCATCGACCCACAACAAGCAAACGATCTTGCATCCAAAACATGATTCGCGATCAACTCTTTTCAAAATCGGTTGTTCAGGAAAAGCAGGGGAACGAGATGTTCCCGAAGCGGCGTTATGTTGGTCCTGGAGCAGGATAGGTACTGTGGACAAGGGGTCAAATCTGCTTTTGACTCAGCTTGCTTAAAATGGGTCGCTGCCGCTGATTTTCATCCTTATGTTGTAAGGAAGAAGTTAATCCTTTTGCAACCGAATCGTCCAACCAGCCAGTTTGAGCAGGCAAGCTGCTCAATTGTATGTTATACTTATGGTGTATCAAGTAAATTCACACCTGAAAAATAAAGGGGTAAAATAAATGAGCATTAACAGGATAAAAAAGGAGGGATAATATAATGAAAAAGAAGGCATTTGTCATTTTAGGCCTTTGTTCATTCGCACTTTTAGTAGCGCCTGTTCTGTCCGTGGCACAGGAAGATGTGACGGACAGCAAAGACCATCCCCTTCTTACCAGAATGCCTAATTTTTACATTTCAGATTATGAATACAAGGAGTTCGACAAAGCTGATTTCAAAGATGATAAAGGGGAAGATATTAAAGTAGAGGGGCACATATTTGACATTTTTTATCAAATCAAGGAAGGAAAGAAGGCTCCGGGTAAAGTTCAGGTCTTAAGGAATTACGAAAACGCCATCAGAAAGATTGGCGGTTCAACGGTTTATGAAGCAAAGAAAGAAGCATGGCTCAAGGTGGCAAAGAGCGGAAAAACGACATGGATTTATGTAGATGCGAGAACTGCGGGAGAATATGAGCTGAAAATTGTAGAGAAAAAGGCAATGGCGCAGGAAGTTGTTGCCGACGCCAAGAGTCTCGCTCGCGATATAAGCTCAACGGGGCATGCATCTGTTTATGGCATTCATTTTGACTTTAATAAAGCCACGGTTAAACCGGAGTCCGAGCCGACACTGAAAGAGATAGCGAAACTTTTGAAACAAAATCCCAAGTTGAATTTGTATGTGGTGGGGCATACCGATAGTGTTGGGAAAATTGACTATAACATGCAGCTATCCAACGCAAGGGCAAAGGCTGTTGTGAAAGCCCTGATAACAAAATATGGGGTGGCTCCGAACCGTCTTAGCTCCTATGGAGTAGGACCGTTGGCTCCTGTGGCTTCCAACGAAACAGATGAAGGCCGCGCTTTGAACCGCAGGGTAGAGTTGGTGAAAGAGTAGTCTGAGATAAAGGAAGCTTTTATGAATAAAAATAAGTTATTTCTTTCAGTTCTAATTTTTCTTATGTTGCTCAGCGTGTCTTCCACAACATTTTCATCTTCCGATGACCGCTGTTACGGGTGTGACAGAACTGCAGTACTCAAAGAGATTACAGGTCTTGAAAGAGATAGTTTTACGTCACACCTGGTCGAACATTCTACAAGCCCCTGTTTTCATCTTCAGAACCTGGCTACTGTAAAGAAATTTGGCGGCGGATCTAAATGGAAACCCCCTGAATATTATTTCAATGCCACCTATAAGTCATATCTGGAAGGACGAATCAAGTCAAGACTGACCATCAGCCTTTACTTTGAGGACGGAGAATTAATTCATCAGTGGAAAACAGAATCAGATCGACCAACCGTTACCTTTCATTGGCATCTTAATAATATGTTTATAAACCCGTCTGCATTGTTTAGAAAGTGGGTACCACTGGATATTACACTTCTCAAGGACTTTGAAAAACAGCCTGATAAATGCGACATTCATCCTGATAAAGAAGAACTTTTTCCCGGTCAGGAAACCAAAGTAAAAATATCGAATATTGCTGATTTTGAAGGACGAAAATCAAGAGAATTCAACAGGATTGTTGTCCAGGCAGATAAAGGACAAATCATTGATGGAACACCCCTCTTATCCGATCCCGACCTAAAGGCATTTCAGGTGGGAAAAGAAGATATCACCTTTACCTACGCAGCGCCTCATGAAAAAAATTCACAAGCTACAGTGGATAAGATCATTGTATATAATTCTTGTGATATCCTGAGAAAAGATGAATATCCTATGCCAAAGACAGGAATCAAAGATAAGATAGCCGAGAAAAGAATTAAATTAATTCATGCTGATGCTGTGATGACAATTACTCAAAAGGCAGTCCAGAAATTAGAGGGAGCTGAGATTTCCTGGAATGCGACGGAGCATGCCGTGCTTAAATATAAAGACACTCTTTCTGATGAGGATGAAGGAACATTCACCGAGTATTACGATGTGAAATCATGGAAGTTGACCGACCTCATTGCTACTAAAATAGACTATGAAAATAATTTTAAGCAAGAGACACATCAGGTACAAAAGGATGATTACGGAACATCATCGTTAAGTATAACATTTGACTCTAAGACAGGAAAAGCAAAAGAAATAGAACTTCCGCATTTTGCTTTTTGGTTCCTTTTTCATGATGCGTCAAATTCAAGACTTCCGGGCGAAACTTTCGGCACTTCCACAGACATAAAAGGCGGGGATGGCATTCATACAATGGAGGGTGGTGGAACTCAGGTGATCGGTTCCGTGACATACGAAGAAAATTGGAACATAGAGAGATATAGAATTAAATAAGAACAGCAAGGAGAATTTCATGATGAATGTGAAATGGGGTCCTCACCTGTGAGCATGGGCGGTTAAGTGGCAACGCAATATACCAAATTATAAAAAGGGAAAATCATAATGAATGTCGTTCTTTAGTTGGGGTTTAGGGTTTAGGGTTTGAAGTTGATGAATTCTGTAACATCTTATGGGTGAAAAGATGGAAAAAATTTTTGATGGTAAAAAGACGACAAAATTGGGCACTCAAAAGAATCCAGCCGTTGTTAATGTAAAGACAAAAAAAAGAATGAAAGAAGTTACATCGATTTTCAAAAAAAACGGCTGGAAATATACAATTGAATTAGACCCGAAAAAAACAGAAGATATTACCGATTTAGAAATATTATTGAATTGGCCGAAACCAATCGCAGCCGAAAAGAAAATTGGGCGCAACGAACCGTGCCCATGTGGAAGTGGAAATAAGTATAAAAAATGCTGCGGTAAATAAGGCAGTTTTAGATATCATAAAAGGCAACACTAGGGGCCTGGTCTTGACATGGGACAAAACAGAGGTGCTGTGAGACTACCAGGTGTCCACAAAGGCGCGGCGTTTTCCGTGGGTGTGTTTTGGCTTGGGCGCGGACGATAGCGCTGTTAAGATCACTTTGCGCGTGTCGGCGGGATCGATCACGGCATCGATTTCCAGGTGAGTGGCAGCCTCAGTGGCCTTGCCAAGCTCGTAGGCAATGGCCACGAGGTCTCGGGATAGTTTCTCGCGCTTTGCTTTGTCCTCAACCGCCTCCAATTCCCTTTTAAAGCCCAGGCGCACGGCACCTTCGAGGCCCATTGCCCCAAATTCGCCGGTCGGCCAGGAAGCGCAATAGACGGGAACTGCAAAGCTGCCGCCCGTCATCGCCATGGCACCCAGGCCGTAACCCTTGCGAAGGATTATGGCCACAACGGGGACCGTGACGCTGGCGCCGGATACAAAAAGACTGGACATGCGGCGCACCGCAGCCTCCTTTTCGCTCTCTGGCCCCACCATGAAACCAGGGGTGTCTGCCAGGGAGAGGATCGGCAGTTCAAAGGCGTCGCAAAGCTGCAGGAAACGCGCCGCCTTTTCGGCACCTGCTGCGTCAACAGCTCCACCCAGATGCATCCCGTCATTTGCGATCAGGCCCACGGGCCTTCCTTCGAGTCGAATAAAGCCCGTAAGCACGGTGGGCCCGTAAGCACGGCGCAGTTCCACGAAGGAATCATCATCGGCCAGGATCTCAATCACACGCCTCACCGGGTAGGCCCTTCGACGGTTCTCCGGCACGAGGTCCCTCAGTAATGTCTGATCTGCGCAGGACCAGCCTTCCAGGCAACCCTGGAAATATCCGAGCAATTTTCTGGCAATCTCCGTGGCATGTGCCTCGTCTTCAGCAACCACATCCACTACACCGTTTTTCTCCTGCACTTCGATGGGGCCTATTTCCGTGGGCTTGAAGATCCCCAGGCCGCCCCCTTCGATCATTGGGGGACCGGCCATCCCGATCCAGGAATTGCGGGTGGCGATGGTGATGTCGGCGCACCCGAACAGGACCGCGTTTCCGGCAAAGCAATAACCGTTGTTGATGGCAATGCGCGGGACCCTGCCGCTGAGCTCAGCCCAGGTATAAAAGGATTTGATGTTCAGGCCGGCGATATATGTGGTGACATCCGTATCCCCGGGGCGCCCGCCGCCGCCCTCGGTGTATATGACTACCGGGAGTTGCCACTCGTCTGCCAATTCGAAGATGCGGTCCAGTTTTCTGTGATGATAGTATCCTTGGGTGCCTGCCAGGACCGAGTAGTCGTAGACCACCACGGCGGTCCGACTCCTGTCTTTGCCGAAGCGGTCGCCGTTCACGGTGGCAATGCCTGTGATAACACCATCGGCAGCGGTTCGTGTCTGCAATTCCCCATAATCGCGACGGCTACGCTGGGCCGCCACGGCGAGCTGCCCGTATTCCACAAAAGAATTAGGATCCACGAGATCCGCTAGATTTTCGCGAGCCGTGCGATAGCCCATGGCATGGCGCTTTTCTGCGGCTTCCGCTCGGGATTCATCCACCGTGCGTGACAATCTTTCCTTGAGGGCGGCCAATTCCGGTCTGAGGTTATCTCTCATAAAGCACTCTCTACATGGTGCGGGCAGGGTCGGCGTCCCGTGCATATGCTAGGGGCCCTCTTTCCCCATATTTTAGCCAAACTTCTCCCTAAGTATTCGTTTCAATATCTTCCCGGTCGGCGTTCTGGGGATTGAATCCGAAAAAACCACCTTCTTGGGAATTTTGAATCTCCCGATCTTTCCCTGGCACCATTCGATGAGTTCTCCTTCGGTAAGCTCCTCCCCTTCCTTTACCACAACAATGGCCTCGACAGCCTCGCCCCATTTTTCATGTTGGTACCCAATGACGGCCACATCGGCGACCTTGGGGTTGTTCAGGAGGGAATCTTCAATCTCCGCGGGGTAAATATTTTCCCCGCCGGAGATGATCATGTCCTTTTTGCGGTCCATGATATAGAGGAAGCCGTCCTTGTCTATCTTCGCGATATCACCAGTACAAAGCCATCCGTCTTTAAAGGCTGCGGCCGTGTCATCAGGCCTATTCCAATAACCTTTCATCACGTTAGGCGCACGCAGTAATACCTCGCCGTTTTCCTCCGGTCCAACATCTTGGCCGTTATCATCGACCACACGAACTTCCGTGTGGAAAAATGGTTTGCCACAGGAACCAGCCCGGGAAAGTGCATTTTCGGAATCAAGCACAGTGCCCGTGTTACATTCTGTCAGGCCATATAGCTGGCGAACCTCGATCCCGGCGGCCTCGTATTCCTTGATTAGAGTCACCGGTACGGGTGCGGCGTATACCAGTATGACCTTGACCGAGCTCCAGTCATATTTGTCAAAGTTGGGCACAAGCTTAAGAAAATCTAAGAGCGCGGGAACAGATCCGAATCCGCTGACCTTTTCTTCCTGCAATAGTTCAAGGAAGCGCTGCGGGTCTAAACTCCTAAGAAAAATCGCCTTCCCCCCACCATGGACGAAATAAGGCAGGCCTGCCAGGGCTCCGATATGAAAAAGAGGCAGGGCAATCAGGGTTGTATCGCCAACGTTTGGGCCAAGCGTCGACTGTAAGTTCACGGAGCTCCAAAGATAGTAAGAATGGGTCAGTTCAGCCCCTTTAGGTCGCCCGGTTGTCCCTGATGTATAAAGGATAGTAAGGGTGTCCTCATCACCACCCATAATCTCAGGCTCTTCATCGGACGCATTGCCGATCATGGACTCATAGGATTTCGTCCATTGTGGCGGGTCATCTGAAATGGCAATCAACTCCTTTGCTGGGATGTCATTACGAATGGAATCCACTGTTTCCATATACTCCTTGCCAAAGACGAATACTTTTGTTTCGCAGTCTGAAAGGACATACTGTATCTCAGGGCCTGCGAGACGGTAGTTGACCGGCACCAGGATAGCACCGATTTTCCCCAGTCCAAAGTACATGTCGTAATATTCCGGTTCATTTAAGGCCAACATGCTTACCCTGTCTCCATAGCCCACTCCCAGTGCCTTCATTGCATTGGCCAAACGATTGGCGCGTGAATTAAGCTCCTTATACGTGCGACGCACACCCTCACAGACCAGCCCTTCTCTGTCAGGGCTTAGGATAGAACGTCTAGTCAAGAAATCTCCGATATTGATCATCATAGCGATTACCTCCTTTTATGAAAAGGGCTCTGGACTAACTGAGATTTTAGAGACCAGCAAGCTTCTGCCACTAAATGATTGCAGAAAACGTTATTAACACCAAACAGCATAGTTAATACCGACAAAATCTATATCAGTCAAGATAAACTACAATCAGCGGCTACCAGTAGAACAGGGTGTATAAGCGAAGGCACTAAAATGAGGCGCTACAAGGTTCCTCTCTCATTTGTCAAAATTCGAATACCAATGTAAGTTTCGTTGAAAATCGGCCAAGAAGGAGTATAATAGTTCCAAACCTTAAAATCAGGGCACAGGTCTTTTCTGGAAGGAGTACGAACAGGCGTCGAGGTGCAGACATGACTGAGAATGACCGCAAGACAAAAATCACTTTTGATGATTCTCTAATGCGGAGTGTGTCCGCTGACGCATTTGAAGTAACGCTTACACGGGAGGAAATCGCTCTACTATTTGGCAAAAGCCTTACGCAATCCCCGCGCCGGGACGAGATCAGCGCCATGCTCAAAAGGCACATCGTCATGAGTCCTTTCACTTTTAAGCGGCTGGCATTGGCACTGAACCATATTATCAACTCCTTTTCCCCGGTCAAAGTCACTCATGTTAAATCAGACAAAAAGATGCCTGCATCTTCCAGGACAGAAAAAAAACCGGAAAAGGGCCGATTTCTCTTTCAGCTCATAGAAGACCTCCATGTGGGATATGGTTTTGAAAAATCTTTCAAAATGGCACCAAAAAAACTGCTTGGGAATCGCTTCCTGTTAGCCGTAAACAAGAAAGACACTCAGCAAGAGAGAATCCTGGCCATATGCGAACAAATGGATATGCCTGAAAATTTTTTCGAGACTTTTAAGGAAAATCTTTCTGATACAAATACCGTTGGTTTTGGTTTCGAGAAAAATGAAAGGGGCTGTGTCTACAAAATCTATCTTGAGTTCTGGGATAAAATTAAGAAAGAAGTCTATTACAAAGTGGATAAAACCGAACCAGTACTTTTGCATTTGGGTTTTAAGTGGGATGCCCTTGATAACACGAAGAGGGCCGTTGCCAGGTACACTGCCTTTCCCTTGCTTTCCATCAAAAACATCCTGAAAAGGATATCAACCATCTATGATGCCCTTGAGGAAAGGACACCCTTTGAAATCGCCAAGGGTGTTATCGAGCTCGCTTCAAGCAGGGCGGTTAATGAGATGTTTATCTATCTTGAGGCCAGCGAAGAAAATAATCCCAGGAGATCCTTCGACATAAATCTGTATAAGGCCAATCTTCCATTAAGTGCCCTTTATCCTTATCTGAAAAAAATGTGCCACCACTATTCAATTCCTCCAGAGGAGTTTAATCTCCTGTATGATCAGATCAACACGAAAACATTTGGACATCTATCCGCTGGTATCGGCAAAGAGGGGGAGGACTTTCTCACGACCTCCTATGAAATCGAAGCGCTTTGAAGCGCGACAGAGCGCGGGACGTATTCACAAGGTGGGATAAGTCCCGTGCTGCGAGGGATTCTTCGACACGCCAGAATGGCAGCACGGCGTCATTCTGACAGGTGGAGCCTATGTTATTGAACTCTCTAACTATCCATCTGAAAAAACGATATACCGATATATCATATTGACATCAGGCGTAAGCCCCTCATAACTTCCTTCCTCACTGACCTCCCAGCGACAGTCTGCGCCTAACTTCCCATAAAACAAAGACAATTTAGGCACCGGCCGCAAGCGTTTTCCGCTTGGCATATTTTATGCCTATCAACGATATCCCATTACTTTTTGACCTCGAGAGAAACCTTATCCTACAGAAAGGCATTTGATGTCGGCGTGAGTAGACTACAACAAAAAGTGCCCTTTCCTACAAAGAAAGGAAAAGGTAGCCGTAAACCGATAAGTTGTTGAGAAAGCAGGGAGGAACCAAGATGCGAAAGATCAAATATTCTATGGTAGCCTTCTTCATTGCCATGTTTATCTTGGTATCTGGCGTTGTGGCTGATGATTGCTGGAGTGAGGCATACTCACCGAATGTCCATTGGGTATTCTGTATAGACACCAGTGGGAGCATGAAGGCAAAGGGACATCGTGATCTGCTGAAATTAATTACACAGAAGATAACAAGTGAATTTATAGACACCAAGAAAAATATAATCAAAGCAGGTGATAGGATTACGATCTTCTCATTTGATCAAGAGGTAAGACTTGAAGTCACTGCCCTCTACCAGGCTGAAAATGATATCCTCCCCATCAGAGAAAGGCTAAAACAGATTAACAAAAGGAATGGAGGCTTGACCTTTATCTCTGAAGCGATTGTTCAGGCTATTAATCTAGCAAACAAGTACAGGCAATTCTTTCATACGAATGCATTGTATGTGTTTACAGATGGAAAATCCGAACCATATTCTCCCAAATGGCCGAAAGCTAGGATACACGCAGCCAAGCTAAGAGATAAAGAGAATTTTGAAAAGATTTCACTGCTGGAGAAAGATCAAGGACTAAATGTTTGGGTAGGAGTCCTGAAGTGGGAGGCATTCAATGACGCAAAATCCTTTGTAAAGAAAATGGGCAGGAATGGCCATCTTGTTGATCTAACGGATTTCAGCCGGCTGTCACTGGAAAAAGCACTCAACGATTTCGCTCAGTCAGTGAGATCCACGATTAGAGTTGCCGACGTAAAGGAAGTAGATTTTGGAACCATCCCGTTTAAAAGTGGCATGCCTTATGAAAAGACTATATCTTGGAATATACAAACAGACGAGATGAACCAGGCCCCCTCCATTGTTGGGCGCATCAATTTCGATCCCGACAATCCTTCAGAACTTAAGGAGGGGCACATATTGGATATCAAAAGCACAGCGGATAAAATGGTTCTGAATTTCAAGCTGAAAGGATCTAATAAAATTAAACCCGGGACCTATAAAGGCGAGTTAGAGCTATTGCCATCTCAAACGAATTTTGGAGCACTCAAAATCGAGCCCTCTCATCTTGATTTGGAATTCAAAAAAGCAGGCCTCATGTCTTATTATATATGGAGGATATTAGTTATGTCTCTTGTGGGTTTCCTCATCTTATTCTATTTGACAGGCAAGATAAAAAGAAAGATGCCCATAAGGGTTTAATGCCAAAGTTTAGCAGAAAGAAAGGAGACATAAAAGATGTTAGAAAATCTTATATCAGCGACCAACAGGTTTTACGAGGATCAGGCTATTATCTTTATGACCTTTGGAGGATTTGGCAGATATGTACTCTCACTCCTGCATGAAGAGTTTGACAGGCTTGGAATTCCCGAAGACAAGGTTTCATTCTTGGCCTTTGATACAGAAAAACCCCACAGGGATCGCCTGGACCTTGAGCGTGAAACCCAGTATTTCACACATCTGGACGAATTTGATGGGGATGTGTATATTGAAAACAAAGAAAATGAAGAACTTGAAAAGGCGGTGAGCCACATCCCAAAAAACCTATTACGTGACATTGAAGGCGGCTGCAAGGGAGTCCCTGCCGTAGGTTTTGTTGCCTTCCACAAATATGATGACCTCCTTATTACAAAGGAGGCCCTTCGCCTGATAGATGATGTAAGGGCAAAAAATCCAGGGAAAAAGATCAAGCTGATAGTCATTTCTGGAATGGGTGGATCTGTCAGTAACGGCATGACCATCCCTTTCCTATATCGAATAAGAAACAGGTTAAGGGAGAAAAAGATTCGGATAGAGGTCTTCCTTGCATCCTCAGAGGGCTATCTTGGTTTGCAGAACGTTCAGGAAAGCAGTGTGGAAAGAAATTGCGTAGCATCTGCCATGCTGTGGGAATATGCAATCGCAGGCAGGAATGGGCTAGTTTACCCAGGCAAGAATGGTTTTAGAGATAAAAGGATGTTTGATGGAAGAATAGCACACAGGATATATGTCTTCTCCGGCGGGTCTGCCGAGACATCTTTGAAGTATCAGGCAATAGCCGCAACTGTCGCCCAATGCATAGAGACCCTCGAAATAACAAAGCTTGGGAGTTACCTGGATGGTGACAGGGTCAATTACTCGGCTCACATACTTGAACGAGAATGGCAAGGAAAAAACGGGAAACCGCACCCAACCGCGCTTATGACTATGAATGTCGCCGGTCTAAAAGGAGATTGTCTCCCTCAGATATTCCATTTTCACACTGTGAAACGTTTTTTGGAGGACCTGATAGGCCCGGTTTCTAATGGAAATGAAGAAACGATAAAAGGGAGGGCCATCTCTTCATTCCTGGAAAACAGTTTAAATGAAGATGAGATACTGGAAAAATTTAAAATCCAAATTCCGGCCCTCGATCCCGAGACCATAAACAAGGCGAATGTGTCGCAGGAAAATGTTTATGGTTTTTTGAGGGAAAATATCCACGACACTCATGAGAAGGCGGCAACAGAATTTGAAAAAAAGAAGAAACTTGATGACGTGATGCGATTTATAGAGGGAGCGGCCAGGACTTTTTCAGAAACAGCAGATGAAATAATGCTGAAAAACGGTTACTATCTGAAAGGAGGGCTCTTATATTATGAGAAACTGACCTCCCTACTGGATGAAAAAATAAAGGATGTAGCCAATGGAATTTCAAAGGTGGAAAAAGAACTTATCGAGGGATCGAATCAAAAGGCCCTGAATAACCTTTTAGAAAAACTCGAATCCGTCACAAAGAAAAAAAGCGGAATTGGTGATCTTGTTGTACATTTGGGCCAATCACCAGTCGTTTCTCTGGTAAATCAAATCATTGAGCTTGAATCCAAAATACAGCAGCAAAGGATAGAGAAATACAACCAGCTTCTACTACAACACGTCTACAACTCTTTGTTCAAGTTTCTCTTAGAACAGCACGAGACATTGAAAAGCGCGCTATTCAGATATAACAGGATCATTTCGCAGATAGATCGTGAGATGGACAGGATAAAACGTATCGGAAGGAGCGCCTTTACCTACAACAAGCCTAAATTTGATGAGCTGACAGAACATCTGACCGAACAAATTTATTCAAGACTTGAACTAATCTCGACCCAGGAGGTAATAGAAAAACTAAAAAATTTCATGCCGCCCAGTGAAGGGTTTGAGGAAAAAGAATATCTCGAAAGGCTTTTGGGAATCATACGGCCTGACTTTAATCAATTAACGCGAATTGTTGATGAGCTCTTCTGCCATGATCCAAAGGTGTATGACTATGTAAAGACAATGCTTGATCAGTTCTTTATGACCCTAAAGCTTGATCGAGACAGATTCCCTACCCTGGAGACCAGTCAGTCCTTTTTTGTAATGTGCACCAAACGTTTTTATGACAAATACAAAGATGATTTATTTGAAGGCTATAGCCATATAGAGACCAAAAACCCCTTCAATGTTATCCTGACAAAGCATGAGGAAGGTTTTCCGTTTATTGCCATTAGCTACATGCGTCGAATTAATGAGGATTATAAGGAACTCCACTCGCACGGCAAATCCTCCCTTGGGCATCTCATGGATGTTTTAGATAACCATTTACCGCTCCTGGACGCTTAGACCGATAGCCCTCCATACCCTTGGTGCCATGGCATGTCCCTTCTCCGGGGCATGCCTAGAAGCCAAGGCCATTCAACAAACGTGGCGACAAACGTTGGAAAACAAGGCAGTCAACTGGGGGCCGGTGGATTCTTTCCCCTTTATCCTGAATTCCACATCTGGGATCACATGTTTTCCCTAGGACAAGGGGGATAGTGGCTTTTACACTCCCAGGGGCGCCAGGAGCGTCCTCGTTATTTCGCTTGCCGCCCACTTTTCGTTTTTCATTTCCTTCCCCTTTTGAAATATACGGCAGATCTCTTCTGCGTGCCTTTTAGCGGTATCGTGACCCTTGGTTACTGCCTCTTGGATAATGTCCCAGTCATTTGTCATGGTAAATTTCTGGAAGGCATCCATGATCTCAGGGAACAGATCTTTGGTCAAACCTCCAAGAAAAGCCACATAAAAGGCCAGCGAAGCCGTCTTCTGTTCCCTCGTTACGTATTGAAGCCGGCCATATTGGTTCGTATCTGCAAGGAGATCCTTAACACTTCGTGCCAGCAGCTCAATGGGTGTGTTGTGGAATGCTGAAATCACCTCACGCCATGTGTCGCGATCAAAGGTATCATCAAGTATTTCGCCAATCTCATGGTAGATGTAAGTCTCCACCTCTGCCTCCGATATTCTTTCGAGGTGCCGCTGCACTGTCTTAGGTTGTTTTCCTTCGAGTCCATGATGTTTCAAGGCAAATTCAAGGGCCGGGCGTCCCGATTTTCTCACATAAAATATCTGGTCCCACAGGAAGAACCTTGCCGACTCCTTCTTGATGATAATGAGATTTGCCTGGGTTAGTGCAGGGATGATCAATAGGTCCCTGGCAAGCTCACGACCAAGGATGTATATCCTGTGCCCGTTGACCTTTCTTGTTTCTTCGATACGGGCAAGAAAAAACGAGGGCTTCAGGTCGTACACATATCCTGCCCCATAGAAAAGACCATGGGGCTCCAGTACCAGATTAATCCGCTCTGCATCGAAGGGGTCATATGTGCGGTCTGCGATCATTATATCGACAAATTCTTCTTCGGCCATTTTTTCCCATGTTTCTTCTTTGTCCCCAATCCATTCCAGAACCTTATCCGAATCGTCTTCCACCCACGGATCCAGGCCCTTGTCCCACTTGTACAGATTGCGCAGCCGCAAGGCAAGGCCACATACAGAGTAGATGCCCGCATAACGAGAATCAGATATGTAGCAGTTTCGGCTCACCTGATCAATGATTGGACCCAGTTCCACCATGGCTCACTTAACGGCTCCCCCGCCCTTTTTTCGGTCTTGGGTGATTATCATCAGCCATCTCAAAAAACCTCCCTGAGTTGGAAAAAATCAAATTCACTGCCAGATACCATTTTATGGACTGATAAGGTCCAGTGTCAATGAAAATGGGCGGGGACATTAGAAAACAAGGTCAGCCCCCTTCTTTATTTTGCATTTTATGTTGTCCATCTCTCAATTCCTGTTTAAGATGGCAATATCTCATCTCCGAAAAATAACTTCCATGGGCAATTCGCCGGCGGTAAGGAAATACTTTCGGCATTGATAACGAGTCCTGGTGTCTCTATGAAAATCCTTCTTGTCTACCCCCATTTTCTCGAAAAACGCATACATAAAGAAGACATCATTGCGCCGCCTATCGGCATCTATTATGTAGGTGCGCTCCTGAAGGAACATGGCCATGACGTGGAGATCCTCAACTGGCATGAAATAAACGAGACGCCTGAAAAGATTGAAAAGACCCTCAGAGAGAAGGACCCTGAGGTGATCGGTTTTTCCGTCCTGCAGGCCAACCGGTGGGGGGCAATCGACATAGCGCGTCTTGCCAAGAAATTGAACCCGGAGATAAAGATTGTCTTCGGCGGTGTGGGCCCCTCTTTTCTCTGGGAACACTTTTTAGGGCACTTTACTGATGTCGATTTCGTTGTCATAGGAGAAGGAGAACGCCCCTTCCTTAACCTGGTGGAGTGGATGGAAACAGGAGGAAAAGAAAGAGACCTGGGAGCAATACGCGGCATTGCCTATCGCAGCAAGGGAGAAATCCGCCGTAACGAACCATCTGTGCATGTTCAAAACTTGGATGAACTTCCCAATCCTGCGAAGTACTTTACCTTTCAACATGTCTGTTCCTCAAGGGGGTGCCCGTGGCAGTGCGTTTTTTGCGGTTCTCCCGCATTCTGGGGACGCCGGGTCCGCTTTCATTCAGTCGGCTATTTCGTGTCACAGATCGAAATGCTTTACAGGAAAGGGGTTTCTTTCTTTTACGTGTCGGACGACACCTTCACCATGAAAAAAGGCAGGACAATAGAGATATGCAAGACGATTCTTGATAGAGACCTTCATATCACGTGGGCGGCTATCTGTAGGGTAAATGATGTGGACGAAGAGGTCTTGTATTGGATGAGAAAGGCCGGGTGTGTACAGATCAGTTACGGCGTTGAAAGCGGCTCTGAAAAGATCCGCCATTTTTTCAACAAAGATATAAGTACCGCCCAAATCTTAGAGGCATTTTCCAGCTCCCTCAGAATGGGAATCATGGCCAGGGCCTATTTTATCTATGGAAGCCCCCAGGAAACATGGGAGACCATTCAGGAAACAATTGATTTGATGATGAAGATAAAACCGTTGAGTGCCATTTTCTACATCCTGGACATCTTCCCTGGGACTGCCCTATATGAAGGCTACAAAAGGATGACGGGGGCTACAGACGATATCTGGTTGGAACGGATAGAAGATATCATGTACTTTGAGACAGACCCCAGCCTCAGCAGGGAAGATATCTTGGGCTTTGGCAAAAAGCTGAGAAGTTCCTTTTACAGCTCTCTCCCGAAATTTGCAGACGCCATCGAACTGTTAGACCGAAAGGATCTTTACGCCCTTCACGCCGACTTCTATTCAAGACTGGCCATGACCTTTACCCATGGAGACTATGCCCTGGTTGATACCATCCATGACAAGGATCAAATAGCGGAGAAATTGTATCAAAAGGCCCTTGCATATCATCCAGACCATCGTGCATATCTGGGCCTTGGGATCCTCATGCAAAAGATGAAGGATTATGATGAATCCATCCGGATCCTCTCAGAGGGCCTCCGGTACTTCCCCCAAAGCGAACAGCTCAATTCGTGCCTAGCACATAGCCGCAGTCAGGTCTTGACCCGGGACAGGAGGGCTGCAACCCCTTTAACACAAAAGGAGTAGTCCCGTGTAAAGTCCTGGCCTCAAGGCGCCGCACAAGATACAATCCCTAAACAATAACCCTGCCTAACTGGAGGGCTGCTAACGCTTGATTCGTCAGCTTGGACATGATTGCCCGCCTGCACCTGCCCCATCAGCTCCCTTGGCTATCCAGTCTAAGAACCTCCTCAGCAAGCCCGGCTTCTCGGATTTTTTTTGAGAGAAGCCTGTGCCCGAGGCAGAAACAGGGTCATCAACCCTTTCTCTAATTTCATCTTTTCTCTTCGGCTTCATCAAAAGGGTCCTCCAGGACGGTTTCATCGACTCATCTGACATTTATTTGGCCATGGGCCTCTCTGTTTGACTTTACCATATAGTCATCGAGGGCCGCTTGAAGCGCATCTGCAGCAAGAAATGCACAGTGTTGATCCTCTTTTGGTAACCCACCGAGAACTTCAAGTATGGTCTCGTCCGTAATTTCCACCAGCTCATCGGGGGCCTTGCCAAAGGCCAGTTCCGCAGCAAAGGACCCACACACCGTACTTGATCCGCACCCATCGGTTTGAAACGAGGCCTCTTTGACCCTGCCCTTTTCAAACCTCAAAAAGATCTCCATCGTATCACCGCATGTGCCGCTGATACTACCATATCCGTCGGGGTTATCCATGGTGCCCACATACAGGGGCTTAAGCCACCTTTGAAACGCGACATCGCCATAGGATACCCTGGTTTCCTCAAAAATTTGATCCTGCAACTCCTTAACAAAACAATCAAAATCGTCGCTCATAACTTTTTCTCAAAAAAAGTGGTTTAAGGGACGTCCGCCGCTTTT
>Ga0307425_1000417_pt1 | contig 26992 bp, 20 predicted proteins | sample SalMarWE160330MG_FD_202152 | JGI IMG/M metagenome (GOLD analysis project Ga0307425, IMG submission 202152) | Salt marsh sediment microbial communities from the Plum Island Ecosystem LTER, Massachusetts, United States - WE1603-30 | ecosystem: Environmental > Aquatic > Marine > Intertidal zone >...
GATCCTTACCACCGTTCCCCTTAAGAAGGGTCGCATCACGGCACGGTAAGATTCGGGGAAAAGTCCCATTAACACGGCTGTGGCGGGCTTATTTAACGTCGTTCGTATGATATTGGTAGACATTCTGGCATACATGGCCGAAAAGATATCAAATCGTAATAAAAAGGCCAAAAATGCCAGTACATAATTGAAAGGATGAAACATGAGGACGACCGGTAACCCCCAACGTCCATATATCCGGCCGACAAACAGGAGGATAAAGAGACTAATGACGTTCATAAATCCTCGGAAATAGCCGAAAAATGTGATCATCCCGCCTTCAGTGGCGAACTGCTGGCTAACGGCAAAATTGAACTGGTAATTCATTATAGGGACAATCAGATTGGGCAAAAAAGTTAACAAAACAAGTATTTTTACCAGCGTAGACTCCTTCATGAGCGGTATGATTTTTTTGAGTTCCTCAATAATGCCGGAACGTGATTTGAGTTTCTTGGCGGTCTCAATCCTTTTTTCATCAAGAAGAATCGTCGGAGAATGAGATCCCAAACCTTTCACTGTCGCGGCACCCAGAACAGTAGTGCCCAGGTAGATCAGCATCAAATTATCTATGGTTATGATTTTGGAAAGAATTGGGGTTCCGAAACTCCCGATGATATCACCGAGAACTCCTCCTGCCGTGATCAGAGGGAACAGCCGTTTTGACTGTCTGGTATTAAAAAGATCATTGGCAAGGTTCCAGAAGAGAAGCCCGAGTAGGATTTCATACTGGGCCTTCAATATAAACAGTAACGGATAGAGGAGATTAAAACCCAAGGGAATTAAAAAGCGGAGTCCCGCCACCGATCCGCCGCAAAACAAAAGCAGATATGATAACAGACGCGCACCGGGAAGTCTGGCCATAATACCGGCTATCCCCCCCATGATTATAAAAGTGGTTATGGAGTTAAGCATGTAAACAATGGGCAAATACTCCACGCCAAAACGCTTGAGAAAGGCTGTTTCTGCAAAGTTATTGAAAATAATACCGGAACTGCGAATCAAAAAAAGAAGAATTGCGGACCACATAAATAGTCCGATTTCATCTTCATAAATCTTGAACCATTTACTCAGAAATTTTAGCATCGACATCCTCTGAGTTTCATTATTCGCTCAGGTGCTTGAGCCTCTTAAAATATAAAATTGATTGAAATATTTGAGCTAAAGACATTCTATTCATTGTACTTCTAAGACCAGTCGAATCCGGTAGTCTTATACCTTGTCGCCGGATGACCAAATGCCCGATTGGCCGAACGGCATGAGTAATCGTATTTGAACCAGCTACCGCCACGGATTACCCGAATGTTTCTTGTATCAGGTCCTTTGGCATACATCACATTTTAAACTATTGTTCCCATATATTGCCTTATCACAGTCGATGGTATTTTCCCAACTGAAAGTGGTAATTGAGCCTGCTCTGGCAGCATATTCTCATTCCGCTTCCGTAGGGAGTCGATATCTACCCTTGCCCAGTGCATTTAATCGTTTTATAAATTTCAAGCCATTGAACCATGAAATTCGGGTAATCGGACTGTTATCCTGTCCTTTTCGAGAACCGAATTTCTTTCTGCTCATGATAGATCGTCATTGTTTCATAGTAACCTCAGTGGTTTGAATGTAAAATGATCTTGGAATGATATTTACACTTCAAATTTGATATCTATCAATTTAACGGATAGCACATTATGACAAGTTATTTTGTAAAATTTGGTAGAATAAAAATTAACCGCTATGTAATTCTTTAGCAATTTACTCGAACCCTTGAATCTTTACCCGCCGTCTGTGTGGTGGGCTTGACCCCTTGAACCCTTGGACATCACACCTTCTCGATTGAGATGATCCACTTATTTTATCCTAATACGTATTGTTCCTACGTGGTATTGAAAGATCCTAATGTTCAAAGTGAGATGGAGTATTGGGGGCTTTTCCCCAAGTCTTGTGCCTCACATCAAAGGTTCAAATACTTCACACATGGAATCCATGTTTTGAGTGGGTGCTTGCAGCCTTTGCAGCTATTTTTACAAATTCGGATGAGTAGATAGGAACAAATCGAAAACGAGATCAGCTGTATAGGTGGTATCTCACAAAGAAAATCGAGACCAGTTGGGGGCCAGATTTTAAAAAGAGAATCTGTCTAAATTGCAATCTGATAAGTGCGTCTGAATGTCAAATGAAATATAATACCAGGGTTTAAAAGATGATCTGAACCAATAAAAAGGCTTCTCGAAAATTTTCATGAAATATTCGGGCTATTCTCCTTTGCTCCCCGGAAAGATGTCATAAACATAATCGTGGGCATCCAACGCGGACTTGTTCAGGGTGCCTTCATGAACGCGTTTGACGACTTCCTCGCGGGAGAGGGCGAAGATTGCCTCGAAAAGCTGCGCGCGCTTTTGCTCGTTTGCCGGTGCCAGGACGAAGAGCACCCGGGCACTGTGCTGGACGTAATTTGGCGACAGCAGCTGGCGCTTGAGAATCTCCATAATGACAGACGCCTTGGCTTGGTCAAAACGGCCCGGATTGCCGAGGCGGTCCAGTTCGGCGAAGAACTCCGAGGTCCATTCGTTGTGGTAGTCCCACAGCTTCTGGAACAACTCCTCGGTAAAGCGGGTTCCAGCCTTGACCTCAAAGGCATCCTCAGCCGGCGTGAGCCCATCTTCGGTGAGCGCAGGCCGTTTTAGGTAGCCGTCCTTGGTGATGACGGCCTGGTGGTGGAGGAGGGTCCACAACCACGATACATCGATCCTATAAGTGGCAAGATCATTCATGAAACGCAGCGAAAGCTCGTAGTCGTCGATGGCGGCTGCGAAGTTACCGTTGAGAATCTGGAAGCCGTAGTTCGCCGCCATGAAGAAGGCGTGCTGAATGTGCTCAATAGTGATCTCACCCTTGGGCACACCATAGATACTGTTCCAGAGTTCTTTCGTGAAGAGCTTCTCCGGCATGCTGAATAGGTCTTCGTCGACGACCCAGGGTGTGATCTTACCCTGCGGGTTCAACAATCCTCGGGATTGCAGCAGGAGCCGCTCCGCTTCCACGAGACCGCTGGCGACCGTCGGCACTGGTTTGTCTTTCACCTGTACTTCTTGTGTCGGTGCATCGAGGATTGCCTGGAGCTGTGTCACGGAAGCCTGCAAAGGTGTATTGCCGGCGGCGACGTAAGACGGTTCAGGACTAGCCACCCAACTTTGGCGATAGGTATCGTAGAGTCGTCCCTTTACCCCTTTGGCAAGGATCTCTTCCAGGGTGGGATGTCGACCTTCGGGCAGTTGCTCCTCGGGCACAAAGATGAGACCCAGGAGACGCTCTCGTATTTTGTCGATGACCATCCCACGCAAGGCCAGTGGGTTGTATTGCGAGCGGCCATAGGGATCGGTCGGTTGATAGATCATTACCGCTGCCATTCCGCCAATGGGCGCCCCTTGGCTGAGCTCGCCATTCTTCATGCCGGCCATGAGCATCATCAGTGCGTTATAACGCTGATAGGCAATCATGCTCGGGGTGGCCATGCCGATGGACTGCGGATCCGGAAAAACCCCCTGCGGATCCTCCTTCCACATTTCAATGATGCTGGCCAGATAGTCCCAGCGGCCGACGTTTGTCCCAAGAAGCCTGCGCCGCAAGACCCAGGCGATTACAGGCAAGAATTGGCCGGCATTCCCCTCTTCGTAGAGGACTTTGATCTTGATGGTGCCGGGATGGACACCGATTAAACCTTCCACCCGTACCAGAAGTTTCTCCACAATAAGGGCTTCCTGAGGGGTCTGAATCTTTGGGATGTAATAATATAGGCCTGTACCGATCCGGGTGAGGGATTCGTAGTTGTTGAGCGCCCAGATGAGGGTGATGGGAATAATACCATGTACCGGTTGGCCTTTGACCGTTATGTGGTCATACCGCACATGGATACTCGGAGGTCGGGCAAACCGGGTCGGCCAATTCGCCGGGGACTCTTTGATGTTGTACTCTCGCGTTTTTCCTTTCTTTTCAACCTTATAGGTTCGGTTGTCCCAGGCTCCTTCGAAGATCTCTTTTGCGTTCTCCAGGGCCGCGAAAATCGCTATCGGTTGATTCTCGGGCGTACCGTCGGGCCGGAAATGGGTTGGGGAGGCGTCTTCGAAGTCCGGCATATTCATAGGCGCCGGGCTATTTAACGCATTGAAGGCCATATTGAGCGGGTGCCATGGTCCGGTGAGCTCCAAGCCGGGATTCGTCAATGGGTGGGCGTCCTTCGGAATAGGCACTTCGTCGTTGAGTCGCCAGCGCCACTCGCTGTCTACACCGAGAAAGTTATCAATCAAGCCCTGGACGATCTGGCGATATGTCCAGAACTTTTTCGTTGCGGGATCTTCGAATGTGTCGTCCCACTTCGGCCAAGAATATTTTTCGTGGACCGGTGAGGGAGAATGCAGTAGTTCTTGGCGTGCGGTTAGGGCTGCGGCGATCTCGGGATGCAGCTCTTGTGCGAGTGCAGCAATCTCTTGTTCCACATTGACTTTTCGATTGTTTATCGTTTTGGTACCGAAAAGCCTCGGAAAGCTCCGGAGAATGTCTTCGCGAATGATGGCCTTGTCTGCACCGTTTAAAGCGCTTTCTCTATCTTTTGAAGTTTGTTGTGCCATTTGCTCAACTCCTTGACTTCTAAAAATCCTGTTGCTTAGTCACTACGTGAATTAAATAACCTTAGTCTTATTTACAAATCATAATTATAAAACAATAATAGTCAACACGAAAAACCACTATTTTTTTTGGGGTTTTTCAGCTCGACGGGGAGATCTCTTACAATTCGAACATGATCGCCCTCGATGAGCGAATGCTTTCGGATGACTTCAATATTTTTGGATGCATTCGCTTATCGTAAAGTCGTTAGTCTTAGATATTTTTTCCATTCATCTATAGATGTCCTCTCTCAACACTTGACAATCAAGAGTTATTTCGCCTAAGATAATTATCAAGAAAAACCATTTCTATGTTTCGAAGGTTTCAATTTTATTTATAATATCCAGTAATAAAAATAATTGTGCTCTACCAGAAACACTTATTCTATTGATTTGACAAAATCCTTAAGATGCGATGATACGTCACAAAGTTATCGTCGTTTTTTTTAATTTAACATCCCATACGTTTTGGCCGGATTGAACGGAAAACTTCGCGTGGTGGAGGACCCATGCATCCTGTTGCGATTGCTGGAACATTATCTCCCTGGGAACCGGGTGTTTTTAGCCTGGTCATTTATGGAATGATGATTCTTGCGCTGGTAGCCGCGCTTCTTTTTATCGCTTCATGGCTTGGGGAAAAGAAAATTAACCCCGACAAATTAAGACCTTACGAAAGTGGGATCATTCCCACCGGTTCCGCCCGCCTACGTTATCCCATTCCTTTTTTTCTTGTTGCCGTGTTTTTTCTTATCTTTGACGTGGAAGGTGCCTATATTTTTTCCTGGGCCATTTCTTGCAACGGACTCGGCTGGTCGGGATGGCTGCAAATCTCGTTTTTCATCATTATGCTGCTTTTAGGTCTCGTTTACATCTGGCGAAAAGGGGGACTCGATTGGGGACCGACGCGAACAAGAGATTAAACCGCCTCGATAAATACCTGGATCCGCTCATCAACTGGGCGCGGTCAATGAGCCTGTGGCCCATGTTTTTCGGGCTTTCATGCTGCTTTGTTGAAGAAGCGACTGCGTTCACCTCCCGATACGATATCGCCCGTTTTGGTGCTGAAGTGTTGCGCCCTTCGCCCAGACAGGCCGATCTTCTGATTGTTTCCGGTACGGTGTTCAAAAAAGTGGCTCCGGTGGTTCTGAGGCTTTACGAACAGATGGCGGAACCCAAATGGGTCATTTCCATGGGATCCTGTTCCAACACCGGTGGTATGTATGACGTCTACAGCGTGGTTCAGGGTGTTAATCAGATTTTACCGGTAGATGTTTACATTCCGGGCTGTCCGCCGAGGCCTGAAGCTGTTCTGCAAGGACTTGTTCTTTTGCAAAAGAAAATTGCTTCAGAACGGCCTGCCCGTTCCATTCTGCATCTTGGCGGCGGAACCCAGGGCACCCAGACACCCATTCTAAAGGACGGAAAAACCAAATCCCGGGATCCACGCGGTCCTGGAATGGAGGGCGTTGCGATTCGGGGGTCGTCAGCGGTACCATCCGGGTTTTTTGAGAGCCGATCCGATCTGATGTGGTCGCCACCGCCGGCTCGGATTGAAATCAGTGACAAGGACAAAGACCTTGCTGAAAATTTACAAACGCGATTTGGGGACGCCATTCATCAACTTCCGAAAACTTCGGATATGCTGACGTTTCAGGTCAAGGAAGGCGGGGTAAAGAAAATACTTCGCTTTCTCAAGACCGAGGCGTTGCCCCGGTTCCGGCGCCTGGAAGATTTGACGGCCATTGACGAATCCGCGCGTAGGCCGGGCCAAAATTATCCGGATTACTCGCTGGTTTACAGCCTGCTTTCATTTGAGTCGGCTAGCCGGCTGCGCTTGAAAGTGCCGCTGTGGGGCAATGATCCGGTCACCCAAAGCATTACCGATATCTGGCCGTCTGCCAATTGGTATGAACGGGAAGTTTTTGACATGTTCGGCATCCGCTTTGAAGGGCATGAAAATCTTCGCCGGATTCTTTTGCCCCACGATTGGGAGGGACACCCGCTTCGAAAAAGTCACCCCGGAAGGGCCACAAAAATGCCTCCCTTTACCCGAGATGACGCAGTAAAACACCAACCGCTGGATGGGGGTGTTTATGTGCGAAGATCGGATAGAGAGGAAGAGCTGGTGCTGAATATCGGTCCGCACCATGTGAGCACCCATGGTTTGATACGCTTTATCGTTGCCCTCAAGGGCGAAGAAATCGTTGAGATGGACATGGATATCGGCTATCATCACCGGGGCGCCGAGAAGATCGGTGAACGACAAACCTGGCATCAATTCATTCCTTACACGGATCGTGTAGATTACCTGGCCGGCGCAGCCAACAACCTTCCATATGTCATGGCTGTGGAGGCCTTGGCCGGGATCAAGGTGCCGGATCGGGCCCAGTATATTCGTGTGCTGTTGAGTGAACTGTTCCGTTTGAGCAATCATCTCGTCTTTTTCGGGACCTTTGCCCACGATGTGGGGGCCATGACGCCGACCTTCTATACCTTCCGGGAACGGGAGATGATTCTCGACATCGTCGAACGCATCACCGGCGGTCGACTGCACCCTTCCTGGTTTCGTTTGGGCGGCGTTGCCGCGGACCTTCCCGAAGGATGGAAATCGGCCGTGGATGCGTTTGTGGATATTTTTCCTTCCCGTCTCAAGGAGTACGAAGCGCTGATTACCAAAAATGCGATTTTCAAGGCCAGAACCCAGGGCGTCGGACGGCTTTCCCTGGATGATGCCATGGAATGGGGTGTCAGCGGTCCCAATTTGCGCGCCTGCGGTCTGGCATGGGATCTACGAAAAGCGTTTCCCTATTCCGGATACGAGTCATTCGAGTTCGATATCCCAACCGCTTCAGAGGGCGATTGTTACGCACGCTATCTGGTTCGGGTTGAGGAGATGCGCCAAAGCCTTAAAATCATTAAGCAGGCTGCAGAACAGATGCCGCCGGGACGTTATATCACCGATGATTACCGTTACGCGGTCCCTAAAAGGAAGGACATGCTTAAAGATATCGAAAGCCTGATTCATCACTTTGTCAATGTGACCCGGGGCCCTAAAATTCCAAAAGGGGAGGCGTATGCGTCCTGTGAGATTCCACGGGGGGAGCAAGGATATTATGTGGTCAGCGACGGGCTGGGATATTCGTATCGCACAAGAATACGGGCTCCCGGTTTTGCCAATGTGCAAGTGTTGCCCATGATGGCTCGGGGTTGGTCCATATCCGATTTGATTGCCATCATCGGTTCAGTTGATTTTATATTGCCGGATATCGACCGTTAGCCCTAACTTCATAATAGGGAACGAATGAATGCTGTCTGAAGAATTAAAGAAATCACTGATTGATAAAATAGCCAGTGTCGAACATCCCCGGGAGCTGGTGGTGGATGTCATGTTCGAACTTCAGGATCACTACGGCTTTTTGAGTGACGAAGCCTTGGAAGAGGCGGCCCTTCTACTTGGCATGACGCCCCTTGAAATGGAAGAACTCGCCACGTTTTACACCTTTATCTTTCGCGAACCGGTGGGAAAATATGTCATTCATGTGTGCGACAGTATCATTTGCTGGATGGATGGATATGAATCCATTCGGGACTATCTCTGTCAGAAATTGGGGATAAAAATGGGTGAAACCACGCCAGACGGGTTGTTTACTCTTTTACCCGTATGTTGCATCGGTTATTGCGACCGGTCACCGGCCATACTTATCAACCGAAAAGTGTATGGTCCCCTGACACCCGAAAAACTCGATAATATCTTAGAAGAGTTAAAAACAGAGGCTGGGTAAATGTATCCTCAAGTCCTTTTTAAAAATCGCAAGCCGGACCGGATTGCCACATTGGAAGAATACCGGGCGAGCGGAGGCTATGCGGCGTTGGCCGATGTTTTGAAGAACTTTTCTTACAAGGATGTTCGAGCCGTGGTGCTGGATGGCTTGCTCCTCGGAAGGGGCGGGGCTGCGTTTCCTGCCGGACGCAAGGTGATGACGGTCCCCGATGACGCGCCTTTTCCGAGATATATTGTTTGCAACGCCGATGAAATGGAACCCGGGACTTTCAAAGACCGTGTGTTGATCCATGCGGATCCCCACATGCTCATCGAGGGAATGATCATCGAAGCATATTCGGCACGGGCGGAAAAGGGGATTATCTTTATCCGGCCCGAGTATGAGAGTGCCGCCCGGATACTGGACCGGGAGATAGAGAACGCTAGATTGGCGGGTTACCTGGGAGACAACATTTTAGACAGCGGCTATGCTTTTGATATCGTGGTTCATCGAAGCGGGGGCCGCTATATCTGCGGGGAAGTAACGGCCCAGATCAATGCCCTCGAGGGCAAACGGCCGAACCCCAAACAGCCCCCCCCGTATGCCACGGAGAAAGGTCTCTGGGGCCAACCCACCGTTGCACATAATGTTGAAACCCTGGTTTGTATTCCGCATATCATTCGCAACGGCGCCGAGTGGTTCCGGAACCTGGCGCTCACCGACACCGGCTCGGGGACCAAAATATTCTGCGTCAGCGGCAAGGTCAATCGGCCGGGATGCTATGAGCTTCCCATGGGCATCCGTTTGAGCGAGATCATAGAAACCCATGCCGGCGGCATGCGGGACGGGGCACAATTCAAAGCGTGCTTACCCGGTGGGGCTTCCACGGCGTTTTTGACCCCTGAATTCTATGACATCGAGATGGATTTTGAAACCATGAAAAAAGCCGGGCAGCGGCTGGGTACCGGTGCGATCATGGTGTTTGATCATAAGACCTGTCTGGTTGAAACCACGTTGAATCTGACCGAGTTTTTCGCCCGGGAATCCTGCGGCTGGTGTACACCCTGCCGGGAAGGCTTTCCATACCTGCGCGATCTGCTTTGGCGCATTGAGCACGGCCAAGGTAAGGAGGAATATATTTCGACTATAAAGCAAATGTGCCATCATCTATGGAATGCTTACTGTGCTTTTGCGCCCGGCGGGGTTGCACCCATAGAGAGCCTTTTGGCGTATTTTGAAGATGAAGTGTATGCGCACATTCGAGAAAAGAAATGTCCGTTTAAATAGGAAAGAGGAAAGAGGAAAGAGGCAAGGGGCATAGGGCAGAGAGCATAGGGCAGAGGTCGGAGGTCAGAAGACAGAAGTCAGAGGACTAAGGACGAGAGACGACGGAGGACGGAAGACAGAAGACGGAAGAAAGTAAGAAGGTTGGAGGTTAGAGGTTGGAGGCAAATCAATCAACAATCATAAATCATCAATCCAAAAGCAATCAACAATCAACAACCGTTAAGGGTTTTTCATGCCGAAACTGATTATCGATGAACTGGAAATAGACGTTCCCGAAGGGACCAAGGTGATTGATGCCGCCGAAAAACTGGGCATTGTGATTCCGCGGTTCTGCTTTCACCCGGCGTTAGGGTCGGTTGGGGCCTGTCGTGTGTGTGCGGTGAAATTCATAGAGGGTCCTTTTAAAGGCATACAGATGAGCTGTATGATCGATGCCAAGGACGGCATGGTGGTATCGACCATTGATGAAGAGGCCGTCGATTTCCGTAAACATGTGATCGAATGGCTGATGCTGAACCATCCCCATGATTGTCCGGTGTGCGATGAAGGCGGCCATTGTTTGCTCCAGGATCTGACAATTGCAGGCGGTCATGGAATCAGACGTTTTCAGGGGAGAAAACGGACCCATCTTGATCAGTATCTCGGGCCGTTGATCCAGCATGAAATGAACCGTTGTATCCAGTGCTACCGGTGCTCACGGTTTTATCAGGAATTTGCCGGCTATCGCGATCTGGGCGTCATGCAAATCGGCAGCCGTGTCTATTTTGGCCGATACAAAGCGGGCGCGCTGGAAAGTCCGTTTGCCGGAAATCTTTCGGATATCTGCCCCACCGGTGTTTATACGGACAAGCCGTCACGGTTCACTGGACGGCGATGGGATTTTGAGCGCAGCCCGTCTATATGCATCAACTGTTCTTTGGGGTGTCATACCGTGGTCAGCGCGCGCTACCGCCAGATTGTGAGGCAGGAAGCAAAGTTCAGCGAGGCGGTTAACGGTCATTTTATCTGCGATCGCGGCCGGTACGGTTTTTATTATGCCGGTCAGGATGAACGACCCCGGCACCCGAAGATCCGTGGGAAAAAGGCTTCATGGGAAAACGCTCTCAAAGCGGCTTTTGATGAACTGGACCGCATCAGCCGTGAATCCGGCCCTGCTGCCGTTGCCTGTGTGGGCTCTGTGAGGAGCAGCCTGGAGACCCAGGCAGCTTTAATGCGCCTTTGTCGAACAAAGGGCTGGAAAGTGCCCGTATACGGGATGGATCATGACATCGAAATAAAGGCCAAAACCGCTGCATCCGAACTCGATTCTGATCTGGCCGTTTCCCTGCGTGATCTGGAAAAAGCCGATTATATACTGGCCGTTGGGGTAGATCCTGTCAACGAAGCCCCTATGCTGGCCATGGCCATGCGCCAGGCTCAGAGAAAGGGGGCCAAAGTTGCGCTTGTGGATCCCCGACCCATCGGGCTGCCTTTCGATTTTTGCCACCTGCCGGTGGCTCCCGATGCCATGGGACTTTGGCTTATGTTTTTGCTGAAAAACATGGCCGAATCCGGTACTGCCGAAGCCCCCGGACCCAAGGTCCGTAAATATTTGGATATATCCGTGCCTGAAGATTTCACACCCCTTTGGAACCCGGATCAGATGGCGGCTGTGGAAAAAGACCTTGGTCGGAGTTTGCGACCCATAATTGTTTGCGGCACGGAAATCGTGCCGAAAACCGTTCCAGGCCTGGCCGTCGATTGTGCCCGGTACTTAACGTCTATGAAAAAGGCGTCCGGTCTGTTTTACCTGTTCACCGGGGCCAATGCCTTTGGTGCCGCTCTGCTCTCGGATCTCGAGACTTCTTTTGAGAAAATCCTTACGGAAATCGAAGGCAATACCATTCGGGCCCTGGTCCTGGTGGAAAACGATCCCTATCTAAATTTTCCGAATCGAATCCGATTAGAAAAGGCTCTTGAAAGGCTCGATGTACTTGTTGTGCTGGATTATCTGGATTCAAAAGGAGCCCGGACTGCCGATGTTTTTTTGCCGACCATGACCCTGTATGAAGCCGGTGGTTTCTTTATCAATCAGGAGGGAAGGGCCCAGAAAGTGCCTGTTGCATTTCAGGGCGGCCTTCCCATAACCCAAGTCAGTGGCGGGAGCCATCCGCCTCGGTTCTTCAGGGAAGATATTCCCGGCCATGAAGCCCGGCCTGCCTGGCAAGCGCTGGACGAACTTAGCGATGGAACCTGCGAGCCCCGTAAAAAAAGGATGTACACCGAACTCATGCAATGGCTGGTTGAAACCCATCCGGTATTTTCGGATCTTTTACCCGTGGATGCGTTTCCGGATACCGGCGTCCGGCTCAACCCCGGACAAGTCATTGTGGTCAGTAATGAACAGGATCGACCCGTTGAACCTCAATTGCACCGTAAACCTGACGGCGATCTGGAATTGATCACCGTAGACTGGACTTTTGGTACCGAAGAACTGTCTGTCCGTTCCCCGTATCTACGGCAGATGGAAAAGGAACCCTATTTGTTTTTGTCAAAAACAGATGCGGCTCAACTTGGAATTTCCGACGGTGATAGGATGGCCATTCGATCGGACGCAGGAACCATCGATGTTCATGCGGCTGTGGTCGAGAACATGGCTCCCGGGATTTTAATGCTGCCCCGGCATCACAGACTCGATTGGCAGCATCTGGAGGCATTGAAGATGACCCTTAACAAAAACCAGATTCTCGGAATGAATGAGGACACGTCATGTTGAACTGGATGGCCGGATTGATTCTGCTGATGGTCAAGCTGGGAGTCGTCCTGGGGGTGATGCTCTTTTTCGCCGCTTATCTGGTGTGGGCGGAACGTAAGCTCCTGGCGCGGCTGCAGATCCGTTACGGTCCAAACCGGGCCGGAAAGTTCGGATTGCTTCAGCCCATTGCCGATACCATTAAAATGATCACTAAGGAAGATATTGTTCCGGAAGCGGCTGACCGGGTCATCTTCCTCCTCGCTCCGGCAGTGGTTGCCGTTACGGCGCTTCTCATGCTTGCTGTGGTCCCCTTTGGATCCAACATGAAGATTTGGGGTCGGGAAATCCCTATGGTGATATCGGATCTCAATGTGGGACTCTTGTATGTTTTCGCCTTATCTTCTTTAGGTGTCTATGGCGTTGCTCTTGGCGGCTGGGCTTCCAACTCGAAATTTGCCCTGTTGGGAGGCATTCGAGGTGCTGCTCAGATGATCAGTTATGAACTCTCCATGGGTCTCTCTCTGGTTCCCATCGTCATGCTCGCTCGTTCTTTCAGTCTGGTGGACATAGTACAGGCGCAGGCAAATTATCCCTTTATTCTTGTTCAGCCGATTTCCTTTATCATCTTTTTTATCAGTGCCATGGCGGAGAGCAAACGGATTCCATTCGATCTTCCTGAAGCGGAAAATGAGCTGGGTGCCGGTTTTCATACGGAATACAGTGGGATGCGCTTCGGGCTTTTCTTTATTGGCGAATATGTCCATATACAGGTTTTAGGGGCCCTGGTGGCGGTCTTTTTTCTGGGCGGATGGCGTGGTCCATGGTTGCCGGCCCCGGTGTGGCTGCTTTTGAAAATCATGCTGGTGGCCTTGGTCATGATCTGGATACGCGGGACACTGCCGCGCCTGCGGTATGATCAACTCATGGCCCTGGGCTGGAAGGTATTGGTTCCGGTGGCGCTGCTAAATATTTTGATTACGGGGGTATTTGTATTAATCTGACAATTAAGGCAGAAATAGGAAAGAGAAAAGAGAAAATAGGAAAGAGGATAAGGTAAACAACGGATGAACGCGAATAAACACAAATAACAATAATGATATTTATGTTCATTTGTGGTCATCTATTTTCTAAAATTTCAAGACGATAAAAAGCAGCGGTAAGGTGAAGCGGGGGTTCGTACCCCATGAGGACCTAACACAAGGAATCTTTTGGCTAAAAACAACGGTCAGCGTGATATCGAAAAGGATTCAGGCGAAAGAGTTGCGCTCATGTCAGAGACCTTGGATGTTTTGAAGTCGTTTGCAGACGGATTTAGCACGACCTTCAAGCACCTTTTTCGAAAACCCATTACCGAACAATACCCGGAATACAAGCGCCCATTACCGGAGCGGACCCGGGCCCGGATCATCTTGACCCGGGATCCGGACGGCGGGGAACGGTGTGTCGCCTGTTATTTGTGCTCGGCAGTTTGCCCGGTGAGTTGCATCTCCATGCAATCGGCGGAGCGAAAGGACGGCAGACGTTACGCCGACTGGTTTCGCATCAACTTCGGCCGATGTATTTACTGCGGTCTATGTGAAGAGGCATGTCCGACGTCGGCCATCCAATTGACACCTGATTTTGAGATATGCAATCGAGAAATTTTGTCGCTGGTTTACGAAAAAGAAGACCTCCTCGTGGATCACGGAGGAAAAGACAAGGAATACAATTTCTATAAATATGCAGGGGTTGTTACGGATGTGGGTGACAAGGGGGCCCATATTCAGGAAGAAAAACCGGTCAACGTGAAGAGTAATCTGCCGTAATTGGTTGGGAAATAGAAAAGAGGAAATAGGAAAGAGGCAAAGGGCAAAGAGCAGAGAGCATAGGGCAAACGGACAGAAGTCGGAAGTTGGAGGCAGATCAATCATCAATCAACAATCATAAATCATCAATCCAAAAACTATGACCCTATATTCCGTTATATTTTATATGCTGGCAGCGTTGATTCTCGTGTCCACGGGTTTGGCCGTTACCCGTCGGAATCTGGTGCATGCGGTGGTTTACCTGGTCATTTCCTTTTTCGGAAGTGCCATGCTGTTTTACCTTTTGGGTGCGCCTCTTTTGGCGGCACTGGAGGTGATCATTTACGCCGGGGCCATTATGGTTTTATTCCTCTTTATCATTATGATGTTAAAGGTGGAGGCGTTCGAAGAACGGTTTTTTCCCATTCGTCAATGGATCCCCGCTGCTGGAATGTGCCTTGTATTTATTGCCGTAGGCACGCTGATGATCATGGGTGATCCGGACAGCCGGATTCCGCTGAAAGCGGCCGTGGCAGAACCCGTGTTCTTTGGACACTATCTTTTCCGGAAACACTGGCTGGCTATAGAAATCGTTTCCTTGCTTCTGCTTGTCGCAGTGGTCGCTGTTCTGTATCTGGGAAAGAATAGAAATAGTTACAAGTGAGCTAACCCGCCACAGTACATCGGCGGACAAGAGTTGAAAGTGAGCTAAAGTTAAGGAATTTTAGGCCAATTATATTTTTAATGACAGCGCGTTAGCGTTACCTCAACTTCCCCGATGAATACGGGATAAATAGGCATTTTAGTTAGTGTCTTTTCATAAATGAGGATTTTTGTTCAAGATCGAGGCATGCGAAAAAAATAACCGCAGGCATATGGGTGATATTCCGAGGATTATTTTTTAAGCATAACCCCAGAGAAATAGGCTTCGCATTTCACAGGGCAAGCGCAGAGACTTGTCCGCCTCCGGCGGATTGGACAAAAAGACCATTTATGGATGAACACTATAAGATGAACGAGGACCGACGATGATTGTTCCATACAGCCATGTTGTTCTGTTGGCCGGCATCCTTTTTTTGATGGGGATGTTTTGTGTAGTGACACGGCGGAACCTGATCATGATTCTTCTGGGGCTGGAAATTATGTTAAATTCAGGAGCCGTGGCCTTTATCGGGGCAGCCTTGCGCTGGCAGCACCTGGAAGGGCAGGCCATCGCGATTTTCATACTGGCTGTTGCCGCGGCCGAAGTTTCCGTGGGATTGGCATTGATTGTGTGTGCGTATAGACGGAAGGGGTCCGTTGATCCCGAAGTCTATAACTGACAGGCAAGAAGGAAATAGGAAAGAGGCAAAGGATCAGAGATCAGAGGTCCGAGGTTGGAGGACAGAAGATCAGAAGGTAAGAAGATAAGAAGGTAAGAGGCATGCGCTGCGCGAGCGACACCTTAAATCATCAATCCAAATGCAGGGGTTAGAAATTAGGAAAGAGGAAAAAGGACAAGGGAAACCACGGATATTTTAAAAAATAAGAAAGTAAGAAGGTGAGAAGATAAGAAGGTCGGCATATTTTCATGATTTCCAAACTTCTTACTTTCTAACCTTCTCATCTTCTAATTACATTTGCGTTTATCTATTTTCTGATTCCTATTTACTATTTTCTAAAAAACGAGAAATTATGACTTTGACACTGATGAAAGATTGGACTTTTGTAACGGCCGTGATGACGTCGTTGCTCCCTTTCGGTGCCTTTGTGCTGATCATGCTTTTTACCCGAAGCAGAGCGAAACTCAGTGCCCGTCTTTCCATTGGATCGGTTACAGGCTCTTTGGCAGGAGCTGTTTTTCTGCTGGTCCGTCACTGGCATCTGGAATCACCGATTCAGTATACCGGGCGATGGATGGTATCCGGAACCATCACCGTTCCCGTCGGTTTTCTTCTGGATCCGTTAAGCCTCTTGATGCTCACCATTGTGACCGTCATCTGTTTTCTGGTTCAGATCTATTCCCTTGGCTACATGGCCGGAGACAGGGGTTTCTCTCGTTATTACGCATTCATGTCGCTTTTTGCCTGGGCTATGATCAGTCTGACTCTGTCATCTTCCATGTTTCAATTATATGTCTTTTGGGAACTGGTAGGCTTGTCCTCTTATTTGCTCATCGGTTTCTGGTACGAAAAATTCAGTGCCAGCGAGGCCGGAAAGAAAGCATTTGTCATGACACGTCTCGGTGATGTGGCATTTTTGCTCGGTCTGTTGCTGGTGTTAATGCATTTGGGGAATCTGGATATATTAGAAATGAACAGCCCCACAGTGAAGGCGCATATGGCGCCGGGACTGATCACGCTTTCGGCTCTTTTGATTTTTGGCGGGGTCGTTGGAAAAAGTGCCCAATTCCCTTTGCTGACCTGGCTGCCGGATGCCATGGAAGGCCCTACGCCGGTCAGTGCGCTGTTGCATTCAGCCACCATGGTGGCCGCGGGTGTTTTTCTTTTTGCCCGTCTTTTCCCTTTTTTCAGCCACTCCCCCTTTGCCATGACCGTCTGTCTTGCCATCGGAACCATCAGTATGCTCCTGGCCTCCACTATGGCTATGGTCAGCCGGGATATCAAAAAGGTCTGGGCATATTCCACCATCAGCCAACTGGGATATATGATTATGGCCTTGGGTGCGGGAAGTTATGTTGCCGGCGTGTTTCACCTGACCACCCATGCCGGATTCAAGGCCTTGCTGTTCCTCTGCTCCGGGGTATTTATTCATAAATATGAAACCAACGACATGTTTGACATCGGAAGACAGGGAGGCCGTGGTTTGAAAACTCCCATGATCTGCATGATTATCGCTGCTGCTGCTTTGTCGGGCTTGCCGCCGTTTTCCGGCTTTTTCAGCAAGGAAATGATCATTGCACAATTGGCGAGCCTGAATAATCCCGTATGGCTGGCAGCCGGACTTGCGGGCGTCTTTTTTACCGCTTACTACACATTCCGACTGATCTTTATTATCCTTTTTCCGAAAAACGCCGAAGATAAGAAAGCAGAAGAAAACACTGTATTTACTCCAGATGAAGAAGCCGAACATCAACATCACCGCGAGATGGCATGGCCGTTGATCATCCTGGCGGCTATCACTCTGGTGCTGGGTTTCGGAAAAAAGTTGCTGCAGGTTTTTCTCACCGGCCGTCCTGGAGGCATGGAAGAGATCACCGGAAGCCACCATGACTGGCTGTTATATGTATCCTTGAGTTTGGCCGCGGTCGGGCTCATTGTGACCTGGCTGGAATTCGGCCGCGCCAGCGCCGGTCAAGTCGGTTTTGCCGAGCGGATTCCGGCGGTAAAATCACTGTTTCTTGAGCGGTGGTACATTGACCGGATGTATCGATGGTTTTTGAACGTCGTTATTTACCGGGGGGTGTCCAATGTATGCACAAAAAACGACAACCAGGTCATTGACGGGACCATCCACGCGGTGAGCGAAGGTACTGTAAGAAGCGGCCGGATGATTTCCGATCTGCATCTTTCAATGATTCAGTATAAACTGATGGTGATGTTTGTGGTGATACTTTTGCTGGCACTTTATTTTTTCTTTTAAGGTGATATTCAGATGAACATGGCATATGCTGATTTTCCGTATCTGTCCTCGATCCTGCTCAGTTGTTTGGGAGGGCTTTTGATCATCCTTTTTATCCCGAAGGATAAAAAGGACACCATCAAGCAGGTCAGCGCCGTCTGTTCCGGGATCACCTTGCTGATATCCGTTTATCTGTTCTTTGCCTATGACAAGACCCAGGGCGGGCTACAGTTCGTGGAAAAGTTTCAATGGATTCCGTCTTTGGGAATCACCTATTTCAACGGTGCCGACGGATTCGGTCTGCCCATGCTGTTGTTGACCGGAATTGTTTTTTTTACCGCCGTACTTACCATGTGGGAGCTTCAGACTCGGGTCAAGGAGTTTTTCGCACTTCTTTTTCTTCTGGTCGCCGGTGTTTTCGGACTTTTCATGAGCATGGATCTTTTCTTTATTTTCATCTGGTATGATGTGTCACTTTTTCCCATGTATCTGCTCATTGCCGTGTGGGGCAGCACACGCAAGGAATACGCGGCCATGAAGCTGACCCTGTATCTTTTGGCCGGCAGCGCGCTGATCCTTCCCGCCATTATTTATCTTGTGGTCAAATCTGGATTACATACATTCGACCTGGTGGCACTCATGCAGCCGGGAACCTTTTCCCCCTTTCAACAGAAATTTGCGTTCCTTTTTCTGTACATCGGATTCGGCATCCTGGCGGGTGTCTGGCCTTTTCACACCTGGTCGCCGGTGGGTCATGTGGCTGCGCCTACCGCGGTGAGCATGGTCCATGCCGGTGTGCTCATGAAAATCGGCGCGTTCGGTGTGCTGCGGGTGGCTATCTTCCTTTGCCCCGAAGGCTGGCAGTATTGGGCGCACCTCATGGCGCTTCTTGCCGTCATCGGTATTGTCTACGGTGTTTTTGTAGGATTGAGCCAGACCGATCTCAAATTTGTTATCGGATATTCCAGTGTGTCACACATGGGCATCGTCGGTTTGGGGCTGGCCACTGTGACCGTTGAGGGTCTCAACGGGGCTGTCTTTCAGATGTTTGCCCATGGGGTGATGACGGCGCTGTTCTTTTCATCGGTGGGTTACATCTATGACAGGACCCACACAAAAACCATTGCGGATCTCGGGGGCCTGAGCCGTATCATGCCGGTAGCCACCGGCTACTTGATAGTGGCGGCACTCACCGGTATCGGGGTTCCCTGTCTGGCCAGTTTCTGGGCGGAACTCACGGTATTCATTTCTTCTTTCAAGGTTTATCCACTATACGGAACACTGGCGGTCTGTGCCCTGGTCGTGAGTGCGCTGTTCATTTTGCGGGTGGTGCAGCGAACCTGCTACGGGCCGAAAAACGAACGTTTTGCGGATCTGGAAGACGTCTCTTTCCGCTTGGGTATTCCCAGGATGATCCTGGTTTCGATCATCGTATTTTTTGGTCTTTTTCCCAATGTTATGCTGAACATGATTCAGACGGCATCAATTCCTTTTGTCAGCGGGTTGCCATGATGAGTTGGATAATATTCAGTCCTGAATTCTATTTTTTAACTGTGGGTACCGTATTCTTATGTTTATCCATGACGCGACGGATCAGACCCGAACAGGTCTATTTCATTGCCCTCATTCTGGCCTCCGTGGGGGTTGGAGTATGCTTGGCGTGCGTTCGTTTGACCGGTGACCTCTTTTTTGGGGCATATCGTATCGATCTGTTTTCCCAAGTATTTAAAGTCATGCTGTCCATGGGGCTGTTTCTGGTGCTTTGCCTCTGCACGGAACTCGATGGGATAGAAGAGCGGTTTCATCCGGAATTCTACTTTTTGCTGACCATCTGCACCCTGTCCATGATGATGCTGGTCAGTAGCGTTCACCTCTTGACCATATTCGTTGCTCTGGAGCTTTCCAGTTATTCACTCTACACGCTGGTTTTCTTGAGAAAGGGACGGGAACGGGGAATCGATGCAGGCATCAAATATTTTTTAATCGGGGCTTCTGCCTCGGCCATGATGCTTTTCGGTTTTGCCTTGCTTTACGGCAGCATACAGGCCGCATACTTGGTGGAAATTCTTAAAATACTTCCGGGTGTCCTTAACCGTCCGGTGGTGATTATTGCTCTGATTCTGCTGCTCAGCGGATTTTTCTTCAAGCTGGCCGTCTTTCCGTTTCATTTCTGGGCTCCGGACGTTTACGAGAGTGCCGCCAACCAGGTGACCACCTATATTGCGACGGCTTCCAAGGTTGCGGCAATCGCCATTCTCATGAGAATCGTCGCATTGAGCGGTGGCGACAGCACCTATCTGGTCCATATCCTGGTGACACTCTCCATCGTTTCCATGACAATGGGCAATCTGGCGGCCGTTGTCCAAAAGGATTTAAAGCGGCTGCTGGCGTACTCCAGCATCGCCCATGCCGGATATGTTCTCATCGGAATTTTGAGCATGAATCCTGCCGGCTACTCCGGAGCTATCTTTTATGCACTGTCTCTTTTGATGATGAAGTTCACCTGTTTTTTAGTGGTTGTCAAAGTGGCGGACGACGGCAGAAATCTGGATATCGAACACCTGGCCGGATTGCACCGCCGCTCTCCGATTCTGGCCATGGCCCTGATGCTGGCGCTTTTCGGTTTGGCCGGCATTCCGCCCACCATAGGGTTTACTGGCAAACTTCTGATTTTCACCGCTGCCATGCAAAAAGGTTATTTTACACTGGTGCTCATCGCCATGATCAACGTGGTCATTTCCCTTTACTACTACCTGCTGGTGGTCAAGGCGGCCTACTTACTGGAACCTGAAAAGGAATTGCCCGATCTTCAGGTGTCTCCTTCCATAAAAGTCTTGGCCGGATTATTGATTTTCGGGATGGTGGTGGGAGGAATCTTTCCTAACTATATTATCGAGCTGTCCAGAGCCGCCGCCATGGTTTTATTGTGAGAAACCGGCGCGGGTTTCAACCCTAAAAAAACACTTTTTCACTCCTCCAACATCTCTCTGAAGGGAATCAGGGTAAACGCATTTGAATCCCAAATGCAGTGAAAACGCTCCACGACGGCGTATATTTCTTTCCAACCGACTGAAACTTGTGCTTAAGCACCCGTAAATCCGAGCCGTGCCAAAGGGATAAAGAACAGTTCGGCGCTAAATATCCTATTGACTTTTTTAGTTATAATTCCATTCGGCTCAGTTTAACGCGTGCTAAAGCCCTTCAAACAGTCAGTCGATTTCCAAGAAAAACACGCCGTCCCTATGCTGCGCCGGAGTCAAATGCGTTTGTCCGGGAAGGACATAAATCCATATTGCCATGGTCCTTAACAGTGTTTATTATATTTTATGCTATCAAAAAACATCCAAAAATTTCTCGATAATTGGAGGTTAACATGAAAACTGCAGGGGAGATTTTAAAAGATAAAAATAGGGGGATGGTTTGTATTTCCTCCGGCAAGACAATCCGGGATGCCATTCGGTTTATGAATGATAATAATATCGGAGCGATACTTGTTAAGGAAAAAGGCCAGATTGTCGGTATATGGACAGAGAGAGACCTGTTGCATAACATGAACCTGCCTGAATTTAATCCCGATACCGATTTAATTGAAGACCATATGACAACTAAGCTTTACAAGACCGGACATGACACCTCTATTCTTAAGATCAATGAAATGTTTTTGGGATTATTCATAAGACACATCCTCGTCGAAAAAGATGGAATCTATATCGGCCTTCTTTCTATCGGCGATGTTCTCAGAGCCAGTTTGGTAGAACAGGATCGTCAAATTAAAAGTCTGAACAAAATTGCCAGTTGGGAATATTATGAAAACTGGGGATGGCCTCGTAACAAAAAATAAGTCATCCATTAAGTTGGAAAATTAGAGTTTATAAAAAACTCTCCGAAGCATCCTTTAGTCAATCTGTTCATTGTTGTTAAGTCTGTCATTTTTGTAAAAACGCCAATCATGATTTACGATAAGACGCGCACCTTTTTGATAGGTCAGGTAAGAGGATGCCCACTGAAAAAGAACCACAAACTTGTTTTTAAATCCAATAAGGTAATAAATATGAACAAACAACCAGATAATCCACGCCCAAAAACCGCCTAATTTTAGTCTGCCGATTTCAAGTACGGCGTTATTTCTGCCGATGGTGGCCAACTGCCCTTTATCGATATAATGAAATTTCTCTCTGGGTTTATCCTCAAGCTCTCTAAGGATGTTTTTGGCGATAAAGCGTCCTTGCTGGAGTGCAACCGGTGCAATCCCCTGGAGAGGTTTACCGGTTTGATGAGAGAAATGCGCCTGATCGCCTGCAACAAAAATTTCCGGATAATGTTTTAGGCTCAGGTCCGGCTCAACAACGATTCGACCCATTGAATCTAATTCACCCTTAAGCTGTTGATTAAGACTTGAGGCTCTAATGCCTGCCGCCCAGAGAACTGTGGCGGCTTCGATTCTTTCGTTCCCCATATTGACACCATCCGCGTCGATTTTTGTCACCTTTCTAAGGGTCAATACTTGGACACCCAAATTTTCCAAATGACGATTTGCACGTAAAGAAAGCTTTTCTGAAAAATTAGGTAAAATTCTGGGACCCGCTTCGATCAGGATAATACGGGTTCGTTTTGGATCAATATTTCTAAAATCTTTTGCAAAAGTAAAGCGGCTCAATTCCGCTAGAGCACCTGCCAACTCAACACCCGTACTGCCGGCGCCCACTATAATAAATGTTAGCAACTTTACTTTTTCATCGGTATCATTTTCTGTTTCTGCATTTTCGAATGCAGTGAGAACTCTTCGTCTAATTTCGATGGCCTGCTCGATGGTTTTTAGCCCAGGAGCGTTTTCCTCCCATGATTCATCCCCAAAATAGAAATGACGAGCACCGCAGGCCATAATGAGGTAATCATACCTGAATTCTCCCACATTCGTTAGAACGGATTTAGCCTCGGCATTAATTTTGTGGACTTTTCCCTGAAACACTTTGATATTATTATGCCTTGAAAAAATATTGCGAATAGGAACCGCAATTTCGGCAGGACTCAGCGCCGCCGCCGCAACCTGATATAGTAAAGGCTGGAAAAGGTGATAATTTTTCTGATCGATGATAATCAGCTCTATCCCTTTTGCTCCGGCAAATACTTTAGCTGCATTAAGACCGGCAAATCCGCTTCCCAAGATAAGTACTCGTGTCATGAACGACTCAATAAATGATATTCTATTTGTCAAAATATTTTTTCAGCGTATCCACATTTTCTTGATGCTGTTTTTTTATCGCTTCCAGGAACCAGTAAGCTGATCCGGCTGGAAGATTAAAACGGAATTCCTTGATTTTACGCGCTACCCATGCTTGGCCGCGGATCAGAAGCTGTATCTTTTCATCCAGATTGTTCAGTGCTCGTACTTTGTCTGCGAACGCGCCTGTTTTTTCGCTGGGCTTGGCATCGAGATCATCAATAAGGCTTACCAATATTCGGCAGTTGACACCTTCATCCCGTAAAAACTTTTTCAAAATTGGCTTTAATTGTCGATCCTCGGTTTGCATGTTCAGCTCACTTAAGACCGTTACACCAGCGCGTTCCGCTTCGAGCAGCATGTTGTAAAAATTTAAAAGCGCCGTTTTTTCAGTGTCACTCATAATGATTCTCCTTGCTGATGGGTAAGAAAAAACAGTCTGGAAAAATGGCTTTTTAAGGTATTCTTGCCTGTAATTTAATGAAACCGATGGTGAATGTTTAAGTTTAACAATGTATTAAATAAAAATTAAGATCAGCATAATGAAAGTCAAGGAATTTGGCACGTATCTTGAGTAAATATTTATATTGTGTTATGCAATTATTAAATACATTGAAAATAAGCAAATATTATTATATTGGGACGTGTTCGTGACAATCCGGCTGTTCTGTAAATCGTTTCTTTCAGAAGAACGGATGCCATGAAAATTGATTTTGCACTATCATCGTATTTTGTAGAAAAGTTTGGGATAACAAACCTGCGGGTAACAGTAACAAAAAAATAAAAATGGCGTCTTGTCTTTAAAAAGGCTTAACGCCCGAGGACATTGGGCATACAAGCCACTGAAAAGGAACAAGCATGTTAAAACCAATAGAGATCGATCCAAAAACATTTCTTCGCGAGCATTGCAGCCTACCTGCACTGCCTGAAGCAGTGATGCGTATTCAGGGAATGATACAAGACGAAGCAACAGACAGCACTTTGATTGCACAAATCATATCCGGAGATCCGGCGCTGGTTGCCCAAGTATTGTCGGTTGTTAACAGCGCATATTACTCACTTCCTAAGACGACTTCAAACGTGAAATATGCTGTTGCATACTTAGGATTTAGTGTAATACAACGAATTGTAATTTCTGTCGGTGTTGTTAATGCAATGGGAATCAAAGAAAAGAAAGAGCTTAATAACTATTGGTACCACTCTTTCTTTACCGCTCTAACCACGAAGTATTTGGCTAAGAAGTTCTGGAAATACTTAGACCCTGAAAAGTTATGGACAGCATCCATACTCCATGATATCGGTAAGTTGGTTTATATTAAATTCTTTCCTGATCATTACAAGGAACTCAAACGGTATTGTGAAAAAAATGGTTGTTTATTTTCAGAAGCAGAAGAACATTATAAATTTCCTGCCAGCTCCTATTTAGGTTCTTTGTTATGTCATCATTGGAGGTTGCCTATCGAAGTCGAAAATGCATGCGAATATCATAACCTATCCCATATATCTAAGCAAGGATCAGATTTTCAGAGAGTCATCGCCTTAGGAAATCTTCTTGCAACGTTGTCCGCAGGTGGATTAAACGAATCTTGTAAAAACAGGATAAAAGAAGTCGCTGAGAACATCCTTGAATTGTCACCAGACAATTTTCTTGCAGTTATGGCGGATGTTTATGATTTGGAATCAGAAGCAGAAAATTTCCTGAGAAGTTTATAATGATGACATGTATTGTATTAATTGCCTGCCACTAAAGTTTTGCTGACACCTTATAATATCATTTGAAAGCTTCTAATTGTCTTTTTAGCCCCATGTTATATATTTAGATTTTTCAAAGTTTCACAATCAAAATACATTGAACTTTCAATTCAGACCTTTCTAATGTGGTGATGATGAAAAACGAATAAAAGGTCTTGACAATGACGATAAAATGAGAGAGTAAAAGGATATCTAACCTACCATAATCAATAGAAAATTCAGACTTAATCGGGTCTGTCGACCCTAAAGGCTTTAAGGAGTGTAACTATGCCGATATATGAGTTTAAATGTTTAAAATGTGAAGAATTTATTGAACTGCTCGTCATGAATCAAGATGAAGAAATTGAGCTCAAGTGCCCAAAATGCGAAGGCGAAGAACTTGAGCGGGTTCTCAGCTCAACCAGCTACAGTATGGCCGATGGTTCTGGAAAAAGCCAGGGGGTTAAATCCCAAAGCAGAACCTGCGGAAGTGGTTCGTGCACCACTTATGAAATTCCCGGTCATACACGATAATTGTTTTTCTATAAGTAGCGCCTATTTGTTTTTGGTCAGACACTTGATAATTATAGATGATTTTTAAAAGAGTGGGTGATCTAAAAAGGATTCAAGAGTTCTCCAGTTAAATGGTCTGAGAATTTAACGGGGCAGACAAGGGTCCAAGGGGCCAAGTGAAATGTTGATTTACGATGATATATACGCCTGGAGAGGATGGGGCGGCAAGCTAAAACTTGGTAGTGGGAAATGCAGGCTCCGCATCTATGACCTCAAAAAGGGGAATAAAGAGGGCTTGATGCATATAAGGCCGATAATTGCTGTGGTTTCCGATGTCAAGGACAGCAAAATGTCGATCAGAAGTTGCAGCAGCCATATCGCCACCCTCGTCGCAAAGGAGTTTAACATCGATCCCCATCGCATGTTCTGGATAGAGTATTATCCGGAACATAAATATGGCGCCGGAGAAACACATATCATACCTGAAAAATTTGATGCTGTTGAATTTGACTGGCATGGGGACAAGGCCATTCAACCCAAATGGCGTCCGCTGATGCCACCCCTTTTGGATGAGATTAAAAAACTGACTCGCGATTGAAGTTAGAAAGAGGTAGATATGGCTTTTGGATTGGCGCTCATTATTATTTTTGGACTCGTTGCGGATTATATCTTCAAACGCATCAAACTGCCCGGTCTGATCGGAATGCTGATTATCGGGATTCTGGTGGGGCCCTATGTGTTGAATTTCATGTCTCCTGAAATGATGAAAGTCTCGGGAGATTTCAGAAAAATAGCCCTTATTGTCATTTTGCTCAGGGCAGGATTTGAGCTCCGTCGCGATGCGCTGAACCGGGTCGGACGTGCGGCGGTAACCATGAGTGCGGTTCCGGCTATTTTTGAAATTGCCGGCGTTGTGCTCGTGGCGCCCAAACTGCTCCATATTACCTACCTCGAAGCCACTATCCTAGGTTGCATATTGGGCGCCGTCTCTCCGGCGGTTGTGGTTCCTTTGATGATCGATTTTATGGATCGAGGAAGAGGTGCTAAAAAAGGGATGCCCACCCTTATTCTCGGTGCTTCTTCTCTGGACGATGTTTTTGTCATTGTTCTTTTTACCGTGTTTCTTGGAATGTACGGGGGAGAACAGACCCATATTCTTTGGAAGCTTTCTGAAATACCCGTTTCCATTGTCTTGGGGATTATCGTCGGACTCATTCCGGGATATTTTCTGTACCGTCTTTTTACAAAGTTTGATTGGCGTCCCCCCAAACGCACCATGATCGTCATGGGGGTTGCCATTTTGCTGACATGGCTCGAATCGGTTTTAGAGGGACATGTGCCTGTGGCAAGTCTGTTGGGTGTGATGGCCATCGGTTTTATTATTTTGGAAAAATCCGAACCGATTGCACATCTTATTTCCCAAAAACTCAAGAAACTGTGGATTTTTGCGGAACTTTTACTTTTTGTACTGGTCGGAGCTCAGGTTAACATTCATGTGGCGTGGAAAGCAGGATTGGCCGGAGCAATCGTTATCTTTGTGGGGCTTGTTTTCAGAAGTGTCGGTACCTATGTGTCTTTGTTTGGAACGCCTTATGACTGGAAGGAAAAACTCTTTTGTGTGGTCGCCTATATCCCGAAAGCCACCGTGCAAGCGGCTATAGGTGCGGTTCCCCTTGCCGCTGGTGTGGCATCCGGTGAGGTCATTC
>Ga0307425_1000418_pt1 | contig 26975 bp, 24 predicted proteins | sample SalMarWE160330MG_FD_202152 | JGI IMG/M metagenome (GOLD analysis project Ga0307425, IMG submission 202152) | Salt marsh sediment microbial communities from the Plum Island Ecosystem LTER, Massachusetts, United States - WE1603-30 | ecosystem: Environmental > Aquatic > Marine > Intertidal zone >...
TGCAGAGCTGCCCTGTTTTTCTATCCACATCTTCCACCGTATGGCAGTAATGCATAATGCACGCGCTATCGCGGCAGTGCCGGAGATTGAAGGTATGCCCTAATTCATGGATAGCCTCTTTGACCACTCGTCGTTGATAGGCATCCCCGCTCGCCGATAAAGAAAGTCCATCCCTAAGCCGATAGGTGGACACCATACATGCCCTTCCCCCTAACTGTGCCTCACCATAGACGTGTGTGAGGATGGGGATAAACAGATCATCCTCGGCCACGCCTAAGACCTTCATGGCCTGGGATGGCGCCAAAGCCGCTAATTTCTCTAAAATGGGGGTAGAGTGATACTGCCTGCGAACCGGGTCAAAGGCAAAGTCCACTGAGTCGAGAAGGGGGATCGTTTCCGTTTTGTGCCCGAATACGGATTCTATGTCAGCGCCTATTAACTCAATCAGTTCATCATCCCTTTTTCCGATGGGAGAAATAATGACCTTCTGTTGTTGTGTCTTATTCAATCCGGCCTCCGCCCTGGGGCATCTGACTGCCTAAGCCCCTGAGGGTCCGGAGGGCCTCTGAATGCCATAACGTTTAATCTTGCTGTAAAGGGTGGAGCGATCAATCCCTAAAACCTGGGAAGCCTTGGAGATATTCCACTGGTTATCATCTAAGATGCGGCTGATATGGGCCTTCTCTATCTCCATTAGGGAGTTATCCGGAGTGGCGTCTAAGTGCTCGGGGTGAAATATGGGCAGATCCTGTGGTATGATCTTCCTGGTCTTCCCGACAACAACGGCCCTCTCAATGGCGTTTTCTAATTCCCGCACGTTTCCCGGCCATTCATAGAGCATCATTTCGTCCATGGCCTCCCGGCTGATCTGGTCAATATGTCTATTGGTTTCCTGAGAAAAACGCAGGAGAAAGTGTTCCGCCAAGAGGGGGATATCATCCTTCCGATCGCGAAGGGGCGGCATGGTAAAAGAGATTACATTCAGACGATAATACAGGTCCTCCCGGAACGTCCGCTCCCTGATAGCCTCATCAAGATTCTTATTGGTAGCGGCAATAACGCGGAAATCCGCCTCTATGGGCTGTGTCCCACCCACCCTGTAAAAAATCCGGTCCTCTAAGACGCGCAGCAGGTCTATCTGCATCCTCATGCTGATCTCACCAATCTCGTCTAAGAACAGGGTGCCCCCGTGGGCCAGTTCCAACCGGCCCTTTTTGTTGGTTTTTGCATCTGTAAAAGCCCCCTTCTGATAGCCAAAAAGCTCACTTTCCAAAAGATGCTCGGGAAAAGCGCCGCAGTTGACCACTACAAAAGGACCCTCCGCGCGGGGGCTCGCGGTATGGATGGCCTTGGCCGCCAACCCCTTGCCGGTCCCGGTCTCGCCGGTAATCAGGACGGTAGAACCTGTAGGCGCAACATCAGTTATAAGGTCAAATACCTCCTGCATCGGTCCGGCCTGGGCGATCATGTTTTCATACCGGGTCCTGTCCTTGTACTGCTCTTTTAAAAACAGGTTCTCTCTTGCCTGTGCCTGAAAATGGAGAATCTTCTCAATGAGCATACCCAATTCGCTGGGATCAAAGGGTTTTAGGAGATAATCATATGCCCCCACCTTCATGGCATCAATGGCCGTAGAGATAGAGCCGTAGGCGGTAATTATCACCACCGCCACTTCCGGATCGCTCTCTTTCACATGCTTTAGTACATCCAGACCGCTCATCCCTTCCATCTTCATATCGACCAGGAGTATATCGAATTTGACGGTTTTCAGCATTTCCAGCGCATCTTCTCCACTGGCGGCCTTTTTCACCTCATGGCCATCCCTTTCAAGCCATCCTGCCAAAGATTCCCTCATGATCAATTCGTCATCAACAATAAGGATTTTGGTACTGTCCATGGGAAACACCTTTCTCCTTTACTTTTTCTTTTCATTTTTGATCCCCTGGTGATCCAGGGGGAGTTCCACCACAAAGGTCGTGCCCCTTCCAACCTCGGATTCCACACTGATAGAGCCCTTATGATCTTTGATAATTCCATAAACCACCGAGAGGCCCAGGCCTACACCTTTCCCTCTTTTCTTGGTTGTGAAAAAGGGTTCGAAGAGCGCCGCACGGTTTTCCTTAGATATACCCATCCCCGTGTCTCTAACCCTGGCTACGATGCTGTTATCTTTCAGGGAATGTTCGGTTTCAATCCTCAGAACATCCTCTTCAGAGCTATCCATGGCCTCGACGGCATTGGAAAACAGGTTCATAAAAACCTGCTGAAGCTGGTCCTCCGACCCCATAATATCAGGAAGATCCCGATCTAAATCTTTTTCAACCCTAATCCCGCTTATCTTCAGGAGATTGGAGTTCAAAAACAGAGTCTTCTCGATAACCCGATTAAGGTCAACGTGCTTGATCCTCATTTTGGACTGCCGGGAAAAGGCCAACAGATTGGAGACAATCCGGCCTATACGCCTGGTTTCCGTCTCCATGAGATTGAGATACTCGTTGAATTGTTGAATCTCCTCCTTGTTCACCGATCCCTCTTCAATAATCCGTTTGAGCAACATGAGCAAATTCAGTATACCCGCTATTGGGTTGTTGATTTCATGGACAACCGAGGCGGACAGCTTCCCTAAGGAGGCCATCTTGTCCTGATGAAGGAGTTTTTCGTGCGTCTCCTTCAATTGCAGGGTCCTCTCTTCCACCATTTGTTCGAGACGTCGGGTAATCTCTTCCTCCTCTTTTTTCCTTTCAGTGATATCACGGCTGATCTCAACAAAACGTGAAATCCTCCCGTCATCCTCCCATATTGGAAATATGGTTACCTCGATATAACGAAGCTCTCCATTGTGGTCTACCCGTGTCAGGACCTGCCGGTCAGGCCTTCTATTCCGAATAACCTCCTTTAACGGACATACAATATCTCCCTGTTCGCAGGGGCGCATGGCGTTCTGAAAAATCTCATAGCAGTTCCGGCCGATCACCTGTTCACGGGTATAGCCCATCTGATCCAGGAATGCCCGGTTCACTTCAACAATCTCCCTTTCCGGTGTAATGACGACAATAAAATCCTGGATGCCGTCCAATATGGTCATGAGTTCTCCGGTTCGATCCTTCAATTTTTTTTCCTGCAAGGTCACCGTATTCCACAACAGCCTGAACACGCGATTGGAAAGGAGACGGATACGGGTCGGCTTGGTGGCTAAGATATCATCAAAAACCTCCCTCTGTGGCATTAATACGATGATGAGATCAATGTGATGATCAGGCGTATAGAATTCATGATAGTCCGACACAGTGACCAATCCCATCTCACGGGCAAGAACAACTCCGGGCGCTTCAGAATCAGGATCAGCTACTGCAACGATCCGGGCGCCATCAACGTATTCTTTGCTATACAACAGTGTCTTCTCGATGAATTCTTTACAGAATGCCCCACCACCAACAATACCCATTCTGATGGGTGAGTCCTTTTTCTCTGGCATGACCGATACTCCGTTTGATGAAGGTTTCAGTTATATTAGCAATGCTGGTCCAAAATCCAGATTTTAGCGGGGACACTCGATACTGGATACCGGATACTGCGGAAAATTCCCAAAATTTCTCCAGAAATTCACGATCTTGGTCTATGTAGACAACCAGTGTATCATTGTAGCGACCACGGTTCAAGTCGATATTTGTCGAGCCGGACCCTTGTTTCGAAATCTCGATCGGGTGAAAAATATCTGGGAGTTTTTTTGTTGACACCATCATAAAATAATGAGAGAAATACGGCACTTTTACTTTTTTCAATCCACTCTTTATTTAAAGTAATTTCTAAGAGGAGGCCCTTGAAAAATGTTCAACTTTGGTCAAGGTCAAGGAAGGCGAAGATTTTAACCACAGGAATATATTGAATATTTCGAGGATTAAAATCTCAGCCTGACGCTGAGATTGGGCAAGAGGGGGCGTTTTACAAAGGTCTCAAGGAGTCTTTCATGCTCGAGAAAGCCGTTGGTTCTGTCGTGGTAGTAGGGAGCGGCATTGCAGGGATGCAAGCTGCATTGGATCTGGCCGATTCCGGATACCTTGTTCATCTAATAGAAAAATCTTCGGCCATCGGTGGGGTAATGAGTGAATTGGACAAGACCTTCCCTACCAATGACTGTGCCATGTGAATCATCTCCCCTAAACTGGTCGAGGTCGGCCGGCATCTGAATATTAATCTGATCACCTGTGCAGAGATAGACGATATTCAAGGGTCTGAGGGAAATTTCAAAGTCACTATCCATAAGACCCCCCGCTATATCGACGACGCCAAATGCACCGCCTGCGGCGACTGTGCCGAAGCATGTCCCGTAAACCTGCCTAATGAATACGATCAGTGTTTGAACGATCGTAAAGCTGCATTTAAGAAATATCCCCAGGCCATTCCGGGCGGATTTGCCATCCAGAAAACGGACAAGGCCCCCTGCCGATTAGCCTGCCCTGCAGGCTTGAACGTACAGGGCTATGTGCAGATGGTCGGTCAGGGTAAGTATGAAGAAGCACTCAAGATTATTATGGAGGATCTGCCTCTTCCGGGGGTGTTGGGCCGCATCTGTCCACACGGCTGCGAAGATGCCTGCCGGAGATGCGAGGTAGATGATCCGGTTGCCATACGGGACCTCAAAAGGTTAGCTGCTGATCAGTTTGATCCCAGGGATATAAAGATAGAATGTCTCCCTCCAAGAGAGGAGAGGGTTGCTATAATCGGCTCAGGTCCTGCAGGCCTTTCCGCGGCCTATCATCTGGCGCGAAAAGGGGTCCTGTCCACAATTTTTGAGGCACTGCCCGAGCCGGGCGGCATGTTGCGGGTGGGTATCCCGGATCATCGCCTTCCGAGGGAGATCCTCGACAAAGAGATCGAGATAATCACCAACTTAGGCGTTGAAATAAGGACCGATACGCCCTTAGGCCCGGATCTAAGTGTGGACGATCTCCTCAACAAAGGCTACAGGGCCGTATACCTGGCCCTTGGCGCCCACAAAGGAATCGAACTGGGAATCCCCGGTGAAAAGGCCCGGGGTGTTCGCCAGGGAGTAGATTTCTTAAGAGAGGTAAATCTTAAGGGGAAGGCAGAGGTCGGAAAAAAAGTTGCCATCATTGGCGGCGGGAATGTTGCCATTGACGTATCCCGTTCCGCAGTCAGATTAGGTGCTGAGGAGGTAATGATTCTGTACCGCCGCACCCGAGCTGAAATGCCCGCATGGGAGGAAGAAATCCAGGCCGCAGAGGTGGAAGGCGTGAAGATCACATATCTCTCTGCGCCTCAGGAGGCCCTGATCAAGGACGGCCGGATAATAGGGGTGCGTTGCATACGTATGGAATTGGGTGAACCCGATTCATCGGGGAGGAGACGACCTGTCCCGATCCCCGGGAGCGAGTATGATATTGAAATCGACCAGTTGATCCCGGCCATAGGACAGAGACCCGACCTTTCGGCCTTAGAAGATGTGGCTGATCTGGACTTCTCTAAATGGGGCACCACTGAAGTGGATCCCGTCACTTATGAAACCGGCCGCGAAGGGATATTTGCCGGTGGCGATCTCCAGACCGGCCCGTGGGTGGCCATAGGCGCCATTGCAGCGGGTCAAGAGGCAGCCGAATCGATTGTGAGGTATTTAGACGGCCGTGATATGGCTGAAGGACGAACCCCTGTTTCCAATGAAAATCCGATCTATCGCCCGATTCCGAAAAATGAAACCAAGAAATCCAGGGCCAAGATGCCGGAACTTCCCGCGGCAGCAAGGGAGGGCAGTTTCAAAGAAGTTGAACTCGGTTATAACGAGGAGGCCGGTAAAAGTGAAGCAGATCGGTGCCTGAACTGCGGGTATTGCTGCGAATGCTTTCAGTGCGTGGAGGCCTGCGGTGCTGATGCCGTCACCCTGGAGACCCATGCCCAGCAACCGGAAACCCTTGAACTGGAGGCAGGCTCTGTTATTTTAGCCCCCGGTTTTCAGCCCTTTGATCCCTCAAAGTTCGAGACCTACAACTACACTAAACTCCCTAACGTCATTACCTCCATGGAGTTTGAGAGGATCCTCTCTGCATCAGGCCCAACCATGGGGCATCTTACAAGGATCTCCGACAACAAAGAGCCTAAAAAAATTGCATGGCTCCAATGTGTTGGATCAAGGGATATCAACCGGTGTGATAACGGCTTTTGCTCCTCTGCCTGCTGTATGTATGCCATCAAAGAAGCCGTAATAGCAAAGGAGCATGCCGGAAGCGACCTGGACTGTTCCATATTTTTTATGGACATGAGGACCCACGGAAAGGATTTTGAGCAATATTATAACGATGCAAAGGAAAAACATGGCGTTCGCTTTATCCGTTCAAGGGTTCACACCATAGATCCCATTGATGGCAGTGATGATGTGATAATGAAATACGCAAATGAGGAAGGAGAAGCCATCGAAGAGGGCTTCGACATGGTGATTCTCTCAGTGGGGCTTCAAACCTCAGAAGAGGTGGTTGCACTTGCCAATAAATTAGACATCAATCTTACCGAGGGGGGCTTCTGTCAGACTCCCTCGTTCCATCCAGTGGCAACATCCAAGAAAGGAATCTACGTGTGCGGGGCCTTTGCCGGTCCAAAGGACATCCCACAGTCTGTTATCGAAGCCAGTTCGGCCGCCGCAGAGGCAGGAGCGCTTTTAAGTGGAGCGAGGAATACTCTGACCAAGACCAAAGACACCCCTGAAGAGCTGAACATCCTTGGCGAACCGCCGCGTATCGGGGTATTCGTATGTCACTGTGGTATCAACATCAGCGGTGTGGTGGACGTTGCCGCGGTTCGGGACTATGCCGACTCCCTTCCCTATGTGGAATATGTGGGAGACAACCTCTACTCCTGCTCTCAGGACACCCAGGACAAAATAACCGAAGTAATAAGGGAAAATAACCTCAACCGGATTGTGGTGGCCGCCTGTACGCCAAAGACCCATGAACCGCTATTCCAGGAGACCCTGATAAACGCAGGATTAAACAAGTACCTGTTCGAAATGACCAATATCCGCAACCAGGACTCCTGGGTCCACAAGGATAATCCTGAGATGGCCACTGAAAAGGCAAGAGACCTTGTAAGAATGGCAGTGGCCAAGGTCGCCCTGATGGAACCGCTTGAAGAGGCTGAAGTAGCCGTCAATCAGAAGGCCCTTGTCATCGGAGGCGGGATATCCGGAATGGCGGCCGCTGACTCCCTCGCATCGCAGGGATATGAGGTCTGTCTTGTGGAGCGATCCGCATCATTGGGTGGTCAGGCATTAAGTCTTTTCAAAACCTGGAAGGGCGAGGACATCCAGGAGAACCTAACAAGTCTGAGAAAAACCATTGAATCAAACGTGAACATTGACGTACGCTTAGATACGCAATTGGGTAGCGTCGAGGGCTTTGTAGGCAACTTCAAAACTACTCTGAGTTCTAATGGAAAGGATGAGGTGGTTGAGCACGGAATCGCGCTGATAGCGACTGGAGCCCTTGAATTCAAACCGGATGAATACCTTTATGGCAGGGACCCTAGGGTATTGACCCATCTGGAGCTTGATCAGAAATTGATGAGAAACGACCCCTCTTTGAAAAATGCCGGGACCGCCGTATTTATTCAGTGTGTGGGGTCTCGCGAACCGGAACGGCCTTACTGCTCAAGGGTGTGCTGTACCCACTCCATAGAAAACGCACTTCACCTGAAGAAGCTCAACCCTGCAATGGATGTCTATATACTCTATCGGGACATCAGGACCTACGGAGAAAGAGAATATCTATACAGAGAGGCCCGCAGGGCAGGCATCATCTTCATCCGCTATTCACTGGGACAGAAACCCCAGCTAAAAATCGGCAGGGATCAACTTGAGATAGAAGTCGTAGATCACATCCTTGGGCGCCCGGTCCTGTTAACCGCAGATCTCGTTTCTTTGGCTACCGGCATAGTTCCCTACAGGGATGAAAAGCTTGCCCAGTTCTTCAAGGTACCCATGAATGAAGATGGTTTCTTTGTGGAGGCACACGCAAAGTTAGGGCCATCCGAATTTGCCACAGACGGTGTCTTCTTGTGCGGAATGGCCCACTATCCAAAGCCGATCGATGAATCGGTTGCCCAGGCCCAGGCCGCTGCCTCCCGGGCCGTCACATTATTGGCCAAAATGAATATCCGGGTCAGCGGTACAATAGCGCAGGCCGATCCTGTTTTCTGCAGCAGTTGCGGGGTTTGTGTAGAAGTGTGCCCCTACTCTGCTCCGTCATTTATCGAGGAAGGCCCCTTCACAGGGAGGGCAGAGGTGAACCCAATTCTGTGCAAGGGATGCGGGCTGTGTGTCTCGTCCTGTCGATCCGGCGCCCTGAATCTCAAAGGATTCCGGGAAGACCAGATTATGGCAATGATTAATCAGATATAAGATTGAATTGAGGAATTGAGGGATTGAAAAAATGAATGTTTGGATGAGATGTTTAAATAATCTGCGGATGAGATTGGTGTTCAACGAATAACAAATAACGAGTAACCAATAACAAACCAGGAGATGATAATGAACGACTGGGAAGCAAAAATTACGACGTTTCTTTGCAACTGGTGCAGCTACGGCGCTGCCGACCTGGCAGGCGTAAGCCGTTTTCAATACCCGCCGAACTTCAGGATCATCCGGGTTCCCTGTTCTGCCCGGGTAAGCCCCAAGTTTGTCTTAGCTGCCTTCCGTCATGGGGCTGACGGCGTATGGGTATCCGGGTGACACCCGGGTGACTGCCATTACCTGGAAGGTAATTATTATGCAAGAAGAAAATTTGCGCTTTTAAAAGGCCTTTTGGAACATGTGGGCATCGAACCGGGGAGGCTCCACTTTTCCTGGATATCTTCGGCAGAGGCAACCAAGTTTGTTGACGTAGCCAACGCCGTGGCAAAAGAGGTGAAGGCCTTGGGCCCGGCCAATTATTTTATCAAAAAGAGAGCTGAGGTGGCATAATGCTCAAGTACGCTGAAAAGATCAAGGAGACGGCACTAAAGCTGCTCAAAGAAAACAGGGTTGATACGTTCATCGGATACAAAAAGGGGACCGTACCCATGATGAATGAACCGGTCCTTGTGACTGATCCGGACAAAGTGGATCAACTTTACTGGGATAGCTTTTGCGGCTTGAATCTGTGTAATTATCTGACCAAACGGACCGACAAAATCGGCATTGTGGCCAATGGCTGCAATTCCAGGAACATCGTCACCCATATCATTGAGAACCAGATCAAACGGGAACAGCTCTATATTGTGGGGATTCCCTGTGAGGGGATGATCGATCACCGGGCAGTGATGCGTGCGGTCAAGTATAGAGAGATATTGGATATTAAAGAAAACGGGGGGAAATTCCTGGTAAAGGGCGCCGATTTTGAGGAGACCTTTGAGAAAGAAAAGTTCCTTCAGGGCAACTGTGCCACCTGTACTCATCGCAATCCCGTTATTCATGATGAGATATTGGGCGATCCCGTGGAAGAGCAGACCGGGGTGGAACCCTTTAAGGATGTAAAAAAGATAGAAGAGATGGATCCAGCGAAAAAACAGACCTTTTTTACAGGGCTGATATCCCGCTGCATCCGCTGTTACGCCTGTAGAAATTCCTGCCCTTTATGTTACTGCCCCACATGTTTTGTGGATGAATCAACACCCCAGTGGGTTGGAAAAAGTAGTGATCCTACAGATACCATGACCTTTCACTTTCTGAGGGCCTATCATTGTGCCGGCCGGTGCACAGACTGCGGTGCCTGTGAACGGGTCTGTCCCATGGGGATCTCCATGCGCCAGTTTACCAAAAAGCTCAACAAAGACTGCCAGGACCTTTTCTCATGGGAAGCAGGTCTGACATTAGATCAACGACCACCGTTGGATGTTTACAGGCCCGATGACTATAACGATTTCATAAAATAGGTTAGGACGCAGATAAACGCAGATTATCAAGATCTTAATAATAAGGTAGCTACCATGACAGACAAGATATTCTCCAAGGAAGAGTGGTTGGGGGGGATCGAAGCCCTGAGAGAGACATACGGGGTATTTGTACCGGTGAAGGATGGGGATTTCCACACCTTCATGCCTCTGAGTGAAGGGAAAAACCCTGACTTTGATTACCAGAACAGCAGGCTTTCTCCCAAATCAGTGGTCTATCCCCAATCGGAACGATTGTTCGAATACACCTTAGATAAGGCTGATTCCGAAGCAAATATCGTGAAAGAATCTCCCAAGGATTATTCACCTAAGGCAGTTATCGGGATACGGCCCTGTGACGTCCATGCATTTCAGATCGTGAAACGCAACTTCGACAATCCCGAGTATCGTGATCCCTGGTGGGTACAGCATTTTGAATCGACCACCTTAGTGGGTCTTGGCTGCAATGAGCCCTGTTCCACATGCTTCTGCACAGAGGTGGGAGGGGGACCTTTCAATCAAGAAGGGCTTGATGCCTTTCTCTTTGATATGGGGGAGACTTATCTCGTTAAGGGGTTGACCGACAAGGGTGAAGCGCTTTTGGGTAAAATCACCGGGGGGAGTCCTGCTGATGATCAGGCGTTGAAAAATGCTGAAGATCTTGCTGCATCCGCATCCAAGAAAATAACATCATCCATCCCCACTGACAAGTTGAAGGAAAAGAGGACAAACGATCTGTTCAATGCCCCCTTTTGGGAAGATACAGCCTTCGCCTGTCTCAATTGCGGTACATGCACCTTTCTCTGCCCCACCTGCTGGTGTTTTGATATACAGGATGAGGTCTTAGGGAAGGAAGGAGACAGAATCAGGAACTGGGATTCCTGCATGTCCCCGCTCTTTACCCTTCATGGGTCAGGTCATAACCCGAGAGACAACAAGTTTCAGCGTGTGCGCCAGCGCTTTATGCACAAGCTGAAGTACTATGTGGACAAATATGATGATGGAGTCCAATGCTCCGGTTGCGGACGCTGTGTCAGATACTGCCCGGTCAATATCGACATACGAGAAGTTTGTAAATTGATGAATAGTTTTTAGGGAAATGCCTAAAGTTAAAAGTGCCTATTTATCCCGCTTGCAGTGGGAAAGTTAAGGAGGATAGTTCCATTGGAAAATCCGTATTTACCCTATCCCGTTCGAATAGACAAGATTATCACCGAAACCGAGGACAGGAACCTAAAGACCTTCAGATTTGTCTTTCTGAATCCGGAGGATGAGGAAAAATTCGCCTATACGCCCGGACAGTTTGCAGAGCTGTCCATAGCGGGAAAGGGAGAGATCCCGATCGGCATAGCATCTTCGCCCACAGAGAAGGGATTTGTTACTTTCACCGTCAATAAAACAGGGCTTGTCACCACTTACCTTCATAATATGAATGAAGGGGACGTGATGGGGATTCGCGGGCCTCTCGGCAACTGGTATCCGTGGGATGAGATGGAAGGGAAGAATGTGGTCATCGTAGGGGGTGGATTTGCCTTTACCACATTGAGATCCAGCATCATTTCTATGATAGACCCTGCCAACCGCTCTAAATTCAAGGATATCACAGTGGTGTACGGCGCCAGAACCCCGGGTATGCTCCTCTACAAGGACGAATTAGCCCAGTGGGAGCAGCGGGATGATATCAACATGCATATCACGGTAGACGGTACGGATGATCCTGATTGGAAATACAACACCGGTTTTGTACCCACCATTACGGAAGAAAAGGTCACCAATGCGGACAATGCCATCGCCATAGTGTGCGGCCCACCCATCATGATCAGGTTTACCCAGCCGGTCTTAGAAAAACTCGGATTCCCTCCAGAACGGATTATCCTCTCTCTCGAAATGCGAATGAAGTGCGGTATCGGCATCTGTGGTCGTTGCAATATCGGGGATCAGTACGTGTGTAAGGACGGCCCTGTCTTCTCATTAGCGCAGCTCAAGGAGATGCCGTCAGAATATTAGAATAGCTGAAAACAATCCGATAGGGAAAAGATTATTAGAAATTGTATACGATTGCCCAAGAACCCCGTTACTCCGAAGAAAAGGAGAGCGGGGTTTTCTTGTTCTTCCTGAACCCAAAACAAGAGTACTTTTTTGGATAGGCCCTGGATTTATAGTTTCATAAAGGTCTAAGAGGCCTCACACTTCCCTTGGCCCCATTATTATCAGAGGAGGATCGCAAAAATGAAACATTTGAATCCAAGCAGTTTTTTCATGGCCATGTTGCTTATGATGGTCGGCATTTTCATGCTTGAAGGGTGTGATAGCGGTGAAAAAACAGTAGATAAAGTCACTGGGAACCAAGCCGTCAAACAATACCATAAACTGAAAAAGGATATCGGAAAGATAGCTGACCAGCAGGCGAAAAGATACAATGAAATCCTGGATGACAATAGCAAGGAGGGCAAGGAAAAGCGATGATGATGGAGTTCGGGTGCTACAAGGCAAGAAACCTATAACTATAATGAAATTTTAAGTCGCTACATTATGGAACTATCAGTAGGGATGACGGGTCAGAGCCGCTAAATTACCACGAAAGGAATGTTTTTTAAACCTGCGGCCCCCAGTCTTCAGGGTTACAACGGTACAACACAAAGTGCAATTTTTCAGACTCCCAACAGGTTAAGACTGCTATATGTAGCCTTCTGTTTTTCTGGGGATAGTCAAAATTCAAGTATAATATCGGTAATCTTGCATTCGCCTCACCCCATATCGAAGGGTAAATTTGTCCAATTTAGGAGGCAACCGGAGCCATTCCGATGATCCCACAACCTCTCAACTGCGCCAAAATCCTGAAATTTCCCTTGACTTCAACGGGATGAATGACGTTGAATACTCACCATAAAGCACAATTTCTCCAATTCTTAACTCAAACACCTAACCCTAAACCTCTCTTGACGCTTTTCAAATCTGTAATGTCGACGTGGTGATTTGGCGAGGAATTGTCTCATGAATTTCAATTTCGTTTGCGGTTTCAGATCGTTATGGAGGTATCTCAGTGGACCCCAAGGACATTACAAGAAAACTTAGAGCTATCTTAAGTGCCGATGTTCAAGGTTATAGCCGCCTAATGGGGGACGATGAGATTGCGACAGTTGAGACCATAACCGAATATCGCGAGACCATCTCATCCCTTGTCACCCAATGGAAAGGGCGGGTGGTTGATTCCCCGGGAGATAACGTTCTGGCTGAGTTTGGTAGTGTTGTGGATGCGGTCCAGTGTGCCGTTGAGATCCAAAATGTCCTTAAGGCCAAGAACGAAGACCTTCCTGAAAACCGCAGGATGATTTTCAGGATCGGGGTGAACTTAGGCGATGTCATCCAGGAGGACGACCGGATCTATGGTGACGGCGTCAACATAGCCGCCCGGATCGAGTCACTGGCAGATGGGGGTGGTATCTGTATCTCCGGAACGGCCTATGATCAAATCGAGAACAAGCTGGCCTTAGGCTACAATTTTATTGGGGAGCACACAGTAAAAAATATCAAAAAGCCGATAAGGGTTTATAAAGTTCCCATGGACCCGAAGGATGTGGGTAAAAAAAGAGCGGCTAAACCATGGAAGAAAGCAGCCATTGCTGCAGCAGTCCTCTTGATCCTGGGGGCAGCAGCCGCCGCAATCTGGAATTTTTATCCACGCCCTGCGCCAACTCCAATAGAGGTCACCTCCAAAAGGAGATCTCCTCCTGAGTCACCGGATAAGCCGGTACCGTTACCCGATAAAACTTCCATTGCCGTCCTCCCTTTTACCAACATCAGCGGCGACCCAAAGGAAGACTATCTTAGTGACGGGATCACTGAGCAGATTATCACGGCTCTCTCCAAAACACCAAAGATGTTGGTAATTGCCCGTAATTCGGTTTTTACCTACAAAGGCAAGCCCGTGATGGTGCAGCAGGTAAGCGAAGAGTTGGGTGTGCTGTACGTGCTGGAAGGAAGTGTTCAGAAATCGGGAGGCAAACTGCGAATTACGGCCCAGCTCATTGATGCCAAAACAGGGAATCATCTGTGGTCGGAACGGTACGACCGGGACCTGAAAGACCTGTTTGACCTCCAGGATGATATCACTAAAAACGTTACAATGGCCATGCAGGTTAAGCTGACAGTGGGCCAGATTGCTCATCTTCTCGGTAAAGACACAAAAAACCTGAAGGCATACCTAAAGGTCATGAAGGGATTATCCCATGTACGTCGTTTTAATAAGGATGATAATGAGATAGCCCAACGGTTATACGGTGAGGCCATTGCATTGGATCCCGATTATTCCAGTGCATATGTATTTTTGGCTTGGACTTATTACCATGAATCCCTTAATGGATGGACCAAAACGCCGGCGAAATCATTTGAGGATGCCGTAGAACTGGCAAAAAAGGCGATCTCCCTTGATAAACAAAACGCCACCGCTTATATGGTGTTGGCCAGTGTATATGCTCAGACAGGGCAATTTGAGAAGGCTGCGGCAGCGCAAAAAAAAGCCCTATCTCTTGATCCCGCCGACTCTTATATTAATGCCCTCTATGGCATGACTCTATTCAGTGTGGGCAAGTTCAAAGAGGCTATTTTGTTCTTAAAAAAGGCAATACGTATAGACCCCAAGCCCCCAGGCTGGTACCCGATTATGTTGGGCGGGTGCTACTTCTTCACGGTCCAGAATGAGGAGGCTATTGCGGCATTAGAAAAATTGGTCACCCGCGAGCCTAAGAATGCTGATGCACATAGCCTTTTAGGGGCTGCCTTTATTGCCGCAGGCAAGCCGGAAGAAGCCATCGCTATGCTTGAGAAAGCGTTGAGCCTTAACCCGAACCCTCCAGTTGTGTACTTATGCAGTTTATCCATTGCCCGCCTTGGGGCCGGTCAGACTGAGGAAGCGATCACAATGCTGCGCGGTGCACTCAGTCGCGACCCTGAAAATGCTGAAGTTTGTAGTTGGTTGTCAGTAGCGCTAACCTCTGAAGGGAAGTATGAGGAAGCTCTTTCCATGGCAAAAAAAGCGGTAAAATTTGAGGCAATAAATTCCGGCCCCGGGTTTGATGCCAATTTCTATTATTTCCTAGGTGTTCCATATCTCATGATGGGACAGTATGTGGAAGCCATCGCAGCCTTTAAAAAAGCGCTTAGTATCTCGACTGAATATGTGTATGCCCACATTAGTTTAACAGCAGCCTATAGCATGGCAGGCCGTATGGAAGAAGCCCGTACTCAAGCCGCAGAAGTTCTCAGAATAAACCCCAAAATCACCTTGCAGGATATAGCCAAGAACGGCTATTTCAATTACAAGAAAGCCGACAAGGAACGATTTATCAACGCCCTTAGCAAGGCTGGCTTGAAGTAAGACGAATCTGGGCCACTGGGGAATGAGGCCCGCACGGAAATCTTGTTCTTTAAGACAGTTTCGCACCTGAAAAACCAAGAAAGATAATCGAGATTTTCAGGTATTTGGGAGAACCCTCAGGTGTGACTAACGTGCATAACTCCTCTTACCACATCCGCCAAATCCATGCAAGGCTGCCAGATGTAAGTTACACTTTTTGCCGGGAAAATCCAGCACGCACTTTATATCGGTAATCCAGCATTGACAAGGAGGTCACAAACTGCCTATTTCCCCAGTTCTTTCTTAACAGCAACTCCTATTTTTTCCGGGTCTGTCCGGGATTCTCAACGCGATTTTAACCAATAATTACTACGAATTGGATGCTGCTAGCAGAAAATCAATCTGTGTGAGAATGGGCACTATAAAGCTCGTCGGAGCACAGGTTGATTTTTCTGCGGGTCTAAAGCTTGAATTTGCGTATTAGAATATCGTGTGCAACATATACATTAATCCTGCTTAAAAAGGTATTCGCATAAATAATGTTAAAACAATATGTTACACCGTTTTGGTCGGTTGAGAGATCCGGATATAGCCTTTTTTCCAGTGTGTAAGGCTTTTTTATGTATTTGCCTGCTCCTAATTCTTTAGCAATATCTACCTCTTTTGTTTTGGCATACCCGCTTGCGATGACCGCCTTCTGGCCGGGACGAATCTTTATGATCTGCTCGTAAGTCTCACGCCCGTTGATCCCTTTCGGCATGACCATATCAAGAAGGATTAGATCTACACGGAAGTCGAAAGAATCCACACAGCATGGCATCCAAGCGAATATAGGTAAAATGCCAAATCCGGTTAAACCCGATAAACAGTAGCATCAGAACACCCACAACCATCGAATAGTGACCCAGCTTGGGTTTCCGGGTCGGCTTATGATAGGCAGAAGAAAAAATCTTTTTGAATTCGACCACATCAAGAAATTTGATCAGGGCCAAAAGCCCTCCAAATGGGCTCAGTTGCTCGGTACAAGTGTCGTAGCCCGTAGAAGCATTGATTTTTCTGGCCCTCGCACGGTTTACCTTAAACCCTTTACTGGCACGCTTTTTCCTGGTATTCTTTTTCGTGTTTTTACCATCTGGGTACCTCCTGTTTTATTGGTTTGTTTTTCCTAAACCCCATTATAACAGGAATCCCAGATGGTTTTCTATTATCTAAGCTGTTTCGCGTGCAATATTAAGGTATTAAATTATTTCTTTTTCTATTCATGGTTTTGTCTTTGTGCGGCGTCAGCGCCCTGGCGGATAACCACGGGATCTACGATTTCGGTTTAATGGGAGTGACGGACACAAACCTAATACATTAAATGATGAAGCCCCGTGCTGGGGCGCTTATCCCTGGCGCCATGACGGCCGGATGATTGTCTATCAGGCGGAAATCGGGGGTTCCGGCGGCGGGGGCGTTTACTATTGGAGAAGACGACGGTGGGTGTTGCTTCTCACGATTTGACACTTTTCATTGGCAAGGCGGTAGGAGGGTGGCCAAAGGTCGCCACACCCGAATATTGATATGGGCTCAACAATACAAGAACAAATAGCGGGAGGATTGATCATGACTACCAGAGAGGCCTATTTGGAAAAGCTCAAAGCGCAGCTTGACGAATGGGATAAGGATCTTGACAGATTAGACCGAGAAACCTTGAAGGCGGATGCAAAGACGAAAATCAAGTACGAGGAGCAGATCAAAGAGCTTCGTCAAAACGTGGAAGAGGCACAACAAACGCTTACAAAGATCCGTGATGCAAGTGAAAATACCTGGGAGGATCTCAAGCAAGGAGCAGAAACCATCTGGGATATGTATAAAAACAGCTTTAAAAAGGCTAAATCTGAGTTTAAACGAGGCTATAGGGAAGGCTTAGAAGAATAACAAAAAAGCCACTTTGATCCGGATGTGGGGGGATGCTTTCCTTGCCTTTCAGGTCAGGATACGCGCGATTTCGGTTTTCAGGCAAACACATTGCATTATCAACCGGATTATACTGCTGAGATAATGGATATCCAGATCCCTTCAAATGAGAATATGAAAACGGTATTGGCTGTAACCAGAGCATGCCTTTGGAAAGCTTGCGCCGTATGATGAGGAATGATCATTCACTGTTCTTAGGGGATTTTGGGCTGGCGACAACCCTCGGCCATCCGACAGCCCAAAGGGGGAGTGAAGGACGCGATGACGGATTTTGACGCCATAGTGGTCGGCAGCGGCGCCGGCGGCCTCAGCGCTGCGTTGCGCATGGCCCAGCAGGATGTATCGGTTTTAGTCCTCGAGGCCATGCCCTCTTTCGGAGGATATCTGAATCCGTTTGTTTGTAACGGCTATCGGTTCGATACCGGTGTCCATTATCTGGGAAAGCTCGGCCACGGAGATACATTCCGGCTTCTCCTGGAACTGCTGGAGCTTGATGACAAGCTTGATTTTGTCGAACTTGACCCGGACGGTTTCGACCGCTACATGTTTCCGGATTTTGAACTCAGGCTCTGTAAAGGAAAGCAGCGCTACAAGGAGCGGCTGCAGTGTCTTTTCCCACATGAATCCAAGGCCATCGAACGATATTTCAATGTGATCGACAGTTTACTGAGGGCTTTCTCCGATCCTCACGGCCCGCCCAAGAGCTTGCTGGATCGCTTGCGGTATATTTTCAGACATCCGGTCCTGATGAAATATCACCGTGCGACCTATCAGCAGATGCTAAACGGCATCACCCGCAACCCGCGCCTGCAGGCGGCATTATCGGCCCACTGCGGCAACAGCGGACTGCCCCCTGATCGCGCTTCGGCCTTTTTGTGCATGATGCTGCTGGACCATTATTTGGACGGGGCCTACTACCCTAAAGGCGGCAGTGCCGCCCTGCGGGATGCTCTTGTGGCGGCGTTGATGCAAAAAAATGCCGTCTTGAAGAACCGGTCGCCGGTGACCGGTATCCGCCGGTCCTGCGGTGAATTTATCGTTACCGGCCAGCTCGGAGAGACTTTCTCGGCTAGAACGGTTATCAGTAACGTGGATCCACTGATTGCATTCCGGAATTTGATCGATCCCGGGATTATCCCCAGGTCGGTTAAAAAGAAGGTGGCTCGACTGCGGCCATCCTCGGGTTCGTTTTACGCATTTATCGGAACGTGTATCGATCCGGCCGCGGCCGGCCTGACAGACGCCAACATCATCCATTTCGAATACACCGATGTGAACCGCACCTTCGCTTCCATTGCCGCACGGCAGAAGTCGGACCCGTTCCCTTATTACTTCCTGACGTCACCGTCTTTGAAAGATCTGGACCGTCGGCACGCCCCTGACGGTTGCTGCGCCATCGAGATTATTAGTGGATTGGGTTACGAGCATCCCTTCACACGCTGGTCCGGCACCCGAAGCCGCGAGCGCGGCAGGGAATATTTCCGGTTAAAGGACCAGATCGGAATGAGCCTCGTCCGTTCCGCCGAACGCTATATCCCCGATCTTAGCAGCCACCTAGATTACGTGGAATTCGCCACACCGCTCTCCAATGAATATTGGGTCAATAGCTTTAACGGTGGAAATTTCGGCCCCGAACAGACCCCGGACCAATTCGGCCCCGGACGTTTTGTCAATTGCACGGCGGGCATCAAAGGACTTTTTGTGGTGGGGGCCGGCGCCATCTGCGCCGGCGTGGCGAGCGGTATAGTCTCAGGCGTCTGGGCCGCCAATCAGGCCGTCGAGCTTCTCGGTTGACAGTGCGGCTTCATCCAAGAACCCGCAAAATTGCCGGTCGCATTGATGTCGGGGATAGTTTGATTCATCCGTCTCACCATATCTTTGGCATAAACCAGCTTCTTCTATTTTTGGTTTTGCGGTTACACAGCCGATTAGCAAAAAACCTGCAGCGACCGACAGAACCGTTTTCAAAAATTGCTTTTCATGAATCGTTCTCCTTTGCAAATTAGATGTCTACCTGTTCATACAGCAATACTTGTGGCCAATGGCGCTGCTTACATTGGATTCGTAATCATTCCCTTCCCATTCAGGCTTCCTTTCCTCCTGTGTCTCCTTTCTCCGATTCACCGGCTTCAGCTTCCTTTTTTAACTCCTTAGCTTAATTGGCCTGTCCGCGGCTAAAAGGACCTGTCGTCCCGTATTGTCATTTTCGAAAATATAGCTTTCCAGATAAATTTCATGAATCGCCTTATCCAGGGCCGTTTCCATGGCTGGGAAATATGCCTCGCCGTTTTGCAGCAGGGTGATCTGATTGTTTGAAACAATGCGGAGCATAGGACGGTTGTTCTTTTCTCCTGTTTTCATCGCCGCATCTGGTCGGCAGGAGGGCGGTTTCGACTACTTATTCTTTCTTGATGCCGCATCCGCCGGATCCACCTGCGCCGGCTTCGGTTCCGTGATGGGCATTCCTTTCGTCTTGAGGGTCTATCCCTCAAGGTCCTTTTTCATTCTCTCATATTCTTCTTTTGCGATTTCTCCCTTTGCGTAACGCTTCTTCAGAATATCCAGGTGACTTTCATTCTCTGTCGGCGTCTGGCCTTTAGTTTTCTGATGCTGAACGATGAAATAGATCAGCGCTCCAATGACGATCAGGAATATTATCCACATAAACATCCCTCCATATCCAAATCCGTAATGCATCATATGCCCCCATCCACCGGGACCTTGCGAGCCATAGTAATCTCCACCGGTGCAGGACACAAATAAACCGATTATGATCATAAGAGATAATTCAAGATATATTTTCATTTTCGGTATCTCCTTATTTTATGGCATCGAATGACTTCTTCAACTGCGCCTCTAAAGCCTCCGCGACTATTTGAAGTTCTGAATTTTCAACCGTCTGCATGGCAACCGTCGGCCGTATGACGGACAATACCGTCTTGCTACCCTTTTCATAAACAATAACGTTAATGGATCATGACTGCCCTCCTTCTGTAAATTGGTTTAGATATGTTGAGGAAGGTTTGAACTTCAACACACCCGGCTATGCCCTTTCCTCAATGGGTTCTTTGGTTGATGCACGTCCACACTCCTGCAGATAAACCCAGCTGGATATCCTTACTGAAAAAAGAAGTGCAACCCCAGACCGAAATACTCGATTGTGTTTTCATAGAACTGTCCATTGGGTGATTTCCCATTATAATACTCCAGCAGCAGCATAAGCTTTCGGCCTAGGATTTCAGGATTTTCAAACTGTATTCCCGCACGCACCGACAGATCCGTATTCCACCCGCTTTCCTGCCAGTTCTGGATGTCGGCAGCCGCCACGGGAGACAGGGCGCCGTTCAGCCAGGACCATGGGCTGTGAAATTCCAGGCCGACCTGACTGTACCAGGGCTCGAAATCAGAAGGAGTGCGATCAAAAAGATACCCTCCTCCGGCATAGGCACGGAACCCTTTGGGAAAATCATAAGAAAACAGGGTATCAAAAGCGTTATAGCTCAGATTTTTTCGCTCTGCGGCGTTTCCCCTTAAGACATATTCATCACCCAGGTGCGAGCTTTGATGAAATATGCGCGTCATATTGGTAAAATTTTCCTTCTTGATGGAGACTGGAATCCCCACCCGATAGTCCGCATTGATCAAATCAAAGGATTTAGCATCCAGGTCGAAAATGGAAAAAACACCCGCCTGAATGCCCACCTCCATGATGGATTGCCAGGGGCCGCGAAAACGATAGATGCTGAACGACTCGCCGAAACTGACGGATCCCACATCCGTAAGCAAATCGCCTTTCGTATATCGCTGGTAGGAAGCGGAAAACCGTGGCCATCGGGGCGCGGCAATCAGCGGTCGAAACAGCTGCGTTTCAGGTAGGAAGGCCGGCAAAGACCCCTTCAGTGAAACCGTTTCTTCCTTGTCAGTTTCGGCTGCAAGAACTTTTTGCGGATATTTTTCATTCAAAAGAAATTGAACCTTTTTGACACCTTTTATGTCTGAGATCACCTGGCCCAAATCTGTCTTTTCTTCTTCCGATAAACGACTTTGCTCAACATATACCACGCCATTTTTCACCTGAATGGATCCCACCTGGCCCGGATAACTCATCGCCACAATGGCAGTTACATAACCTTGAATAAAATCGTCAGTGGCCTCCGCCGCATCAGATTCAGAAACCGGATTCCATGCCGCTACCCAAACGGTAAAAACCCAAAAGATCCATAAAGGGCTCTTCAAAAAGCCGCCATTAAAAATTGTTTTACACCTGCCTGACCCTTTCAAAATGCTCACCTCAATAAAGAAGCATCTTCATGCCAAACGCTATTGGTTCACTTTGTCGGTCGCCTGTTCCACTTTATCCCCCGCCTTTTCCAGTTGGTCTCCCACTTTTTCCATGGCTTTATCCACTTCTTTGCCGGCCTTTTCTGCTGGCCCTTCCTTTTCGCATGAAGCCAATCCGAATGAAAAAGCCATCACTAATACCATAATCCCTATTTTCCAACCCTTCACGAAGCTTCCAAACCCATAAGCACATTTTTCCATTTTTTTCTCCTTTCGGTTGTAATTGAAGTGTTTGTTTTTATAACTATTTCTGGATTTTTTAGCACACAAAGGAGTATCCTCATATAGGTCCCAAGTTTCATGATCAGGGCGGCAGCGAAAACCTTTCAAGAAAATTCTTGTCTCCCTGTGCTATTATGATGCAATTGGCATTTTCGAAGCGGCCTCGAAATCCGATGGCACATCATGTTCAAAATGATCAAGTGTCATCGCCACATGAGCATCCATGGCTTTCCGGTGGGCTCTTTCATGGTGGAAACCAGCTTTTTATAAAGCTTGTCGAGCTTTATTTTGGCCTCTAAATTCTCTTTAAAAGACATGACAGTATTCCCTTCAATCGATATTTAGCCATTGAATCCGAATACCGAAGCAGATACGCAAAAATTTAGTTTCAAATCATAATGTTCAATGGTGTCTCCAGCGAAAAATTCAAACTCGGGCGTGAGTCCCTCATCGAACTTATGCTGGCAATCACTGCAATCCCAGCAGGACCAGGACTCTTTGATGGCGTAATCCAAACAACCATTATAAAATGAGCAGAAGATATTCCTTTCTCCCCTTCTCTGAAGTGGCGTGCATGGATGGTCCATATTTCACCTCTTGATTTTCTTTCGACAGCATTCTTTGGTCTGGCCATTTAATCTCTATTCGGGTCTAATTCCCCGCAGCTTGCTGCGGAACAAGGGGCCGGGGCTTGCCCCGGGGTTCATACCATTGATTTTGAACACGCCCGTGGTCATCTTAAAACGGGTGTTGTGAGTCGGAACTGGTTGGGTGTGCCCCCAACGTTTTTGGATCTAAGAATAGTGGCCAATAAAACCGCACCAAGGGGCGGTATGGGGAATTTACTGAAGATATGCAGGCAGGGTGCACTCGGATCGATAAAGGATATCTTTTTTGTTCCCATGGGTTTTTCCTCCCAATTTCAAATGAAAGCCTATATCTACTTACCAACGCCATTCTTGATCTCGCCGATTTCAACTTGAACTTTGAGGGCTTTGTTTTCCTTTATGTCATGAATCACACCACCCATCGTGTACCCTGTAAATATGCCCAACCCCACAGAATTAAAACAATCACAAATATGGTCAAAATCATCTTCGCCACCTCTCAAATGCTTTCAAGATACTTTTGTCGACTTATGTCTAATTTCTCCCGAGGCACACCTTTCCTCTTTTTTTCCGCACCCTATTCTTTCACGATCAGATCGCTCTTTACGGACGTGACCCCTTTTACGCTCCGTGCGATTTCAATCGCTTTATCGACGGCCTTTTGAGAGTTAACGAATCCGCTCAGTTGAACGGTGCTCTTGTAAGTTTCTACACCGATCCGGAATGATTTAAGGAAATCATCCGCTGCGAGCAGGGATTTGACCTTGGTTGTAATCACCGAATTGTCGACATATTCACCTGTACCTTCCTGTTTGGATGTGGATGCACAGGCCGAAAAGGCTGCGATCAGGATCAGAAGAACAAAATACCCGACAAACCTATTCCTCTTTTTCATAGCAGTTACTCCTTTCTGTAAACATCTCACCTTGTCCGGCAAGATCTTAAATGGTTACACTCGTCGTCCTTGAATAACCTGGATCACCACCACAATGATGGCGATGACCACCAGGGCATGAATGACGCCACCCATCGTATATCCGGTCAACAAGCCCAAGCCCCACAGAATCAAAAGAATTACACATATGGTCCAAAACATCTTCGCTGCCTCCTAACACCTCTAAAATCTTCTTTTGGAAGCCTATGTTCACTTACCAACAGCCTTCTTGATCTCACCGATTTTTTCTTGAACTTTGCCGGTTTTGTTTTCCTTTTTGCCTTCGGCTTCCAAGTCAGGATTCAGGATGACTTTCCCGGCGATCTCCTTGATCTTACCCTTCGCCTGGTGCAACTTGCCTTCTGCCTCGTCCTTTTTGCTTGATTTCATTATATTCCTCCTGTTGGATTTCGGGTTGATTACATTCGGACCAGCCCTAAAACGCCAAATACAATGAGAAATATGGCAACGATAAAATTCAATAGTTTCGGGGCAACGAGAATCGCGATACCTGCGATTAGCGCAACCACCGGTTGTGGGGATATATCGATTTGCATTTTATTGAACCTCCTTTCGCGAACACTGATATCACCAGCTAAAATCCCTCCGCTTGAACTGAAAACAACATATGTCAGACCGAACGGCGCCGACGTTCTTGCCTATTTGAAATTTTCAGCCGCGCCATGGAAGGCGGTCTGAAATTCATCCCATACTTTTTCAAAGCCTGATTTGTGGTCTTCCCATGCCTCATCGCCAGCGATTTTCAACTCCTGCAGCTTCGTCCTGACCTCATCCCCTTTGTGCTCCAATACCTGGATGATTTTAGAATAATCCATCTTTGTGTCTGCCTTGGCCTTGTCCGCCTTGGATTTGAGCACAACAATCCGGGACTTCCATTCCTTCAACTGTGCATCGAGCTTTTCTTCATACGCCTTTCTTTCTTCCATCATAAGAACCTCCGTGATTGAATTGTTTCATGCCATTGACAAGTTTGGTGACCAGGTCCCTTTAGGCGGCCTTTTCATTGTGGGATAATCTTTTGTCATCCTACTTTCCTTTACCTTTTCCATTACCTTTACCTTTTTTATTATCCCTTCCATCATCTTTTCCATCATTCCTTACATCTTCCCTCTTATTATCCCCTTTATCAGATTTTTCATGTTGAGGCTGAGACTGTTGTGGCGGGTGTTGTTTCTGTACCTCTTTATGTTGTCCTTGGGAGTTCTGTTGGCGCCGCAAATCTCTGACGCCCCAAGTGTTTTGCTTCTCCCAATGTTTGTCATGTTCCCATTTGTTCCAGTTCCGTTGAACTTGATCGTGAGGTATTCGTTTGTGGTCCCATTTATGCCCTTTCCATTTATGCCCCCGATAGTCATCCCTCCAATGTGAAGGCACTTGACTATAAAAAGGTGGAGCGTGTTTATAGTGACCCCAACCTGAATCATAATTCCGAGAGCGATACCAACGCCCTTCCCACGGACGCCACCACCAACCACCGTGGAAGAAGATATCCACATCTACGTCAGGGTCGGCATATACATATGTCTCAGGTATCACAACCAATTGTGGAGGCGCCGGAAATACGATAGCGGGAGGCAGAGGAATATTCACGCCTATATTCACACTCACATCCACTGCCATCGTCGGAATATGAGATAAAAGTACCAATGACCAAAATATTGTTCCAAAAAGTAAAAAGCGGATAACGATATTTCTCTTTTTCATAGCAGTTCCTCCTTAAATTCCATGGTGATGATCATGGCATATTCCCAAATTCAATAATCTCTCCGTCCTCTCTGCCGTCTAAAAAATCAAATACTGCATTATGATATATCCAAGCTTCGTGCCAGACTGGATGAGTGCACCCTTATTTGATTCAACATATTGATTTGTCAACTAATATTCAAAATCAAAAGGTTGGTGGAGTAGTGCCAGGGTGACCGAAATAGTGGTCATATATGATAAATAGTCAAATATGACCAGGCATCTTATGGGTAAAGTGAGCTCCTCAGGGGTGAACGCCGTCTTCCAGGCCTGAGACATATCAACGATGAACATCCAGGGTAAGCCCGGAAGACACGGTTTTCTCGACCTTTTCTTCAGTGGCTGAGGGTTCAAGGACCGTCAGCCTTCTCTCATCGATCGTCCCCGCTGCCACAAATTGCTGCTTGATCGCTTCCGCCCGTTCACGGGCCAATTCATTCAAGCGGACCTCTGTTACCGGTTGCGCTTCGACAAGTTTTTGAAGCAGGACGGTATAAAGCTCGCGGGACAGGTCTGGCGGGAGCACGGCAGCTTTTCCCGCTTCTTTGTCCATCACCGCCGCCCGCTTTGCCGAACTCTCCTTGGCCGCTGCCAGCACATCGGCGGAAATTCGGTCGATGACCATTATGTCAATGGCCTGCTGGACCAGCGGATTACTCACATTCACCGATCCCGGATCTTCGCCGGGAACAACCTTTCTACCCGTGCGTCTGGCAATTTCGAGCCGGATCGCCATGGACTTCAGGGCCTCACCGTCTGCAACCGGATCAAACCGGCCCTGGATTTTCAGCGCAAGTTGCGGGCGCTTGGCAAGCGCTTCTGAAAGGGTCTTCACTTTTTCTCGCTCAGGAGTAGGCAACACGGCCCTACCCGGCTCAAACTCAATGGTCTCGAGATTCTCCTTTTCCTTTCCGAGCATGCCGGCCAGTGCCCTGAAAGGGGAAGTAACGATTTTGGTGAAAAAGCCGATAAGGGTTTTCCATATGAGATGCCCGTAGCTGAAATGAGGATCGTCCAGGTTGCCGGAAACCGGGAGCCCGATGTCGATCCGGCCATCGGCATCCTTCAGGAGCGCAAGGGCGAGCTCAAGGGGGATGTTGGGCGCAGCGGGGCTTTCCACCTTCGCACCCAGCGTGAGGTTGTCCAGGATGATCTGGTTGCTCCCTTTGAGTTCGCTTTGCTCGATGAGGTAATGAAGATCGAGAGAGAGCCTTCCGGAGGCGATCCTGTACCCGGCGAATTTCCCCGTGTAAGGGGTGAGGTTGGTCATCTCCACGTTCTTGAAAATCATGGCGATGTCGGCGAAATGCTTGACATTGAGCGGCTCAATCTGCCCCTGGATCCTGGACGTGCCGTATTCATCCACCCTGCCCTCGAGCTGAATCTGCGCCCGCGCTCCTTCTTTCGTGGAGAGCCCGACGATAGCTCCCTTCAATTCATAGATCTTTGCGGCAAATGGTATGCGGAGACTCAGGTCTGCGAAATCGAGGACGCCTTTCTCGATGCGGATCCTCCGAACATCCATCGGAAACCCGCCGGGAGTTTCCGCTTGGGACACCGGCTTTTTTTCCTCAACCGTTTCCCCTTTATGCCGCAGCAACTTGTTCAGGTTTAGGCTCTTGTCTTCATATATGATCAGCTTTCCGTAGGGCGCGATGAGGCGGACTTCTCCGATGTCAAGCCGTTCAGTCCCAAGGCCCAGCTTGATTTTATTCGCCTTCAAGGCCCGCCAGGCAAGAAACCTTTGCGTGGTGTCCAGCTTGGTTTCCAACTTGGTGCCCAACTCGGAAACGAGCAGATCGGCGATGTGCGCATCTCCGGAGAATTGCAGGTTCGGGCCTTTTTCCCCCTCACTGTAGCTCACCTTTCCTGCAGCGTT
>Ga0307425_1000420_pt1 | contig 26945 bp, 26 predicted proteins | sample SalMarWE160330MG_FD_202152 | JGI IMG/M metagenome (GOLD analysis project Ga0307425, IMG submission 202152) | Salt marsh sediment microbial communities from the Plum Island Ecosystem LTER, Massachusetts, United States - WE1603-30 | ecosystem: Environmental > Aquatic > Marine > Intertidal zone >...
ATGTCCTCGGTACCTTTGGTTTTAAAATTCTGAATAGCCATTTTTTGCCTTAATAGGATTTACGTTTATTATACCGGAATCCGGTATAGTGGTCAATGGGTAATTTATAAAAATCTTAAAAGCTAATATTGAAGGGGAAAAAGGTCTGTATCTATTTGATGTTTCTTGAAATATAACAATTGATTATTTTGTAAACTTGCCCGATATATTGATATTTTAACACTGAACAGGTAAATTTCGAGCAGAACACCCTAACAGCAGTATACACCCCGGGCTATGACATTAATCTCCGTGTATAGCGCAACTTGTTCTTATACGGCGGGTAGGCTAACGTGGGGTTGAACAGAGTGGTTTTTCGGAGAATAGAACGGTGATGGCTGAAGGTGTCAAAACTGAACTTACCGTGATAATGACCCATTCCGCTCATTCCGACGCCGCCGTAAGGCAAACGGGGGTTCGTGAAGTGCCAGACGGTGTCATTGACGCACCCTCCTCCCGACGACGTGGACAACAGGAGCCTTTCCCTCTGGGCTCTCGATGCACTGAAAAAATACATAGCCAGGGGTTTCTCTCCTTCATGGAGGAGGGAGATGATATCTTCCAGTCGCGTGTACTCCAGAATCGGCAACAGGGGCCCGAAAATCTCCTCCTGCATGATCGGATCATCGGGTGTGATCCCGTCGATGAGAGTGGGTTCTATGTACAGGGTGTCCCGGTTGGTTCTCCCGCCATGGATGATCGTCCCCGCCGAATGCATAAGGTTTTCCAGCCGGCTGAACCGCCCGGCGTTGATGATTCTGCCTAGATCAGGACTCTGCTCGGGATCGTCACCGTAAAACCGCCTGATACACTGCCGCATGCTGGAAAGCAATTGCTTCTTGACATCCACGTGTACAAACAGGTGATCCGGAGCGATGCAGGTCTGGCCGGCATTCAGAAACCTACCGAAGCAGATGCGCTGGGCCGCCACGGAGATATCGGCATCCGGCTCCACGACGCACGGGCTCTTGCCCCCAAGCTCCAGGGTGACGGGCGTCAGGTGTTTCGAGGCCTTTTCCATGACGATCTTTCCCAGAAAGGGGCTCCCGGTGAAAAAGATAACATCGAAACGCTCATCAAGGATTGCCTGGTTGACGTCTTTGCCGCCGGTCATGACGCTGATGTATTCGGGATCGAACGTTTCCGAGATGAGTTCCCGGATGACTTCGGAGACGTGTTCCGAATAGTGCGCCGGTTTGAGCATAGCACAGTTCCCGGCTGAAATGGCACCGACTAGAGGTAGCAGGAGAAGTTGGAGGGGATAATTCCATGGCGACATGATCATGGCCACCCCGTATGGTTCGTGAAGGATCCGGCTGGTGGAATAGAAATTGAAAATGTCGGTGACGACCCTTGTGGGTTTCGCCCATTTCCTGATTTTTCTGGTGTGGAGGCTGATCTCCTTCAATACCATCCCTATTTCCGTCCCAAAGACCTCGAATTTGGATTTGTGCAGATCCTGCCAGAAGGCATCGTAGATTCTCTCTTCATACCTTAATAGGGCGCTTCTCAATCTCTTGAGGCTGTCCCTGCGAAAACCCACGTCAAGGGTTTTGCCGGTTTTAAAAAAGGCACGGTGCGCCTTTACCGCGCCAGCTATGTATTCCATGCAATCTCTCCTCCGACAACGGTAATTATGGGGTAATAGAAGCCATAGTTAGGGTCATCCCAAGCTATCCTATTGATGCTTAATCAATATCGTCCCAAAAGTAGGTGTTTTTAAACTTTGCGATGGAGGGCCACTGAAAAATATCCCGGATATGAACATATTCGTATCAAGAATAATTCTCATTTCTTTTTTCCTCGAGCCTTTAAAATGGCATCGCTAATATCAGACTTTTTAATTCCGGCTTGTTTCCCTTTTTTTCTGGCCTCAGCAATAAGAGCGCCAAATTCAACAAGTGATGGTGGTTCTATGTTCTTAAGGATAACAACGTCCTTTTCACCGACAACGACGAATTGAGCCCCAGCCTTTAAGTTCAGTTGTTTCCTGATATTTTCAGGAATAACAACTTGCCCTTTTGATGACATTTTTGTTGTTGAAACCTTTGACATGACAAACCTCCATGCAGTTAGGCTGTCTTACTGGTAAGATATTATGGCGACCATTTTCAAAAAGCAAGCCTTAATATTGACATCGTGTCAAGCAGCGAACGTTACTAATGTGTAGGGGTCACCCCATCACGGACCGCTTCATTACGCGTCTAATAATCGTCGCTGCAACAGGGACTGCATGTCACGACGGCAATCCACAATCAGCAGAACATATACGTTCTTATCCATGACCCGGTAAATGATACGGTAAGGTTTGAAAAAAGTTTCGCGGTATTCCCGAATACCTATCTTCAGCAGTTCTTTTGGATAGACACCCCGCTCGGGGAATTTTGATAAGGCAGAGAATGTTTTTTCAATCTGTTCTAAAACATAGTCCGCTTTTAGAGGAGAATCATGTACAGATATGTAATTATAAAGCTCGTTGAGATCACGTGCTGCGTCGTTGGTCAGCAAAACCGCGAACGGCATTACCGATCCTCCCGCCGTTCGCGAAGACGCTTTATCACATCTTTAGCGGGCAAAACCTTGCCTTCCTCAACCTGGCGTATCCCGAGTGACAGAATTTTCAGGAGAGCAATGGTTTGTTGGGTTTGCTCGTAGCTTTCGATGTCTTGTATGACCACTTTGGCTTCGCCATTCTGGGTGATAACAAGCGGCTCTTGATGTTTCGAAAGGTTTCTTACGATTTCAGAGGCATGCGCCTTCAGGTAGCTGATGGGTTTAATCTGATTTGACAGTTTCATGAGGATACCCCCTTTTCGACATGACTTAATATAGTCCATAAACAGGTCAACTGTCAAGCTTAAAAGAGGTTTAACCGGCACTGGATAAGATGGTTATGGTTTCCATCCATGCGGGAAAGAAACATTGTGGTTCTCTATGTCAATTCAAAAAGTGCGGTTGTCTGTAGATACCGAACATTACTAATAAATGGAAATGAGTACTTGCTATTGCCTTTATATCATGTTAAAAGTTCCATCTATTTCTATAACTTGCCTTAGATGTGGAAAAAAGCGCTATAAATTAGCTATAATTTTAGTATATAGCCTTATGTCATTGAAAGCACACGAACATTCAGACCCGACCTTGAAATGCAGTTAGTGGATCAAGCGCGTGAGGTCTAAGGATCTCACGGCAGTTCTAAGCCCATTGGATAATTTGCAGGCAATGAGGCAGGAGGGGGCGTGGATCAAAACCGTTTTCGGCTATGTCCCCACCCAAGCCAACAAAGTGCAAATGGGGTCCTGAGGCCAAACCATGCGGTATGCGATAGTCACCAATCCCGTTTCCGGGAAGATGACGATCGATGAGAAGCGCTCCGCACTTGCTGGAGCCGCGGCAGTTTTGGACGCTGAAGTCCATGGGCTTGAAACAAACACACCGCAAGGACTTGCCCAATGCGCTCGTGAGATTGTTTCTCGATGCGATATAGTCGTCATAGCAGGAGGTGACGGGACCTTTTCCGATATTATCAATTCCATTGATACGGCTCATGTGCCAGTTGCCTACCTGCCTCTGGGAAGTGGTAATGGAATGCGATACGCCCTTCGGTACAGGGGAGGGCTGTCTGAAATTGCAATGCGTATCAGAGAGGGCGATATCCATGAATACGACCTGATAGGCTGCGATGGGAAAAGAAGTGCTCTTATGGTGTCCATGGGGATCGAGGGGACGATTCTCCGGCTCAGAGAAAAATATCTGGCCCAGGGTTCCAGGGGTTTTAGGACGTATTTAAGGGCCGCTATCTGTGCCTATTTCAGAGAATATAAACGATCCCTCGCTACGATTACATTCGATGATAAGACATTTCGAGGACAGGACCTGTTGAGCCTGTTGGTGGTCAAGCAGCCATACTATGGCTATAGAATGAATGTGGTGCCCGGGGCCCGATTTGATGATCATAAATTACATATCCTGTGGATTAATTCAGGGCTGTTAAAGTCAATCATTGGTGTGGCAACGGCATTTACTATTGGTAATCGAGTAGGCGAGTATCATACCGCCCAGCGCCTGGCGGTGAAACTGGAACGGTCGTTGACATTACAAGTTGACGGCAACAGGGCATGGGAATCGGATGCGTTTACCTTCACCATTCTACCGAAGGCACTGAAGATTAAATGCTGACGGGTGGCGAGTGACGGGCGGAAGCCCGTGAGCATCTACTTATAACGTACCAAGTAGTGTTATTCATAATTACGGTGACATGTTCCGTCTACGATTTGTTCACCACAGAGCCACGGAGAGCACAGAGGATTTTGCTTTTTTGCCCATCGGGAGACGGCGATGGGCAAAATAAGAAGTATCTCAGTGTCCTCCGCGACTCTGTGGTAAAGAAAATGAGGGAGGGAAAACATCATGGCACTTTATCTGGTACAGCATGGCAAGAGTCTGCCAAAAGATGTGGATCCTGAAAAGGGTCTTTCCGAAGAAGGAATATCGGAGGTGAAGCGCATCGCAAAGGTGGCCAAGGGGCACAATGTTATGGTATTCACCATTAAACACAGTGGAAAGAAGAGGGCAAGACAGAGCGCGGAGATATTTGCATCTGCCCTGAGTCCAAGGTATGGGGTTGAGGAGAGCAAGGGATTAAATCCGTTGGATGATGTTGTAACGATCGCCGACCGGGTGGATAGCGGTGACAATGTCATGCTTGTCGGTCATCTGCCGTTTATGGAGAGGTTGACTTCATACCTGGTAACGGGATCGGCTGATAATACAGTTTTTAGATTCCAAAATGGTGGGATAGTATGTTTGGACAAAGATGCCGGCGGTGTCTCATGGGTGATTAAGTGGACACTTGTACCCAGAATAGGATAGGGTCAAGGGGCAAGGGGCAAGGGTCAAGATACAAGGGTCAGGGGGCAGGGGTCAAGATGCAAGGGTCAGGGGTCAAGGGGCAAGGCAGTGGTGCGTGCCTCGACATTCAATGAAGGGTGTGGTAAGGCTTAACCCGGATGAACCGGAAAAGTGCCTAAATTGAACTAAAGTTCGAAGTGACTAAAGTTAAGGTGTCGCTTCGCTCCGTATCCCTGTCATAGGAAGCAGTGACAATTTAAACAAAATTTTCTGCACATTTTGAACATAAATTTAGTCATAAGGTACCAGAAGGGGATGAGAGAATGAAATGTGATAGATGTGGAGGGACTATAGAAGAGGGAGAAGAAAGAGAGTTGTATGGGCGAGAGCTATGCGAGGATTGCTATATGGACTCTATCTCGCCTTCGCGGATGTGTGATCCGTGGGCGGAATACAGTGCCAAGTCTTTTTCAGAGGAAGGTGGCTCTGATAGTGAAGTGACTGAGACTCAGGCAAAGATACTGGAGATATTAAAGGCGAGTGGAGGTGCAGATCGGATAGCCCTATTTGAAGGTCTTCAAAAAGAAGGCATTTCGATAAAGCCGTCTGATCTCGAAAGAGAGATTGCGGCCCTCAGGCACATGAAAAAGCTGAGGGGAGAACGCAGGGAAGGTAAGATTTTTTTGCGACTGTGGTGAATCAATAAAATTGCTAGGAGAGGTATTTGAGGATGCCTATAATGACGGCTGAACAATATGAGGATAGCCTGAGGCGCTTGAACCTGGTGGTCTACATGTTTGGTGAACGCGTCAAAGACGTGGTGGATAATCCCATAATTAGACCGTCTATGAATGCGGTCGCCAGGACATATGAGCTGGCACAACGTCCGGAGCACGAGGACATTATGGCCGCCACTTCCCATATTACCGGGAAAAAGATCAATCGTTTTACCCATATTCACCAGAGTACTAATGATCTGGTAAAGAAAAGCAAGATGGGAAGACTGCTGGGACGAGAGACAGGATGCTGTTTTCAGAGATGTGTGGGGATGGATGCCCTGAATGCCTTGTCCATTGTTACTTTTAATATAGATGCAAAGTACGGCACAGGGTATTACAAGAGATTCTTAAGATATCTTGAATATGTCCAGGAAAATGACTTGACCTGTGACGGGGCCATGACAGATCCAAAGGGTGACAGGAGGTTGCCTCCCCACCAACAGCCTGATCCGGATCAGTTTCTTCATGTGGTAGAAGAAAGGAAGGATGGCATTGTGGTAAGGGGTGCAAAGGCCCATCAGACAGGTGCCTTGAATTCCCATGAAATTATAATCATGCCTACAATCTCCATGAGAGAAGAGGACAGAGATTATGCCATCTCATTTGCGCTTCCAAGTGATTCTCAAGGGATCATCTATATTATGGGACGTCAGTCATGTGATACGCGGAAATTAGAGGGTGGGTCTATGGATCAGGGCAACATAATGTTTGGGGGACATGAGGCCCTGGTAGTCCTTGATAACGTCTTTGTGCCCTGGGACCGTGTTTTCATGTACAAAGAATATGACTTTGTTGGACAACTTGTGGAGACATTCGCATCTTATCACCGGCAAAGTTACTCCTGCAAGGTAGGGGTGGGAGATGTCTTAATTGGTGCTGCCCAAACGGCGGCAGAGTATAACGGCACCGAGAGGGCTTCTCACATAAGAGACAAGATCATTGAGATGAATCAACTGAACGAGACACTTTACTGTGGCTGTATCGCCTGCGCATCAGAGGGACACAAGGAGCCCAGCGGGACATATTCTGTCAATACCCTGCTTGCCAATGTACACAAACAAAACGTGACCCGTTTCCCCTACGAGATTTCGCGGCTGGCCCAGGATATAGCCGGGGGATTAATGGTAACAATGCCCTCTGAAAAGGATTTCAGGTCGCCAGAGGCCGGTAAGTGGCTTGAGAAATACTTCAAGGCAAATCCTGATGTCCCCACGGAAGATCGCATGCGCATCCTGAGGTTAATCGAAAACATTACCCTGGGGACCGCGGCAGTAGGATATCTGACCGAGTCCATGCATGGAGCGGGGTCACCGCAGGCACAGAGAATCATGATCTCTCGTCGTGTAAACCTGCAACAGAAACAGATAGCCGCAAAAAAACTTTGCGGCATCAAATAACAAAGGTAACAGTTCACAGGCGTCGGGGTCATAATAATTGAGAATAGGCCTGAAGTATTGTGGCGGCTGCAACCCTGAATACGACCGGGTTGCCTTGGTAAGGCATCTGGAAGTGCGCTTACAGGGCAAAGCAGAACTTGTTTTACCGGCAGATAGAGATGTTGATATTATATTGACAGTAAATGGATGCAGCATTGCATGTGCTGACGTGAGTCTTTTTCAACAGATGGAGATACGAACGATAACCAGTTTTAAAGACGGAGAGGATTTTATCAAAGAGGTGGAGTCGATAAACATGTAAGTAAAGAATCCGGGGCCAGAGGAAGCTGAGTGACTAAAGTGATCTAAAGTGTCTAAAGTGCCTAAAGTTAAGGAATTTTATGTCATTTTACTGAATAGAAGAGCGAAGCTCTGCATTAACTTTAGCTCACTTTAGTTCACTTCCAACTTTAGTTCACTTTATGACCTTGATTTCTGGTACGGCATAGCCTAATTTCTCTGACTCCCGCGTAGCGGGATCTTTGACGGTCCTTGAAGACCATGTTTCCCAATTAACAATGAAACCGGTTGTTGCGTCCTGCGCATTGCTGTTTCAAGGGAGCGAATATGGAGTTTTTATCATTTAGCCTGCCATTCCTTTTTGTAGGCCATCTGGGCTTTTCTACAAAGGGGATCAGGAACGTTGGGTGGATTCAATATGTATTGCATAAGACATTTGTCCGCATTGAGCCTTCGATTTTACGGTTGTCAGACCGTATACTCTCCAAACATTTTTTTGCACATACCAAGATAGGTCTCTGGATTTCTCGCTTAATCGCACAGTCAAGCGCCCTTTTACCACACAGTGTGGTTATTACTACGGACGCCGCAGAGAGAATGATAGATTTTGTCACGGAAACTGAAGGGCCAAACGGACTTCATCTTGTCATTGGTCCATGCCTGTGTCAAAGGGCATTAAACCGCTGGGAGGAACCATCTTGTAAAGACATCCAATTCTTGTATACATCAGAGATATTTTTCAATATGAAGATCGGATTTAGGATAAGCACCGTTGATGAGGCAAAAAAACTGCTAAGAGAATGCCATAAGGCAGGATTGGTGCCCCAGGTATATTTTTGTATGCAGTCGAACAAGTGGATATTTTGCATATGTAACTGCGATAGGGAGATCTGTGTCCCAACCCGTGTCTACTTTGCAACAGGTAAGATGCTCTATCCAGGTCCTGAGATCGTGCGCTATGATCCAAACCTGTGTATAGGTGTCGAAAAATGCGGCCTTTGTATTAAGAGATGTATTTTTGATGCAAATCTTGTGGACGGTGATATAGTAAAAGTAGATTATGATAAATGTTTGGGCTGTGGCCTCTGCGTCAGCACATGCGCGGGAAAGGCAAGATCAATGGTCCCGAGAGAGAATTACGGCCGTCAGAGTACACTGCCCGTGGAAATATTACTCGGTAATGAAAAAACTCCTTACTCATCCCCGCCAATGTCGGAATTTCCGACCAGTATCCAGAAACCAGCATCCAGAATCGGGTGATTATGAAGACAGAATATGACGTAATCGTTGTTGGTGCCGGTTTTGGTGGGCCTGTGGCGGCAAAAAAATGTGCGGACGCAGGTCTCAGGACCTTGATGATTGAGAGGGCGAGGAATGCCGGTGAAAAGGTTATATCAGGCCTTACCATACCATTTTATGGCTTTTTATTCGGCCCGGAATTTATACGGGACGGGAATCCCCCTGTAGAAAGGCCGGTAGACGGCATAATCAATTATATTATTAAGGACATAGAAAAGGGGGACATCGATATTGATGACTCCATGAGGGTCCCAAGTCCCTTTTCCCCAATTTTCGCCTTTGGCTATAACGCATATTGTGAGGCATTATGCGCGTGGGAGGCCCAAAAGGCCGTTGAGGCAGGGGCTGAGTTGAGAACGTCCACCACCGTTACAGATGTCATAAGAGAAGATGGTCACATCAAGGGGATTGTAACCGAGGGTGGGGAGAGATTGAAGTCAAAGATTGTTATAGATGCAGAAGGTTCCCAGGGACTGTTGGCCATAAGGGCGGGTGTGAGGGAAAAATATCCTCCGGAGGTCATTTCGTTGGGCGATACCTATGATTACGAGATGCCAAAGGAGGATATCGACAGGATCTTTGGACATACCCTGAGGTTTTGCTGGGGATGGGACGAGCAGAAGATCGCTCCTCCATTGGGGCATGGAAACGGTCTGATGCTCTGGCCCTACAGAAATAGCCTCCATTTTATTCAGGATCAGTGCCTGAGGATCGATCAAAAGGCGGTACCAAACCTGAAAAGGCTATTGGAGGAATATCATCATAACCTCACCACAAAGCTACCCTGGTGGACAGAAGACGTTGCCCCTCATGTTACGCTGAGGGCAAGGATGTGGGAGGGTTTTGAGATATACGTGGGACTGAAAGACAAATTACGTAGCATGCCTAATTACACCGATGGAATGCTCTTGATTGGAGATGCCGCGGGTCTTGAGAGCACGGAGCTTTGTGACGGCGTCCCCAGTGCCTGGTTTTCTGCTGATATTGCTGCCGATGTGGCAATCGACGCCATTAACGCGAATGATACATCAAAGGGGTTTCTGAAGACCTACAATGAGAGGATAAAGGCGCATCCCATAATTCAATGGTCCATCTCCGGGACCAACAGATATAATCTGCGTATTGCCCAAGAAAATCATGACGAGAAGATACTGAAAAAATTTATACATAATGCCTGGGGGCTGGGAAGCCTTATACATCTGAGTTCCCCTCTTGCAAAGATTATTTTTTCATTTATAAGAAAAGATCCCCATATTATAATAAAATGGATCCGAATGTACTTCAGGTATTACTACAACTGGCACCATGAGCGCTATGATACGCCTGGTAACAAAGGAGGGCAGGGTAGGGCTGCAAGAGGAGTAAAGGTGTGCGAGGCAACTTTTCGCCTCACCATGTGGCTCATGGATTCCTTTATTAAGGTATTTGGTCCCCTATTAAAGGTATTTGCCGCCATAATGATCCCATTATCGGTGGTAGCCAGCCCCTTGATGAAGTTATTGTTTCCCATAATAGAGCCCATATATCTGGCATTGGTCAAAATACTGGCGCCGATATCCAGGCCCCTGGGTAAGAAGATGATTGATTTTGTGATTAGGGCAGACCCTGCCATATTTGAGACACCGTCCAGCAGAAAGGAATTATAAAATGGTGAAGACTTTTGATGAGTTTCCAGGCGTGGAGTGGGTGGAAAACGCGGGGGATTTCATAAAAGTAGACAGCGAGAAATGCACCGGTTGTGCCAATTGCATAAAGGTGTGCCTGGCGGGCTGCTATGAGATAGTGAAAAAGAAGGCCAGGATTAAGACCTTAGAGAAATGTATGGAATGCGGTGCCTGCTGGTATGTTTGTGAGGATGATGCGATAGAATTCTCCTGGCCCCCAGGAGGAACGGGATTCAGGACAAACTTGGGATGAAATGCCTATGCCAAGGCCTCTTCAACGGCGCCTTGAAGTTGCTTGAAGAAGGCATCCAGGGACGTCTTTTGATAGTTAAGGAGTGATTGAGACTCACCGGTGTCATACCAGTTCAGCCATCCTGGCCGATCCATGAACCCCATCTCTTCCAAGGGTATCTCCATGACATCTCCCCAGCGCCGCACATATTCTTCACCGGAAACCTGCCAACTGGGACCTCCGGCCAAGAGAAGCGTGCGATCGGATACGTTTTGCTGGGTCACAAGACTTCCCATGGCATCCACAAGATCGGCCAGGGCCAATAATTCTATGCGTTGATCACGAGTAAAGGGCCAGGGCTCAGGAGGATCCAGGAATTCAGGGATCGCGATCCCTGAGATGCGGAGATTGACATAGGGCAGGCCTGAATCAATCAGGATTTTTTCTGCCTGCGCCTTGCTCTCTGCGTACCAGTCATTGGGATTGACGGGATGATCGGGCCCAATGAGACCTTCCTCACCGCTGGTATCTCCATAGACTGAGATAGAGGACGCGAAGATAACTCTTGGTCTTTTGCCAGACGAGGCGCATGAATCTAAGAGGCTTCGAGTGCCATCCACATTGACGCAGAAGGTCCTTTCACGGTCGACTTCGCTCGCCGGTGGAAGAATGGCCGCCAGGTGGAAGATCAGGTCCACGCCATCGAGGACATCTTTGAGGGTACTGGAGTCAAGTATATCCCCCGAAAACACACAGGTGTCCTCCTGTCCCTCAAAACACGCAAAATCGCAGGATGGTAAATCAAAGATTCGGAGGTTGTGCCCCTGGTTTTGAAGTGCATGGGTCAACGTCCGCCCGAAATTTCCCGCTCCTCCGGTAATCAGGACCTCCGCCATTTGGTCCTCCTTTGTTATATTCCCCTTATCTGGTGCCCATCCATAGCTCTTTGGGTGCCTGCTATCCCCCGGCAACTAAAGGTACCACCTTGATTTCTTCGTCTTCTTTTAGGGTGGTATAGCGAAAACGCAGGTCCCTCCCGGTTCCCACCGTTAGGATACCTGGCTTAAAAAGATTCTCCTTAGAATCCCAGATGCGCTCGTGGAATCGATCGCCAAAGCGGCGGCCTATATCATCCAATAGATCCCCGTACGTACTGCCCTGGGGGAGATCAAATTGGACCCTCTCTTGTCCCGCCTGTTCTCCCAAAGGCCCAAAGAACGTCACCGTGACCTTCATGTTGTGTATATGCTCCCCCACAGGTACAGGTTCAGTTGAATAATCAAGTCATGATTACCGTACGCTCTTTTAGGCTCGCTCCCAGGGCCTCCGCGGAGCGCACAAATTCTTCCATTTGCTCCTTCAATTCATCCGGGTCATTTTCTTCCCGGGCCTCCTCCCATGCCTCATCCAGGTTTTGCGCGGCATCGTAGACCGGAAAGGCCATATTCGTTCCGTTTTTGGTTCGGAGAGTGGCCTTGTTTTTGACCTGGGCCAAATCGGCACAGGCCTTCAGCGTGCCCCCTACCAGAGGGTCTCCATCCAGCATGCCAGAGGACTTGATATCCGGGACCAGGCGTTCCACCAACTCTATAGCACCTGTTACATAATCTTTTCCGTTCACAAAACACCTCTCTTATATTGTTTCTATATTTTCCAGGCACGGGAGGAGTAACTAAGTAAATTCCCCCGCTTTGGCCTTATGAATGCAAATCGTTCGCGACCTCACCCAGGCCTAAGAATTGAAGTCTCTCCCGTGTTGGGATGCCATTTTCGTCCCAGCCCCTTAGTTGATAGTATTCATTTAGTTGATATTCAAGGTCTGCGGCCTTTCCTGCTGAGCCTCCGTCCGGCAGGGGGGTTACAAGTCTTTTTGGAAGGATGTCGTCTTTTTTCGTAATCCCCTCACGACAGGCGAAGGCCCTCTGTAGATTGATAATGCGTTCCCCAGCCTGCAACACGGTTTGCGTGTTGTGGGCCTGGCCTGCCACAATGCCCAGGAGCAGTCCAATATGAGAGGGTTGAAGCCCCAATCCAGCGAATAGACAAATAGACAGGGAGTTGTGCACGGCGCTCATGTCTTGTGCGACCTTGGCTGCCAGCCCCTTGTTTTTCTTGTCATGGCGGCCTTGCTTGTAATTGAGCCCAGCTTCGGGCGAGATAATGGCCATCTCCACCGTGTAAGAGCCACCCTGAACATGACAGGCACCACGCGTGCCGGTGGCATAGTTAACGGCAAGGCTGAAATAGCATCTGGGATCGTGCATAGGAACCTCCATCCCTTTGACATGGATGGCATATTCCTCGGAGCCCTTGCCGACCTTTTCCGATGCCTTGCGGGTCCCCTGGTCCAGCAGGGCGCCAAAGCCCTCTGCATGCCCCATCTGCTCGACCACCTCAAGCACTGCATCTACATTGCCCCAGGTAAGTTCAATCCCACCGGTATCATCCTTGCTCAATGCCCCTTTTTCGTAAGCCTCCATGGCCCACGCAACGGCACTGCCCGCGGAGATGGTGTCAATCCCGTATTTGTTGCACATTTCCCCAATCCAGGCCACGGCCTCCAGGTCATCAATAAGGAGCATGGACCCGAAAGAACCAAGGGTTTCGTATTCAGGACCAGGCCCTTCGTATTTGAAGCGGCCTTTTGGAATTTCCACCCACCGGGCACAGCGGATGGGGCAATTGAAGCAGGCTGGAGAATGGGGTTTTAGAATGGTATTTGCCATCCGAGCGCCCCCAATTTTTGTATACCCACCTTCCCAAACGCCCTGACTCCAATTCTTTGTGGGAACATCACCGACGGCCCAGCCCATGTCCATACTGAAGGCGGTTCCCCATTTTGTAAAAAATCCGGCAAAGGGGTCCTCTGCGACCGCCTTAAGAATTTCCTCCACCATTGCTTTAAGAAATTCATCTGCGGCAGGTGTAATCTTGTTTTTTCCAAGTGCCACAATTGCCTTGAGGTTCTTTGACCCCATGACTCCTCCCACACCACCGCGTCCGGCTGCCCGGCCGTCATCGTTCATGATACAGGCTATGGGGGCCTCCTTTTCTCCTGCAGGGCCGATACAGGCAACACGGGCACGCTTTTTTCCAAGCAGTTCCTTCAGTGCATTCTGCGTCTCATAGGTCTCTTTTCCCCATAGATCTGAGGCATCCTTCAAGGTAACCTGGTCATCAATGATTTCAAGATATACCGGTTTTTTGGCTTTACCCTCGAAGATGATCCCATCATGACCGGTCTTCTTGAGTTCCACACCCCAGTAACCCGAAGAGGCTGAGGTGGTCATGATACCGGTTAGCGGCGATTTGGTGGCTACCACAAAACGACCAGAGGTCGGAAAACGGGTGCCCGTGACCGGCCCGGTCATGAAGACCAGACGATTTTCTTCTCCCAGGGGATCAGCATTTGCGGGTACCTCGTCATACAGGATTTTGGTAGCAAACCCAGCCCCACCGATGTAGTTCTGGGCAACTTGCGGGTCGATCTCTTCCGTGGTGATCTTCCCGGAAGAGAGATTTACACGAAGAATCTTTCCCATATATCCAAACATATCGTCACCTCCTACGGCAGTCTCATTTCTTCAATATCCACTTCCTCTTTCCTCTCGAACCCACCAGGGGGATAGACATCTCCTTTCTTGGCAAAGAGCTTGCCCAGCTTTTTCCCTGCGGGTACTGTGTTACAAAGAAAGGGAGTGGCATCATCTGCCGGCTGGACCTCTATCAATTCGAATTCACGGGTCCCCATACCGATCTTTTGCCCCACGTTGGGCTGGATTTCCTCACTGACCCCCAGAAAAGACCCGCATGCGGCAAACTTGGGCATACCGGGGTCCATAACTCCTTTGGCCATGGCCAGTGAATCCGGCATCCCGGCCGATTCCTTGGACTTCTGGATGCACGCCGAATCAATCGCCACCGGGTCTGTGGAGGCAAAAAGGCCCAGATTAGGGATAATGGGGCGATCGCTGAAGTTCACACAGTCACACCATGGGGAAATATCCAGGGCCATATTGATATAACCTATCTTTTCGGCACCCACGGCTTTCGTCGCGGCCAGGGCCGAGTCCGTAATAGCAGCGGCAGTGACATCAAAAAAATCGTCAGGAATGAAGCCAACGCCGCACATGGTAACAACACCTAAACAGGCCAGACACCCAATGCACTTTTCCCTGTGAAACTCAACAGAGGTCTTGGTATGGTGGATGGCGCCAGTGGGACAGAGATTGACGCAGACCTCGTAATCCGGGCACTCTTTTTTCATGCACCGCTCTGGCATCCAGTGCCTGCTATTTAGTCCATATTTGGGATGCTGCCCCAGATGAAGGTTCAATTTGCCTCGCTTCGATGCACATCCCACACCCATATTCTTGAGGGCACCTCCATACGTGCCCATGGGGTGACCTTTGAAGTGGGTCAACATGATCATGGCATCCGCAAGTGCGATTCCAGTGCCGATATACTGTTCTTTGAGGATGAAGCCCTCGGGCAGATCAATTTTTACATCATCCGTTCCGATGTATCCATCCGCAATCACTATGGGACAGCCTAGTGCCTCATTGGTGAAACCGTTCCTGGCGGCCGTATTGAGGTAATCCAAGGATGTGGACCTGGAAGTGAACGGCCAGTAAGGAAGGGTGGTGGTGTCCACCACCATGGGATCGCCTCCAAGGCTCCTGATTTTTTCTACCAAGGCCCGGACATACACGGGCCGCAAGTAGGCGGTATTATTGAATTCTCCCATGTGGAGCTTGATGGCCACCACATCACCGGGCTTGATCATGTCGCCAAAGCCCGCTGCATCGAACAAGGTCAGCATCTTGGCCACAAGGCTTGTCTGAATCGATGTGGATCGATCGTTCATGAAATAAACTTTTGCCATACCTGGACCTCCTTTAGATTTTTGCATTCTTCATGAGTGGGTCATCAACAGTCAGATGTCCCCTTGGTCACTATGCTATCCCCACCTACTTATGGTTATTGGCTCAGACTGCCATCCACCCCTATCTTCCCGAATGTTTATTTAAAGCAATACTTCAACAATGTGTCGAACCATGTTTATTTTCAAGGAGCACAGCATTTCCTTCAGAATTGAAAATTTCTTATTTCAAGGGTATCATTAAATCCAAGACAAGGCAAGGTGCAAATTCAAAAAACGCCGCATGGACGGTGAATCTTTCGCGAGTGATTCAGGCGGTTTTTTGGGGGCCAGGGACCCACAATTGGCAATGGGCACCCATCCCACATATTACAGTGGAGCCCCACGGCCAAACCCATGGCTTCCTGCCGCCGGGATAAACCTTGCCTCGGTGAGTTACGAAGTGGTATAACTATAGCCCAAAAGCCGAATAAGGTCAATGGTTCTTGCAAGGTTGCTTTCACCGCAGAGGCGCTGAGCACGCCGAGAAGTTTATTCTCTTAAATTGTCGTGAGAGGCGACAATTTAAAGACTACTCCGTCTATAACTATTCAGGTAGATAGACTGAAGGTAGAAGGCTAATAGGGGTAAATCATCTGCCTATGCGCTTGCTTGCCGTAAGTGTGGCGCAGACAGATTATTGCACGAGATGGCTGAGAATACTTCAAGCTTCAGCCTTCGACCTAAATAGCTGGGTAGTTAACTGCGTCTTATGTAAATGCACTATATCTTCGACTGATAATCATAGCGCGTCTCTTTTTGTTTTCCGTCCTCTCAACGGAAAAAAACACCCCCAACTTTGCGTTCTTTGCGCCTTGAGTGAGCGTAGCGAACGGGCGGTGAATAAAGATGACAACCTAATTTTTGAAATGATATATGTCTTAAGGAGTTTCAGACACTTACCTAAGAAAATATCGCAATTTGAATTTATTTTGGACAGCAATGGTAGAAGATATCATTCAAATGGCGGGTGAAGAACTATGAAGGCTTTGGTACTTGAAGGAATCCTTCGTCTTGATAATAACAGGGAACCCCTCAGGATGGCCTCCGTGCCCGATCCGATCCCAGGGGAAAGGGAGATTTTGATCAGGGTATCTGCTTGTGGGGTATGCCACACCGAACTGGACGAGATAGAGGGAAGAACACCTCCTCCGGCCTTCCCGATAATACTTGGTCATCAAGTGGTAGGCACGGTGCAGGAGAAAGGGCCGAATGCCAGAAAGTTTGGTCTGGGAGACAGGGTAGGGGTGGGATGGATCTATTCCGCGTGTGGGAGCTGCAAGTTTTGTCAGGCAGATCTTGAGAATCTCTGCACCCAGTTCAAGGCCACGGGCAGGGATGCGCACGGTGGCTATGCCACCCATATGACGATACAGGAGGATTTTGCATATAAGATCCCTGACGTTTTTTCTGATCCAGAGGCGGCGCCATTGTTGTGCGCAGGCGCAATTGGGCATAGGTCCCTGAGATTGACTGGCCTCAGAGATGGCGAGACCCTGGGGTTGACAGGCTTTGGCGCCTCGGCTCACCTGGTGTTGAAGATGGTAAGACATAGGTTCCCGAATACTGACATTTTTGTGTTCGCCCGGAGTGAGAGGGAACAAGAATTCGCAAGGGAGCTTGGCGCTGTCTGGGCCGGGGGCACGGAAGACAAGGCACCCCAGGGACTGGATGCCATTATCGATACAACGCCGGTCTGGAAGCCGATCGTCGAGGCGATGAAAAACTTGGAGAGCGGGGGCAGGCTGGTAATCAACGCCATACGCAAGGAGGCCGTTGACAAGGATTATCTATTGAATCTCGACTACCCAACCCATCTCTGGCTTGAAAAGGAGATCAAGAGCGTGGCCAATGTCTCCAGGAGGGATGTTAGTGAGTTCCTGGAGTTGGCGGCAGAAATACCCATCAAACCGGAGTATCAAGAGTTTCCTTTAGAGGAAGCAAATCAGGCACTCTTGGAGCTTAAAGAACGAAAGATACGTGGCGCCAAGGTGTTAAGAATTGGTAACTACTCAGGTGGATAGACTGAAGGTAGAAGTCTGAAAGAAAAAATGATGCAAAATCATTTCAAGCCCAATCTTCCACCATTCGAGTTAGCTGAAAAGGAAGCAGTCTGGGTGTATTCATTGAAAATACTTCAGTCTTCAACCTAAACACCTAGGTAGTTACAAGAATTGTTTGATAGAGGAGGGCATCATGAAGACATTAGAAGACTACCGAAAAGCTGGGCAAGAATTATACCATAAACTACATCTTTCCACCTATCCCATCGGAATAGCATATATAAAAGACGTGAAAGAGATTCCTGAAGGGGTGATGAGGCCCTCAGCCCTTGGAAAGAAAATGGCTTTGTGCCAGGCCTTTACTCAGGCCCGTCGCTGGGGCATGAGTATTGCCATGACATCAGACGACAATTTTTGCACGCCCTCAACGGCTATACACAGGTGGGAAGACATATCCACAGAGGACTTGATTGAGAGCCAGGTTCGTCAGGGATGGCATAAAGATATTGAGGCAGAGAAGAAAAGAATCGAGGGGGGATTACGCCTCTTGGGAGGCGAACAACTGGAAAGATCTGCGGAATATTGCGGTCTTGTTTGTTCACCCTTGCCAGAGACACTCATCTCCCCGGATTCGGTACTCATATACTGTGATGGAACACAATTAACCCATCTCATACACGCCCTGAGTTATGAATATAAATATGTCCCGATTTCTTCTTTTGAAGGCTTTGGAGAATCATGCATTAAGGGAGGTTTCATCCCATTCGTAACGCAGACCCCTCAAGTCGTTATACCTGGCGCCGGAGATCGATCATTTGCAGGCATCTCAGAGCATGAATTGGGAATAGGGCTACCCGCGTTTCTGTTATTTTATGTGATTGAGAACCTGTTCAAGACGGGTGGAGAGATGAATATAGGGTTTCCAATGAGGTCCATCCTCCCGATGGACTTGGATGAAAACCTGACACCTGGCTTCAAATTTATCCGCGAAAAGATTGATAAAATTAAACCAAAATAACCTTTGCCCCTAAAATCTTTTCTTTATCACATAATCTACTTTGACATTTTCATTGTATCCGGAGACAAATCGGATAGAGGTAGGATTTAGGGCCAGTTTGGCCGTTAGCGTACCTGATTTGTTAATGGTGTCGAGGCGCAGTTTTTCTGTGTAGACAGTTGAAACGCTATTGAGAACTTGCCTCCCCCCTATAATCCTTACAGTTTCAGGTGTTATAACCAATTGCGTCATGACCAGATTCCTTGGTAGTCTCCCGGTCCAGTCGACCTGAACAGGCAGTGACCTTTCTGTTAGTACGTCTAATTTGACCTCAACCATCCTGGGCTTGACCTTTGTAAGGATGATTCCGGGGGGGAGGGTAATGTCCTCAGGCGTGATAGTGAAGGTATTGTGCCCCACCACCCCGTTGGCCAGGTCTAATCTGACGTGTATTTGTGAGGGCTGGATGGATCTGATAAGGGCGCCCGAGCCGCTTAGGTACACATGTATCGCATTTACTGAGGTGTCCACAATCTCAATTTCAGACCTGCGATTCATATATTCTATAGGTACTTCGAGCGCTACCAGACTTTCAAAGCCCCGAGTAAAGCTGAACCAGATACCCGTAATCAAAACGAGAGAGGCCAGGGCCGCGGCTGCCAGTTCCACCTTCTCTCTCTTTAGGCGCCCCAGGTTTTCTTCAGCTATTCCCAGATGGTCCTGCAAGATGCTTGAAAGTTCGTCCTTGTTATTGATGAGATGAATTTGTGATCCCTTGGACACGATTACCTGGCCTCTTTCCTCAGATACAACAACGGCGAGGGCGTCTGTGGTTTCAGTTAGACCGAGCGCGGCCCTGTGACGTGTTCCATATTTGGAAGGCAGGTCGTTTCGGCGTGACAGAGGAAGCAAGACTCCAACCTTGGTAATGCGGGTCCCCCGAACAATAGCCGCGCCGTCATGGACGGGATTATCAGGCCAGAATATACTTATGAGCATTTCTTTTGATATCGCCCCATCCCAGGTCACCCCGGTTTGTATCACCTCTTCTAGGTCATCCTTTCCAGGGACAACGATCAATGCCCCGGTATGTCTTCGAGCCATTTCAAAGACACTCTCCGCTATGACCTGTACGGGAGTATCAACTGCCTTGCGGGGGAAACCCCAGAGGATGGCCCATATTTTTTCGGCCTGAAGATATGAACGGATTTCATTTCTGAAGACGACAATGATAATAAGGGCGGCGGCCGCTGTAATTCCTCCAATTACCCAACTGGTCAGAATAAGCCCCAAAAAAACGGCTATCCTCTGAAAGAACCATAGGAATGCGATCCCAATTAACACCCGAAACACGTTCGTTCTTCTAAAAAGGACATAGAGGCGAAAAAGGATGTAGCTGTTTAGGGTAATGTCAAAGACATCCTGCCATCGAATACTCAAGAGGGAGGCAAATATTTTATCCATAGTCCATCAATCCGTAATGCTGAATCTCAGAATATTGAGGATATGTCCATCCTGGTCAGTGACCTCTACGCGCCATGGACCTTTATCCGCCTCTCGGAAAGTGGTGCTGCTGTAGGTTGACCAGCGAGGGGGATTTATGGCCAGCCTTATTCTTGTGCTAAGCCTGTCCCTGTTGAACCAATTGTGGTAAATGAAGCTTTTTTCAGGCACAGGGTCGAATGATGTAAAACAGAAGACTTCCCCAATGGCAGCGGAAAAGATGATCGCCTGATTTTGAGGGGAGCTGTTCTTGATCCCTTCACACATGGCTGCCTTGACCAGCGTCAATTCTTTGGAGGCTGTAACGGGTGTGGTCCCTCCAGTATCTTGTGCCTGCAAACGTAGAGGAGGGTTAACTCCAATGAAAAACAATACCAAAAAGAGTGTGCCTAATCTGAGTCTCATTATCCTACCCCAGTCACTGCTGAAGTTCATTGTTAATTGGGAAAAAGAGGTCAAGGATTCGAGGATTCAAGGGTTCAAGCGCTGCCAAACCTTCAGTTCTTTGTAATTCTTAAGTAGTTCACTCGAGTCCTTGAATCCTGGACCCCTGGAACCCTTAGGTTATCACCAACTCTTTTGGAGAGGACACTGATAACATGATATCCTATCATGCCGCGTTAGCAAAATAAATTGAAAAAAACAATGCCATCAATAATTGACCGGAATTCCTAAAACTAAATGAGAGTGTTATTGATGTCTGGTGTTTCTGCCTCACACATGTAATATTGGAATGATGGAATCGTTTGGCATTTTTCAAACATCCAAAGTGTTACGATTGGGAAAGGGGGATATCCTGCAGGGTCTTGACAAGAGATATAACTGGTTATTATAGAAGACACAAATCCTGGACAGCTAGTAGTAAGTTTGGGGGTTGAGTATTTCAGCATAGAATGAGGAATGATCAACTGAATAAGGAGAATAGTAATGAGCGATATATACCATGAACTGAAAAAAAGGGCGGCCCAGATTTGTAAGAATCAGGACCTGCTTACGGAACGTGTGACGATACGGGCTCGTGCCCTGAGTACTGAAGAGGCAATCGGGAATCCCGAGGCAGATGATTTTCCTCTGCAAAAGGGCAAAGAAAGGCTCATGCAGGCAGACTTTCGAGGATCGTTTGGGCAGGCCTTCACTGACCGGTATGGAGATTTTGAAGGCACCCTTGAGGAGGTCTTACAAATGGCCCTGGAGAATAATTACAGGCGGGCCATTTTCGTGGCATCCGTGAATGCCATGTTGCGGCACCTGAATCAGATAGAGAAAACGGTTCATTGTCGTGACCAGGAGCCCGGCCAGTGCGCTGCAGAACTGGTCAGGTACCTGAAGGGGCAATACGGGGATGTGAAAATAGTCCAGTTCGGTTTCCAACCGCGGATGGTAGAGTCTTTGGCTCAAGCATTTTCACTTAGAGTATTGGATATGGATCCGGACAATATCGGGGCCGAAAAATTTCATGTCAGGATTGAAGGTCGAGGGGCCACAGAAGATGCGATCCACTGGGCCGATCTCTTGCTGGTAACCGGGACCACCGTTGTAAACGGAACTGTCAATGACTTCCTTGGACAAAGGCCTGTCCTCTTTTATGGGACCACCGTCGCGGGTGCCGCCTACCTCATGGGATGGGACCGCTTTTGTGCCTGTGGTAAGTAGGACCTGTTCCGGCCCTGGGGTGTCCATGAAGCCCACTTATCCCGTTGTTAGCCCTTTGTCTCCTTTCGGCTTCCGTCTTCATTGTATTCATACCAGCCTTTGCCGGTCTTGCGGCCCAGGTGCCCCGCCTTGACCTTCCGCCTCAGGAGGAGAGGAGGGTACCACCTGGGATCACCTGTCTCCTGATAGATAGCCATCATGGCTCCGTATGTCACGTCAAGACCGACCATATCTCCGGTCTCAAAGATTCCCATTCTCCTGCCGGAGGCCAACCTCAGGCCCTTATCCACGTCCTCTGGCGTGCATACTCCCTGTTCTACCAAATGCATGGCCTCGATGGTGGATGGAAAATTGATGCGATTGATAACAAAGCCCGGCACATCACGGTTTACCATAATTGGTTCCTTGCCGATCCGGATCACAAATTCCTTTCCTTTTTGGGCTGTTTCTTCTGGTGTGGAGAGCCCTTTGATGACTTCGACCGCCTGCATCATCGGCACTGGACTAAAAAAATGGAGCCCCAGAACCCGTGCGGGCACCCTGGTCACCGCGGCCAATTCGGTGATGGGAATCGCTGAGGTGTTACTCGCAATAAGTGCTTCAGGTTCGGCCGCTTCGTCTAATTTTCGGAAGATCTCTTTTTTGAGGTCCAGCCTTTCAAACACGGCCTCGATTATGAGGTCGGCCGTCTTCGCGTTCCGAAACTCTGTAACGGTCTTGATCCGTCCCATAATGGTATCTGTGTCTTCTTTGAGTTTGCCCTTTTCAACCAACTTCTTTACTGACCATTCGATGTTCTTGAGTGCCTTTGCAAAGGCATCGGGGTTAATGTCATAGAGAAGGGCATCGATACCCGCCTGTGCGCAGACCTGGGCAATCCCGCTCCCCATTAATCCCGACCCTACAATAAACACCTTTTGGATACTCATGAGTTTTTGCCTCCTTTCAGAAAATTTTTATTTCTTTATTTTGGCAGTTGCCAATTTAACAGAAAGAGCGTATATAAAAATCGGTAAAAACTGAACAAAAAAATAAAACCTCAATCTGGAGTACCGCCTGAAACGGGTTAACTCAAAATCTTTTTGAAGGGAGGATCACCGTGTTCCAGTTAAAATTTGATGAAGGCCTTTGCGAGGCATGTGAGACATACGATTGTCTGACAAGATGCCAATATATCAGCCTCACCCTGGAAGAGGCCAAAGAAGAGAGATGGAAAATTATCAGGGGGGAAGATTCACGAGTCCTCACCGAATGCGCCACATGCTATGCCTGCGAGGAATATTGCCCTTACGGTAATCATCCTTTCTATCAGATTGTAGACCTGCAGGAGGCAAAGGGGATGCATCCAGCCCCCCTGCCGGTCGAAAAGCTCCAACTCCAGATGATGGCCCCCAGAGGCGAGATTGATTATAAGGATTTGTCGGCGCCAGTTATAAACCTCTGTGCGTTTTCGCCTTTTGAAGGTCTCTCCATCCAGGGAAAATTTTTCGAGGACGTGTCACGTGTTGGAGGCAACGACCTGTTTTGCAACCTGATGTATCTCCATTTTGCCAAGAGCTCTGTCATTAGGGAAAGGCTGCCACTGGTAATTGAGAACATCTGGAAATATTGTCTGAACAACAATAATATAAAAGAGCTTGTTTGCTTCCACGATGAATGCATCGGGACTTATACCTCCTTTGCACCTGCCTATGGCATTGAGGTGCCGTTCAAGCCGGTGCACTTTTTTGAGTTTATTCTGGCTAAATTGCGAGAACACAAAGATGAGATTACCTCGTTTGACATGAAGGCCGCCTACCAACGTCCATGCTCCAATCGCCTGTGTCCCGAGACGGACAGTTTGGTTGATGAGATATGTGAGATGATTGGAGTAGAACGGGTGAAGAGGAAATACGACCGGGAAAATGCTCTGTGCTGTGCGGGAATACTGAAGATGCAGGGCCGTGATGAATTGGCAGATGAACTTCAGAAGAAAAATCTTGACGACATGCAGGCGGCAGGGGCCGAGGTGTGCATATTCAATTGCCAGTTCTGCCTGATGACACTGTTGGACTTGGTGACCAAGAGGGGGATGATACCGATACTGCTGGGTGACCTGTGCAGGATGGCATTGGGGGAGGCCATGCCTTCACCCGACAAGCTGTCCGAAGACTTCGACTTTTTCTCATATTGAATTGATTGTTAATTGGGAAACCTTTTCCTCAGGGACCGTCAAAGATCCCGCTACGCGGGAGTCAGAGAAATTAGGCTATGGTGTACCAGAAATCAAGGTCATGAAGTGAACTAAAGTTCGAAGTGAACTAAAGTGAGCTAAAGTTAATGCAGAGCTTCGCTCTTCTATTCAGCAAAAGGACATAAAACTCCTTAACTTTAGTCACTTTAGACATTTTAGGTCACTTTAGTCACTTTGCAGATATGCGAGTAAACAAGCCCCCTCCGGGGGCAAGCCAAAGCCGGGCCCTCTGGCCCCGGATTATTTACGCAGACAGGGGCAGTATTAATACGGTCCCACTGCCAGCCCGCCCTCGAACCACAACTTTAGGCACTTCAAATTCTAGGCACTTTAGTCACTTATCCGTGTGTGAAGGAGGAATATATGGACCAAGTTTTTGATAAGCTGGCAGAGATCGTGGGGAAGGAATATGTCTCCAACCGATCTGAAGAATTGTTTATCTATTCCCGTGATATGGGAACGATGCCACCTCATAAACCCGATTATATTGTTCTGCCTGCGAGTACTTCAGAGGTGCAGAAGGTAATTCTGTTGGCGAATCAGGAGAAGATTCCTGTTGTTCCGATGGGTGGGGGCCTGGTCCTGTCTGCCCTGACGGTGCCACTAAAGGGCGGCATCGTGTTGGATATGAAACGGATGCATCATATCCTGGAGGTTAATGCACAGAATCGGTATGCAATTGTAGAGGCGGGAACTCCCCAGGGCAGGCTCCAGGCCCATCTCCAAAAAAAATATCCGCATCTCAAGCACTCCATCCCTGACGCGCCTCCCATGGCCACAATCGCCGGCAATATCCTCATTCATGGATCAGGGCACCTGTCACAGGCCACAGGATTCCACTCTGAGATGTTAAATGGTTTGGAGGTCGTGCTACCGACAGGGGAGATCTGCCGGATTGGCTCATGCTCTACATCTCCCTATTGGTTTTCACGTGCCCCGTTACCAGACCTGGCCGGGCTGTTTATCGGCTGGTTCGGTACGACCGGTGTGATAACCAAACTCGCAATCAAGTTATATCCCAGGCCGGCTTTGAAAGATGTTCTTGTCTTTGTCACTGAAGAGGCGGATATCATCCCCGATATCTTGCTGAAAATTGTGGACACGGAGATGGCGGAGGATCTGGTAGTGGTTGCCTCTGAATATCCCTCGTGGACAAGAGATCTGCAATTGACAATGATAAACATCACGGCCAACTCCGATGCCGAGATGAATTTTAAACAAGGGATAATCAGGGAATGTTTGCACAGTTATGCCAAAGACAAATCCGGAGGTTTCATTGACATGCCCCTTATGATGAAGGGCGTGCTTTTGGAAACCCCAATGCGAACTGTAACCAGGTTCGCCGATGCCCGGGAAGGGGGTGGTTTTGAGTATGTGGGGGCTATTATGCCGGTAGGCCTGTTTCCCCAGGCATATCAGGCCGGGGTGGAGATCGCGGCCCGTCATGAACTGCCTTATTCTATGGTTATACGTGTTATTGGGCGTTGTCACAGTCTGATGTTTGCCTATGGTTATCCCTTTAACAGGGGCGATTCAGATGACGTTGAGAAGGCTAGGCAGGCATTGCATGACAGTAACCTGGCATCTCTGGAGATTGGAGCCATCCCATGGAAGACCGAGGAGCCTGGCCAGCAACTCATTATAAAACAAATGGATCCCGAGACATTGGCGTTGATGAACCGGGTTAGGTCCTTGTTAGATCCTAACGGTATTATGAATCCGGGAAACTGGGAGGAGAAATAAATGGAATATGAAGATCTTATCCACCGATGTTTCCGGTGCGGGTATTGTAAGTTCACAAAGGATTATGGTGACTTCAATTGCCCTTCCTATCGCAAGTTCGGCTTTGAGACGTATTCCCCCGGCGGCAGGATGTGGCTCTTACGCGGGTGGTTGGAAGGGGAAATCCCTGGCACTGCAGACCTGGCGGGGATATTTTACTCCTGTGCCTCTTGCGGTAACTGCAGAGAACGCTGTGTGATGAATTTTCGGGAGGACCTGGTTGATATTTTTACGGCTGCACGAACCGAGTTTGTAGAGAAGGGATTGACCCCGCCTGCTGTGAGGGATTATTTCAGGAATATTCAATTAAGTGGAAACCCGTATAAACTGCCTCAGGATAAGAGGGGGGAGTGGGCTGCAGGGCTGGAAATAAAGCCATTCAAGGGTCAGGAGTATCTGTTCTATGCAGGATGTTTGGGGTCATACGATGACAAGGGAAAAGAGATTGCACAAAAAGTGGCCGCCTTGCTAATAGGTGCCGGATTTGATATCGGGATCCTGGGCAATGAAGAGCATTGCGATGGCAATGATGTGAAGGTCATGGGAGAGGCCGGCCTTTTCCAATTATTGGCTGAAAAAAACATCGCCAAATTCAGGGATGCAGGTGTCCACAAGATTATAACGCTTTCTCCGCACAGCTACAATGTCTTCAAAAATGATTATCCGAATGACCAAGGCGCCTTCACGGTCATGCATTATACACAGGCGGTGTCGGCCGCGTTAGAGGAGGGGAGGGTGTCTTTTGGGGAATTGGACACCAAAGTCACCTATCATGACCCGTGCTACCTGGGGCGCCACAATGAGGAATATGAATCTCCTCGCAAGATCCTTTCCTCTATCCCTGGCCTTTCTTTGATTGAGATGGAAAGGAATTCCCAGGACTCCGCATGTTGCGGCGGAGGTGGGGGGAATGTCTTTACTGACATACTGGGTGGCGGTCCGGAAAGCCCCGCGAGGGTGCGGGTGCGTGAGGCCGCTGCAACGGGAGCGGAGATTTTGGCCGTTGCCTGCCCGGCATGTGCCAGGATGCTTGAAGACGCGCTTAAGGCAGAAGAGGGCCTTGAGAAACGCCTCCGGGTCTTGGACATAGCCGAGATCGCTGATAGGGCCGGCATAAATCAAAAAGCCTGATCTGTAGCATTCTTTTCCAAAAACGGTTTTTCAAGGGCGCAAATTTCACCGCTGAGGCGCTAAGCACGCAGAGAAGTTTGTTCTTTTAAATTGTCGTGAGAGGCGACAATTTAAAGACTACTCCGTCTATAACTATTCAGGTAGATAGACTGAAGGTAGAAGGCTAATAGGGGTAAATCATC
>Ga0307425_1000421_pt1 | contig 26935 bp, 17 predicted proteins | sample SalMarWE160330MG_FD_202152 | JGI IMG/M metagenome (GOLD analysis project Ga0307425, IMG submission 202152) | Salt marsh sediment microbial communities from the Plum Island Ecosystem LTER, Massachusetts, United States - WE1603-30 | ecosystem: Environmental > Aquatic > Marine > Intertidal zone >...
GTCATGTCTGTCTTTTGGGGGCCAGAAATATATGATAGCGCACTGATGGACTAATCATGGGATTCGTTCTAAGCCGTGCCTGACAATTGGTAGTTCTTTAGTTTCTTCGACAGCTTTTTTGCTTTGCCGTCGACGAACTTATCCAGTTCGGTCCAGAACTTTTTGCTGTGGTTCTTAAACCGGGTATGGACTAATTCGTGTAAAATCACGTAGTCCCTTAGCTCATCGGGCAGTTTTACAAGATTGATGTTCAGGCTTATGTTGTTTTTGGCTGAGCAACTTCCCCATTTTGTCTTCTGATTTCTAATCGAAGCCCTGGCGTATTTTAAATTATTAATCTTCGCTAATTCCTCCAATCGGCTGATGAGTTTTTCAAAAGCCTGTCGCTCATTAATTTCAGAGGATTGGAGGTTAGTTGGTATATTTTCAAGCCTGCTGAGCCTGCGCTGGTGTTTTGTGATCCAGGGGATTTTCGAATGCAGAAACTGCATTGATCTATCCGTGGATTCGCCCCTGGGTACGATTAGTCTGACGCTTTGGTCGGGATTTACTGTAATCCTGATGAGCTTTGCTCTTTGAGATTTTACGATTGTCACCGGGCCGACGGAGGGAATATCAACAATTTTAGAACTTATATTCATCCGGAGATAAGGGCCTTTCTTCGAATTTCATTTACTCTATGGAGACGGTAGTTCCGGTTTTATGCGACTTCAATGCTGCGGTGAACAGCCGGTGCCATAAAGTGGTTTCCTCGCCGGTTACACAGCCGGAGAACCTGGTGAATGGCTTTCCTTTATCGAACTCGTATAAGAATCCGGCCCACATTTGCAGAATCGCATCGGAAATCCCGAACTGAAAGATATTGTGTGTGATGGATTTGAACGGGACTTCATATCCGATATAAATTTTCTGCCATCGTTGCTCGCCGCCGGTATATTTGAGTATCTCAAGCGTGTTGGTATCGTTAGTGCTGAACTTTGCGCAGGCTTTGGTGCCCAAAACCTCAAGATACCAGTTGTTCTTCTGCCCGGGTGAGATACGCTGAGTTCGGAGTGTAAAAGGAAATACGTCGCCGGATTTGGAATCTCCGGCCTGGCAAAGCAGCGTTGCATTGTCCCATGTCCGGCAGGGAACCATTCGGCCTTTTCCATCGGGCCGCTCTGGCATGATATTGGACAGCACGGCACGTACGTTCAAAGGAATCCAGCCCGCCCTGAAAGGTACCGAGCAAACGTGCGGTCCCAAATCGCCCATGCAGCCATATTCGCCGTTGAATTTGACCATCCGCTTCCAGTTGATTGGCTTGGCCGGGTTAAGATCGCTGCAGTGCAGAAAACCGGCGTTAACCTCGATAATCCTGCCGAAAGCATCGGCTTCTATCATCTGTCCGATTCTTTGCACGGCAGGAATAAACATAAACTGTGACGAGCATCTGACGAAGCGGTCGGGATGTCTGCTGATACAGGCCATGATTGCATCGTTCGCTTTTTTGTCTATACCGAATGGTTTTTCTCCCATAAGGTGCTTGCCGGCTTCCAGAGCCGTACAGTAAAACTCCTGGTGCAAATTGTGTGGAACCGAGATATAGACAGCTTCTACGTCGCGGTTGTCCAGGAGCTTGCGATAGTCGCTGGTAACCTGCTTGATGGTTGGTATGTTGTTCTTGAACCAATTATCTTTCTCCGCAGACAAAGTTCGATGGCTAATTGCAACTATTTCAGGACGTACGCTTATATCGGGCAGATGGAACCAGCGGGCGGCGGCGCTGGCGAATTCACGCCCCATCATACCGCAGCCGATTATTCCAAAGCGAAGAGTTTTCATTTTACACCACCATTGATTAACTCAACAACATACGCCGCACTTTTTATAAACAATATAAAACTTTTAGTCAATGTTGGCGAGTACTTGACTTTAAAAATGGCAAGGTGTAGTATAAAATACCTGGCATAATTTAACTTTAGACTGGATAAGGAGTAGTGACCAATGGATAAACAATTGAATCGTCGTGATTTCCTGCGCAGCGCAGCCTTCAGCGGTGCCGGTTTAATCATCTTATCGAATAGCCGATTGGTACGCGGCACCCGAGCCAACGAGAAATTGAACGTTGCCTGTATCGGCGTCGGAGGGCGCGGGGCCGCCGATGTTAACGGTGTTGGAGCGACTGAGAATATCTTTGCCTTGTGCGACGTCGATGAAAAGCACGCCGCACAGACCTTCGAGAAATACCCCCAGGCCAAACGATACAAGGACTTTCGCCGGATGCTCGATGAGATACAAAACAAAATCGATGCGGTAGTCGTCGGCACGCCCGACCATATCCACGCGGTGGCGGGGATGGCGGCCATGAAACTCGGCAAGCATTGCTACTGTGAAAAGCCGCTAACACACAGCGTTTACGAGGCACGGCTAATGGCGAATTTGGCTCGCGAGAAAAAGCTCGTGACACAGATGGGTACCCAGATTCACGCCGAAAGCAACTACCGTCGAGTTGTAGAGCTTGTCCAAACCGGCGCCATCGGTAAGGTGAGCAAGGTCCATGTCTGGCTTGGTGCGAACTTCAACGGGCCGCCCAAACCGACGAATATGTCGCAGCCTGACCTGCCGTCCGAACGGCCCCCGGTGCCGGAGACGCTCGACTGGGACCTGTGGCTGGGGCCTGCTTCTTATCGGCCTTACAGCCCGACTTACGCCCCGTTTGGATGGCGCTACTGGTGGAACTTCGCAAACGGTCAATTAGGCGACTTTTTCTGCCACTACTGCGATCTGGCCTTCTGGGCTTTGAAACTCCGGTATCCGACCACGGTAGAGGCCGAAGGGCCAGTTCATTCCGAAAGCGCGGCCAAATGGACCATCGCCCGGCAGGAATATCCCGCGCGAGGCGACCTGCCGGCGGTTACTTTAACGTGGTACAATGGAGGCGGTTATCCGGAATTTGTCAAAGAAGATAAGACTTTGCAGTGGCCGAACGCCGTGCTGTTTATGGGGTCGGACGGCATGTTGATTGCCGACTACGGTAAGCATCAACTGCTGCCGGAGGAGAAGTTTGCCGGATTCCGGCCGCCCGCTCCGTTCATTCCGGATTCTATCGGTCACCACCGCGAATGGGCCGAGGCCTGCAAAACCGGCGGGCCGACCACGTGCAATTTCGATTATTCGGGCGCACTGACCGAGGCAGCGTTACTCTGCAATGTTGCGCTTCGTACCGGCAGGAAAATCAACTGGGACGCTGAGAACCTCAAAGCCATCGGCTGCCCCGAAGCCGATAAGTTCATCCGGCAGCAATACAGAAACGGCTGGAGCCTCTAAGATTCCATTTTAGGGTAAGACGCCTTCGAGAGTTTTTAAGGAGATTCTTAATGGGGATCAGAACGTAGGGTGTGCAAACGTTTTTTTGCACACGCGGTTCTGAGCGCCTATTTCAGCGTGTGCAGCTAAAAGACGAGCTGCACACCCTACACTATTTATCCCGGCTGGTTGACGGCATCGGGAACGATTTGCATATCATTGACAATACGGACTAAATACTCAACTTCCTGGACAAGTCCTTTCAAACGCCGGAGGAGTTGAGATAATTTCTTCTCGGTTAATGTTGTTTCTGTAAATTCCTGCCACGTACCGTTTTCATATCTGATTTTGAAGTCTCGTACCTTTATCGGAAAGAAATCCGTATTTTCTATCTGCCAGTCGCCGTGCATCAGCAGGTTCCTTTCTGCCCGGGTGGTGTTTATTCTCTTTATCACACGTTCCAGATTTTTAAGCAGCGGTTTGTGTTCCGGGATTCTGCACAGGGCGACTATTCTAATTTTCCTCAGCAACGTTGCCAGGCTAAGCTCATGTATGAAGAGTGGCCCTATCAGGACATTGTCTTTTCTCATGAGAATTTTGAGAAGCCTTTGCAGCCGATGCTCCAGTGTTGCAAACTGAACGGTTAATTCCCCGATCAATGAAAACATTTTTTGTTTCCGCATGTGTTTTCTCCATGAAAACTCATTTTGAATTCACGATTTATATTCATGGGTGTTGTATCGACAATTCAGAGGAGTAGAATTAATTCTTTTGGAGCTTTTAACCGGTTTGGATATACTTGTTGCGTAGCAGGGGCGGTATGGACTGCCGGTTCCGTTTTTGCAAGAAAAAATCACAGCCCCTAAAAGGAGACAAGACTATGAAGTCAAGAATTGCTTTGCTGTTTGTTGTTTTAGTCCTGCCCGGCATTTCCAGCCGAGCAGTATCACAACAGATCAATGCTCCGAAGCCGGCTCGCGGCGTCCTCGATGTTAAATACAGTCAGAATACAGGTACTATTCCAAAATATGAAGTGTTTGAAATCACCTTTCGGCATGAAGCGGTCTACACAAATCCTTTCTTCGACGTTGCCATCGAAGTTGTCTTCACCTCTCCCTCGAAAAAGGAGATTCACGTCGGCGGATTTCACTACGGCAATTCCTCAGGACCGGATATCCGGACTGAAAGCCAGCAAAGACAGCGAGTCTCCTACCACTTCGATAAACAGGATATCTGGAAGGCCCGCTTTGCTCCATCAGAACTCGGTCATTGGGAATACACTTTTGTTTTCAAGAATACGGAAGGACAAGAGGCGCGCGGCGAAGAAACTTTTACCTGCATCGAAGGGCGCAAACCGAATCGGGGTTTTGTCCGCCTGAACCCGGCCAGTCCGTTCCGATTTATCTTTGATGACGGAAGTCCCTATTTTCCGATTGGATTGCAGGATTGCTGGGGAGACAATTCAGGCACCGGCTCGGTGTTGGATCAATGCGCGATGGAAGGGCCGTTCCGCACAGACCTGAAAGAGCCGCGAGAATTGCCGCCGGGACCAATGTTCGTAAGGGGCCCGGCTAATAATCCCCAGAATGCCGACGTCTATTTTCGATACTTCTCGCAATGCGGTTTCAATCTGTACCGGTACTCCCAGCAGAACTGCTCCTTTGCACTTAATAATGACCTCGACAACTACCTTGTGCAGCAGGCGGTCATGACCGACGAACTTTTATGTTATGCACGCAAGTACGGCTTTCGCATCTTCTATGGCATCTTCGGTTACCAAAAGGTATTCAACAATGGGCCGTACGATGATGTATCAATGTCGAAGGTCAAAAGGTTCATCAAGTACAGCGTCGATCGCTGGGGCCCTTACGTGGACTTCTGGGAATTTCTGAACGAGCAGCACGCCGACGACCGCTGGTATCAAATCATGATTCCTTACCTGAAATCCATCGATCCGTACGGACACCCGATTACCACAAGCTGGGAAAGGCCCGACCTTGCCGGCATCGACATAAGCGCTCCGCATTGGTACCAGAGGGAAGATGAACTAAAGTCAGATGTAGTAACTGCAACAAGGGCAAAAAATTGGAAAAAGCCCGGCAAGCCCGTGGTCGTCGGCGAGCAGGGCAACAGTGTCGACCGTAAGAATCCTCCCGCTCCCGGCGTCGGCGGCGTATGGGACGACCGTTCGGCTTTACGGATGCGGATCAGGAACTGGACGGCTTTCTTCAATGAGATTGCATTCGTCTTTTGGAACACCAGCTACGCGCGGGATGGTCATAATATGAATATCTGGCTCGGTCCGAAGGAGCGCGAATACGTCCGGGCGATGCAGGACTTCGCCTACAGGCTGGACAAGGATGTCGTTGTCGTGCCGGTGGAAGTATCGAATCCGCACGCCGTTCGGGCTTATGCGCTGGCTTCGAAGGAAAGGGCCGGCGTCTATCTGCATCATTTCGAGAATCATGATAAACCTCTCAGAGGTGCGAGTATTACTCTTGACGTGCCTAAGAATGCCGAAGGATACTGGTACTCACCTGAGAATGCCGCGATTCTCAAGACCGTGGAGCTGACAAAGGGAAGAAAAACTGTCGAGGTTCCTGAATTCGTAGTGGATATTGCCCTTTTAATCACACCGGACGGCCCGCCTGATATTGACCGGGACGGCGTCCCTAACAACCTCGATGCCGATGATGATAATGATGGCCTGGAGGATGATAAGGATGCCTTCCCGCTGGATCCGGGAGAATGGGAAGATAAGGATAACGACTGGATTGGCGATAATCTGGATGCGGATGACGATGCCGACGGGATCGGGGACGATCTCAACAAAAACGGCATCCCGGATTACGAGGAGCTGGATATTGACGGCGACGGATTCGACCGGGCAAAATCCGTTCCCTGGGATGCCTTCCCGTTAGACCAAAATGAATGGCGGGACACCGATGGAGACGGTGTCGGTGATAACGCCGATGCAGATGATGACAATGACGGCTTTGACGACCAGCAGGAGTTAAGAAAGGGCACGGATCCGTTGGATAAATTGAGTTTTCCAGAACGGTAAGGTGTGCAGCTTGTTATAGGATGTGTTTAGCCAAGGGAAAGCCATCCCCACGTGGCGAGGGCATCTTGCCCTTGTTATCTACCGCCGGCAAGATGCCGGCGGGACGCAAGGCCGGGACGGCCTCGCCACAAATGACAATCAGGATGAGGCTGCCACCCAATAGAATGGATGTAAAACGGGTGGCAGCCTCAAAGCCGCAGGCTTTGGGGATGGTCGCTAACGCTCTGAAACGCTGAATAAATCGTACAATATAACAAAATTACAAAAGAGGTAGAGCCATGAGAAAATCAGCACGTATAATTTTAATTTTGTCGGCTCTGTTGTCGACATGGACAATTGTTGCCGCACAGCAGTCCCCCGATGTCGAAGTCCGTACGGAAGTGAAGATTCCGATGCGTGACGGCGTCGAGCTTTCAGCGAATATTTTCCTGCCGAAAGCCGAGGGCAAGTATCCCGTGATACTCATTCGTTCGCCGTACGGAAAGGGCGATGAGAAGAACGGCGATGGACTATTCTACGCCGGGCGCGGATATGTGGTTGTCAGCCAGGACTGCCGGGGCAAGGGAAGCTCCCAGGGCGTATGGGAGCCGTTTGCAAACGATCGCAATGACGGCAGGGATACCCAAAAGTGGCTCCTGGAACAGCCCTGGTGCAATGGCAGCATCGGTACCGCCGGCGGCTCTTACGTGGGCTTTACCCAGTGGATATCGGCCCCGAACGCCGGAGACCATCTCAAGGCCATGTTTCCCGTCGTGCCGCTGGTTGATACTTACGGCGACGGCGTCTATATCGACGGGGCGCTAAATCTGGCCCTGATGATGGGCTGGGGTAGCATGGTTGCTCTAAAGCCCGGCGAACTGGTTGCTATGTTCACCTGGAACGAGCAGGATTGGAATACGGCTTTCAGAACGCTGCCGCTCAATGAGTGGGACAGCGTCCTCGGCCGCAAGGTCCAATACCTGCGGGATTGGGTTGCTCATCCCCATTTCGATGATTACTGGGCCGCCCGCGGCGTCCGCAACCAATGGCAGGATATCACTGTCCCGATTTGTGCGGTTGACGGCTGGTACGACATTTTTTCCAGGAGCGTCTTCGAGCACATCAACGCCGTCAGGAAAATGTCGCGCTCGCAGGATGCTCGAAATCACCAGCATTTGATAATGGGGCCATGGGGACATGGGATAAGTCAGGACGGCAGGGTGGGTGATTTGAACTTCGGCGCCGAATCGGTAATCAACCTGCGCGAGTTGCAGACGAAATGGTTCGATTACTGGCTGAAGGGCGATAATACAGGGGCCGATACCTGGCCGGCTTTTCGCATTTTCGTGATGGGGCGCAACCAGTGGCGTGATGAGCGGCAGTGGCCGCTGGAGCGTACCGAATACACGCCTTACTATTTTCACGGAGAAGGCTCTGCGAACACCGCCGAAGGAGATGGAAAGTTGACAACGGCGAAACCTGGGCAGGAGCCAAACGACGAATTTGTATATGACCCAAACGACCCGGTTCCCACTGCCGGCGGCTGCAATTTGGTGGGTTGTCCGGCCGGGCCGCATGACCAGACCCAGGTCGAGAAAAGAAAAGATGTTCTCGTTTTCACCAGTGAAGCGCTGAAAAACGAGCTGGAGGTCACCGGGCCGGTCAAGGTGGTTCTTTACGCCGCCAGCACAGCCAAAGATACCGATTGGACGGCGAAGCTTCTGGACGTTCATCCGGACGGGCGCCCTTTCAATCTCTGTGACGGTATCTTACGGGCCAGATATCATGGCTCTAAGAGTGAACCGAGCCTCATTCAGCCCGGCAAGGTTTATCGTTACGAGATCGACGTGTGGGTGACGAGCAACGCTTTTTTGCCCGGCCATAAAATCAGAGTCGAGATATCCAGCAGCAATTTCCCGCGCTTCGACAGGAATCTGAACACGGGCGAGCCGTTTGGCACCGGCACCGAGTTCATCAAAGCAACACAAACCGTTTACCACGACAAAGAACGCCCCTCGCATATTTTGTTGCCTGTAATTCCCGGTGATTCGTAGGGGCAACCCTGTGTGGTTGCTCTGGGCAGGGTAATCAATGTTTCAAATCAGAAAGGACTCAAGTAGATGATTAATACCGTGCACGTAGGAATCGGCCCATTAGGGCAGAAAATGCTCAGGTACGCCGTGGAGCGTGGGTGTTTCAACATTGTCGGGGCCATTGATCCCGATCCTGAAAAGGCCGGCAAAGACCTGGGTCAATTGTGCTGCATCGAGCCGCTCGGGATTACCATCCGGGACAATCTGGCCGATGCAATCAAAGGCCAATCAGTTGATGTCGCATTAGTCACAACGGTCAGCAGCCTTGTTGCCCTTGAAAATCAGGTGGCCGAGCTCGCAAATGCTAAGCTCAACATTGTTTCAACGTGCGAAGAACTTTTCTATCCTTGGAAGAGCAATCCTGATGTTGCGAAGAGGATTGATGATATATGCCGTCAAAATGGTGTTGCATGTGTCGGTACAGGTGTCAATCCCGGGTATCTTATGGATCTGCTTCCGACCGTCCTTTCGGGTTTGTGCCAAAACGTCAGGAAGGTGGAAGTCTGGCGGGTGCAGGATGCCTCGGTGCGCCGAATTCCGTTCCAGCAGAAAATCGGTGCCGGCCTGACCCTTGAGCAGTTCGAGGCCAAGAGGGAAGCAGGCACACTCCGGCACGTCGGATTGCCCGAATCGGTGGATTTTATCGCCGAGCGTCTTGGTTGGAAGCTCGATAAAAACACCGAATCCCTCAAACCCGTTATTGCTGAAAGTCAAATCGATAGCGGATACAAACCTATCGCTAAAGGCATGGCGTGCGGTGTACATCAGGTCGGCAGGGGTTTCGTCGGCGATAGGGAGGTGATTAGGCTGAATTTCAAAGCGGCAGTTGGTGAGCAGGAATCCTACGACCAGGTGCATATCGATGGAGAGCCTGAGATTAAATCCAGAATCTCCGGCGGCGTCAATGGTGACATTGCCACGTGTGCGATTACTCTCAATGCCGTCAGGTCGATTCTCCAGGCCGGCCCCGGTCTTAAAACGATGGCCCAGATTCCTCCAATAGCATATTTTAAGTGAGCTAAAGTGACTAAAGTGAACTAAAGTATGTCAATGCTCCTTATAACTTTAGGCACTTTAGTCACTCTCAACTTTAGGCACTTTCCTAATATAGATTGGGAGATATAATGACTTTGGATTATGCAATAATCTCCGGCTATTTAGTCGCAATCCTTTTATTAGGATTGTGGAGCGGTAAGGGTATGAAAACCCTATCGGACTTTTCTGTGTCCCACCGCTCGTATGGTTCGCTGGTACTTTTTGCCACGTTGTCGGCTTCGTTCATCGGCGGCGGCTTCTCAATCGGCAACGCCGAGAAGGTATTCCGTTTCGGGATTGCCAATATCGTCGCCCTTTGGGGATTCAGCCTCAAAGAGATTCTCGTCGCTAAGTTCATTGCGCCAAGAACGGGCAATTTCCCCGGCGTGATTTCAGTCGGTGATCTCATGGACCGCGGCTACGGTAAGACCGGAAGAATCATTTCCGGGTTCTTCTCGGTTTTTCTTTGTGCCGGAATTGTCGGTGCCCAGGTGGGGGCGATGGGTATCATCTTCAACGTGTTCCTCGATATCGCACCGATTTGGGGTATCCTGATCGGGTGCGGGATTGTCATTGCGTACTCGACCGTCGGCGGTATGAGGGCGGTGGTGCTGACTGACGTCGTACAATTCTGCGTGCTTGCCGTCGGTATTCCGTTGGCGCTCGTCTTCGGCCTAATGAAACTGGGCGGTTTTTCCGCCATCAAAGCTGCGGCTCCGGCGGGCCATTTCTCAATACCAGCGGAGGGCATGACTGTCGGCGCCTTTCTGTCGCTGTTCCTGACGTTTCTGCTCGGCGAAACCCTTGTACCGCCTTACGTGCAGCGTCTGTTTATGGCTAAGGACCCAATACATACCGCCCGCGGCACTATGCTCAGCGGTATTTTTTCTATACCCTTCTTTGCAATTACGGGCGCCATCGGTTTAGTGGCACTGTCACTCGACTCGAAAATGGATCCCAATCTTGCTATGCCCAGTGTTATTCGTACCGTCCTGCCTGCCGGTCTGCGGGGCCTCGTCATCGCAGGGGTCATCTCGATTGTGATGTCCTCGGCAGACTCATTTCTAAACGGAGCGGCCACCTGCTGCATCAACGATGTGGTTAAGCCCCTTCGCAAAAATCCCATGTCCAAACAAAGAGAGCTGTTTTTGGCTAAGTTGACGAATTTGCTCGTGGGAGTTTTTGCCGTGGTCTTTGCAATTAAAATTCCCAGCGTCCTCGACATTCTTATTTACGCTTATAATTTCTGGGCACCGATAATCGTGGTTCCGTTGGCGGCGGTGCTGCTGGGCGTCCGAGTCACGAAAGCCGGATTTCTTGCCGGAACTTTGGCCGGCGCCGCCGGGACTCTGGTATGGACCCACCTGTTGAAAACGCCGGCCGGCATAGGAGGCCTGGCAATCGGTGTGTTCTGCAACCTCTTTTTCTTCGTACTGGCAAATAAGCTAAGCGTTAGAGCTGCCGAAGTGAGACAACGGATGACAGTCTCAAAACCGTAGGCTTTGTGGAGATGGCTTTGAACGGATATTTGAAATTTACGGGTAGAATTGGTAAGCTGTTTGTGCCGTAAAGGAGATTAAATTGACTATTTGTGCATTTATCAGCCTCGTTTTTCTTTGCACTAATCCTACTGGCTCGCCGGAAGTTTCGGATGCGATTACTAACTTCGAGAATGTTCCACGGACCTTCACGCAGGTTCCTTTCTGGTTCTGGAACGGCCCGCTGGACCCGAACCAATATCGCGAGCAGCTCAGACAGATGAATTCGAAGGGTGTATATGCCGCGATGCCGCACCCTCGGTTCGGCATGGACCGCAGGCAATATCTCCAGGAGCCTTTCTGGCGCGCCATGGCCGCGACAATCGACGAGGCAAAAAAGCTGAATATGCAGATATGGCTTTACGACGAGTATAACTGGCCGAGCGGCGGAGCGGGCGGCAGGGTGACGGACGGGCATCCCGAATTATATCCGAGAGGGCTGGATTACTACGTCCAAAACGTCAATGACGGCCAGCGAACAGTTTCGATAACCAATCCGAAACCGACCGAGGCGAATATGGAACGCTTCGAAAAGATTGTTCGAGGTTTCATTAAGAAAAGTGATGCGCCTGTAAGTTCGTACGAACCCTGGGGCAAAGTCGCCGCCGACGGCTCCGACATTACCGGCTCGGTCGGCGAGGGACAATGGAGCGTGCTTGTCTTCTTCCAGTGCCTTGGGCGTAATCCGAGCATTCTCGATCACGGCAGCAACTCGATGACGGATTACCTTTCCACCGGGCCTGTTGAGCGTTTTCTTGCTTTGACCCATGATCAGTACTACAAGCGGTTCGGCAGAGATTTCGGCGGTACAATCCCGGCAATCTTCACTGATGAATCCAGCACCACTTCGCCGTCCCCGTTTCCGTGGACCGGGCGTTTCGCCGAAGAATTCAAAGCCCGATATAGGACGGATATCCTCGACAGCCTGCCCTTATTGCTCGACCCGGATTCCGAAGCCGGCTCGAAGCTGCGGTTGGAATACTGGCAGACCGTAACCGATTTGTTTGCGGAAAACTTCATGGGTAACTGCGCCTCATGGTGCCGCGAGCACGGCGTCAAATCTACGGGACATATCTACGAAGAGAACATCCGGTCCTATGCCCACGCCTCACAGCTTATGACTGTTCTTCGCCGGCTGAACATTCCGGGCTTCGACGCTCTCGGGCCGCGATGTCCGCCCAACGGCGCAAAAGTAGCGATATCAGTCGCTCATCTTGATGAAAAAGATGAAGCCATGTGCGAGTGTATGGGACTTGCCGGAGGCTGGAACTGCACGATGGACATGCTCCGCACGGGCTATAACGGGCTGGGGATTCTCGGCGTTTCGCGTTTTGTGCCGCACGCTTTCTTTCAGACGCTGGATAATCCGAGAGTCGAATGTCCCCCGAGCTTTTTCTATGATAATCCCTACTGGAAATACTACAAAAAAATCGCCGATTTGAGTGCCAGGCTGAGCTACTTCAATCACATAGGCCGCCACGTCGCTCCGTGCGCGGTGTACTATCCCATCGAATCGCTGTGGGCCGACAGTGTCGGAGGAAAAGGCCAAAACGTTCTGCCCTGGCAGCACAGGACAGAAGGCAACGCCGACGCCGCCCGGACGTGCACGGTTTTCAATGACTTGATTGACGGCCTGTTTGCTCGTCGCTGGGACATGGACGTCGTGGACGACCATCTTCTTGCCGGAAGCACTGTGAAGGTAGGCAAAATTTGCATCGGGCCGGAGGAATTTCGCGTTCTGATTGTTCCGCCGGTAACGGCAATCGGGGCAAAGGCTCTCGAAGCCATCGACGGATTTCTGCAGCAGGGCGGTAAAATTGTCTGGATCGAGCGTCTGCCCCGCTTGACGTGGCCTCTAAATCCGAACCAGCCGCAGGCAACACTGCAAAGATGGTTCGGTTCCGGCAAGCCTGAGATTGGCCAGGTTGTAAGAGTCGGAAAAGGAAGGCTTGCGCTGCTGCCGGGCGACATGGGCCGAATCTGTGACTACCTTGAACAAGGGCCTGGCCCGGAAATCGCCGTCTCCGGCGGCCTTGAATCTCTTCGCGTCGAACACCGCCGGACACGGGATACGGATTATTTTCTTCTGTTCAACGATTCGGACGAATTTATCGCCGGCCGGGCGCGCCTCGCAAAAAGCGGCTCTCCCGTCCTGGTCGATATGGATACCGGCAAAGCTTATTCGGGCGTTTTGGATAGCTCCGGCCTGGAAGTCCGGCTTCGCCCGCACCAGTCGATGTGCGTGATTTATTCGACGAATAAGATGGATTTGCCGGCCTGGAATTGCGAACGCCCGCAGGGCGAAAAGCTCGACCTGTCGGAAGGCTGGAGTATCCAGCTTGTTGGTTCCGGGCTTGATGATAAATGGGAAAGCTCAATCGGCGCTGCGAGCATTGAGCTTCCGGTCTTCCGCGTTAAAAAACGACAATTCAAGAATATCCAAGGCTGGACGGACGCCGGGTACTCCGACGCCGAATGGGACAGAATTCACGTCCTTCGCGGTGCCGGTCTTTTCACGGATAATTCGTCTATCCTGCTGCGGGCGGTGCTGCCGCCCGGCACTGCGGCACTGAAAAGACCGCTGCCGGTGACCGGGGAATACGCCCTCTGGTTCAACGGCCGGCTGATAGAGAAAAATATTGGGCCTCGATTTTCTGAAAAAGGGCCGATTGAGCTGAAAAATCTGCTCACGGGAAACCACGATATCCTTGCCGTCGAGACGTTCTCGCACAGCGGCCCGGCAGGCCTGTCCGGCCCGATAGAGCTGATTTGCGGGCCGGCCAAAATAGACCGGCTCAAATCGTGGCAAGAGCTTGGTTTCGGCTTCTATTCTGGACGCGTGCTTTATCACAGGCAGCTCAACGTCGAAGGGCGGTTCAAACGGGCATGGCTGGACCTGGGACAAGTGCAGCACTATGTCGAAGTCTTCGTCAACGGGCGATTTATCGATACACTGCTCTGGCCGCCGTATGAACTCGACGTCACTAAGTATCTGAAGGAGGGGCAAAATGAACTTGTGCTCGTCACGGCCAACTCTATCGCCAACCGGTTTGCCTGGGATGTATGGGGCACTCGCGGTTCGGCCAGGGCCGAGCCTTCCGGAATCTTAGGCCCGGCGTATCTCTGGCTGGAGAAATAACAAAACACGATAAAACAAAGGAGCATCTTATGTGGAAGTTGCTGCTGACAATTCAAATTGTTCTGATAATCGTTTGTGTCGCGGGCATCTTGCCCGCGGTTCAAGGACAAGACGTCTCTGAGACATCCCGCGGCACAATAACGCCTTTGACGCTAAAGGCGCCCAATAATGAAGTGGGCAGATACGAGAAGCTGGAGTTGCTAATTGAAGTGGACAGGCAATATGATAATCCGTTCGACCCGGATGTGGTTGATCTGGTTGTAGAGCTAAAGACGCCGGCCGGCGACAAATTGACGCTGCCCGCATTCTACTGCCAGGACTACGAGCGGCGGAAACTTAATCAGGGACGCAGCCGGTCGAACTGGTTCTATCCCGTCGGCAACGGCACGTGGAAGGCGCGATTTGCTCCGATGCAGACGGGCACGTATGTCGCCACGGCAAGGCTGAAAGACAAAGCCGGCACGATTCAGTCGCAAAGCGTTCGTTTCGACTGCGTATCTTCTTTAAATAAAGGATTTGTTTGTATCTCCAGGAAGGACCCCCGTTTCATGCAATTCAGCGATGGTGAGCCTTTCTTTTCCATTGGCCAGAACCTGGCGTTCATCGGCGAAGGCCAGTACGTCAACCTTACCAAGGCTGAGGAGATTTTCGACAAGTTGGCTGATAACGGCGCGAACTTTCTTCGCATCTGGACCGGCTGCCAGGATTGGGCGATGGCTATCGAGGCCAAAAAAAGCGCCTGGGACCGCTCGTGGAGCCGCGAGAAAATCGCCGTCCCGCTGCCTGGAAGTGAAAACGAACCTGGGGCGCGCAAATGCGTAAAAATAGACAACAAGTCGGTAACAGTCTCGCCATCTCATCCGGTGGCGCTGCGGCCGAACACGCGCTACACGCTTACCGGCCGTTTCATGGCGGACGGCGCGACTGGGCTGCGGATAAACCTTGGCCGGAACAACTGGCAGATACCCTTCGACTCGGCCGGCGGAAAATGGCAGCAGTTTGAAAAGGAATTTGCAACCGCCGGGAATGAATTCTGGCTCGGACAGTTTACAATAGGTCCGGTCGGTTCCGGCACGATTTGGCTGGACAATTTGTCTTTGAAAGAAACGCCTGACGGGCCTGAGCTGCTGTGGGAGGCGGACGTGAATCGGCCGGTGCTGGGGGTCTATAATCAGTTGGACTGCTTCATGCTGGATAAGCTTGTCGAAGCGGCCCGGAGCGACGGCATCTACCTGATGTTGTGCCTATTGACCCGCGACCTTTATATGAAGCATCTTGCCGATGAGGGCAGCGCTGAATACGAAACGGCGGTTCAGTATGCCGAAAGATTCATGCGTTACGCCGTAGCTCGTTGGGGCTATTCGACAAGCGTTGCCGCCTGGGAGTATTTCAATGAAATTGATCCCGGCCTGCCGACCAACCGGTTCTATAATGAAGTCGGCGACTATCTCGAACGGACGGACGTCTATCACCATCTTCGTACGACGAGCACGTGGGGCCCTTCGTCGAAAGACTGCCTTCTGCCGTCGCTGGACATCGCCCAGGTGCATCGCTATATGCGTCCCGGCACAGATGAGGAGTACAAAGACGAGGTCGCGGTAGTGCTCGACAGAACACAGTTTTTGAGAAAGTATGCCCCAAGCAAGCCGGCGCTGATTGGCGAATTCGGCCTGGCCGATACTAAGTGGGGCCTCAGCGATTACATGAAGAAGGACACCGAAGGCGTGCATTTTCATACTTCGCTCTGGGCCTCGGCGTTCGCGGGCACTTCCGGCACGGCGATGTTCTGGTGGTGGGAGCTGCTCGACCAGCAAAATGACTATAGGCACTACGGGCCGCTGTCGGCATTTTTGGCGGACGTTTGCTTTGCGGGACTCAGGCAGACAAACGCCACAGCATACGGCGAGCGACTTCGAGTATTGGGCTACCAGGGCGACGATTGTGCTTATTTATGGATTTCCGACAGCCAGGCTACGTGGCGGAACCAGATCGTCGACAAAAAACAGCCGGTGCCGGTTGCAGATGCTGCAATCGAAATCCCCAGACTCCGTCCCGGTAAGTATCATCTCGAATGGTGGGATACGTACGAGGGCAGAACCATCCGGACCGAACAAGTTTCTTGTACGGAATCTCGCTTGCAGATTTCGGTACCATCATTCAGCCGGGATATCGCATGTAGGATAAGCCAGTGATGCTCACGCTTTTCGCCGGGATGATTACATTGTCCATAGGGGTTTCGGAGTATTCGTTGAAGATTCTGTATAATAGCTTCAAGTCGTGCCTGAAGAAATAGAAATATTATTTAACACAATTGGCTCACTATGTTGATTTGATAAGAATCTAAAGAGTTGAAACATCCGAAGGGAAAAATATGAGGAAAGTATTAAGGTTCACCTTGTTGTGTATAGTTGTCACTTTTGCCATTATACGAGGAACTGAACCAACAATTTCGGCTGCGGACTCTTTGCAAACTTATGACGTAGTCGTCTACGGCGGTACTTCGGCGGGAGTCTCAGCAGCCGTCCAGGCAAAGCGCATGGGAAAGACTGTGATCATCGTTGGTCCCGACAAGCACCTCGGCGGATTAACAGCAGGCGGACTGGGCTGGACCGATTCTGGCCGTAAGGAAGCTGTCGGCGGTATCTCACGCGAGTTTTACCGCCGCGTCAAGAATCATTATGACAAAGCCGGGGCATGGATCTACCAGAAGAGCGAAGAATATTCGCGATACCGACGTGAAGACGATGCCATGTGGGTCTTTGAGCCACACATAGCAGAGCAAGCCTTCGAAGAGCTTGTGGCCGAGTATAAAATTCCCGTTCACCGAGACCAGTGGCTCAAACGCAAAGAAGGCGTTACGAAAGAAGGCTCGCGCATCGTTTCTATTACTATGCTCAGAGGAAAAACATACCGGGGCAGGATATTTATCGATGCAACTTACGAAGGCGACCTTATGGCCGGCGCAGGTGTGAGTTACCATGTCGGTCGCGAGGGCAATGATGCGTACGGCGAAACCTTGAACGGCGTCCAGACGCGCAATGCAACCAGCCATCAGTTTGAAAAACCCGTCGATCCGTATATCAAACCCGGCGATCCGGCCGGCGGACTTTTGCCTCGAATTCACGCCGGAAGCCCTGGCAGGGAAGGACAAGGCGACCACCGAATTCAGGCTTACAACTTTCGCATGTGTCTGACGAAAGTGCCCGAGAACCGCGTGACCTTTCCTAAGCCGGACGACTATGACCCGATGCAATATGAACTACTTGCCCGCTATCTCGACAAAGGCTGGCGAGCCATATTCGTCAAGTTCGACCCGGCCCCGAATGCCAAGACCGACACCAACAATCACGGCGCGTTCTCAACCGATAACATCGGCATGAATTATGATTATCCGGAAGGCAGCTACGAGCGACGGCGGGAAATTCTCAAAGAGCATGAGGATTATCAGAAGGGACTCATGTGGTTCCTTGCCTATGACCAGCGCGTCCCGGCGGATGTGCGAGAGAAAATGAGTAAATGGGGTCTGGCAAAGGACGAATTCACCGACAACGGTTACTGGCCCCACCAGATTTATGTCCGTGAAGCCCGGCGAATGATCAGCGATTTTGTCACGACCGAGCTGCACCTGCGACGGATAAAACCGACGCCTAAACCTGTCGGCATGGGCTCCTACAACATGGACTCGCACAATGTCCAGCGCTATGTCGATGAGGCAGGCTGCGCCCGCAATGAGGGTGACATCCAGATTAATCCAGGCGGTCCTTATCCAATCTCCTACGGCGCGCTCGTGCCGAAGGCCTCCGAATGCACGAATTTGCTCGTTCCGGTTTGCGTCTCTTCATCGCATATCGCGTACGGCTCGATCCGCATGGAGCCTGTCTTCATGGTTCTCGGCCAGTCCGCCGCGACTGCCGCCGTTCTTGCTATAGACGACAATATAAATGTGCAAAACGTCGATTACTCAAAGCTGCGAGCACGCCTGCTCGCCGATGGTCAGGTGCTGGAACTGCCCTGATATTCTATCAGAACCTGCGAAGCCTTATGTCTTTGAACCGGTCGAGCATCCCGGAACCCTGGGAAAATTCCGGTGACAGCAAGCCCTGCAGTAGGAACAAAAACCGAATTCCAGCCTTCACGGGAATGACAGTGTGGTGTAAGAACTTATTCAAATTAATATTAAGCCCTGTCTCTGATGACAACATAGTCAATTGCTTCGGAGATGCCGCAAGATGTCCCAATATGCGCCGCGTGCACCTTTACTGATAGCTTGTGTGAGCAGCAGGTTTTCGTTGTAGTTATAATTAGCGGCGTCATCACTTTCGACTTTCTGGCTGTCGATCTCAACGGCAGGCTCAAAGAACATTCGGTCGCCGCCGATTAAATCTCTTACCAACTCCGCCGGACGCTCGCCCAAAGCGCTGGATATGTAGAAGGTCGGTTTGAGCAGATTTATGGGCCCGCTGTATTTCCGGCGGATGCCGGAATTAGTTGGCTCCCGGAGTTCTTCGGCGACGATTTGTTCCATAGCGGTGCCGGGATAAACACGCAGGCCGAGTGCGGCGCCGGCACAATCTGGACCGATTTGCTTTATGAACTCAATTGTTTCGCGCAAGGTTCGCGGCGATTCGCCCGGCCCGCCTAATAAAAGGTCTATCATGACTTTGATATTATTCATCCGGCAGAGCTTGACCGCTTTGGCGAGGTCTTTTCTGGTGTGTTGCTGGCGGTATGTCCGAAGCATTAGTTCGGAGCCGGAATCTCCGGTGAAGTCTATTCCGACGCACCCGGCTCGGGCCATCACCTGAGCCAGGTCGGCGTCGAACGGAGTAGGTGACAGATAGGCGTACCAGCGAACCTTGTCGCCCAGCGAACAGCGATTAAGCTCCTCGCAGATAGCATAAGCGTGGTCTCGTGGCACGTTGAACTCGGAGTCGCAAAGATGTAATACATCGATGCCCTGTGACAGCAATGACTCGACCTCGTCGGCGACCTCTGATGGGTTTCGCAGTCGAAGCATGGTTCCTTTTGACAATGGGTCGGCGCAATAAATGCAATGGCGGTTGCAGCCGCGTTTGGTTTCCAGGCCGCATTGTCCGCCGCGTTTGAAATAACTCTGATTATCGATAAATTTTCGGGAGGTGCCTAATGAAATAGAATTTGGCCAGGACGGCGGATTGCTTTTGATTCTGTTATTTTCCCGCCATACGAGGCCGGGGACATCTTCGAATCTTTTTGTTGCCTTCAATTGACGATACAGCTCGGTAATAGCGCCTTCGCCGTCGCCTAATACACCGAAATCAGCGCCGGTGTATTCGACAATGGACTTGGCGAATATTGAAAATCCGACGCCGCCAATGACGATCGGAGCGGATGTCAAAGTACGTATAGTGTCAACTGTATTTTTCAATCCGGGGACAAACCAGTCGGCACTGGGCCAAAAGCAATCGTCGGCGTTTCGAAAAGAAAGTCCGACCAATTCAGGTTCCCGAGTGGAAAAGTAATCTTTTACGGTCTTTTCCGGTTGGTCAGCTAAACCGAGGTCCACGACTTCGACATCTATACCCGCCTTTTCGGCTGAAGCGGCGACATAGTCTATCCCGATAGGCCCAATAAGGGGAGCCATCCTGTTTGTGTTGATTAGCGTTAGCATTTTAACTGATCGAGATACTGTTTCGAATAAAATGGAAAAAGGCTGGTATCCGGGACCAGCCTTTTTGGAGATTCAGCCAATATTTTCCGAATCGTTTTTAGAATTTGTACGTCAAACTTAAGGTGGCCCAAGTCTCATTCTGGTCATCTACTGAACTATCCATTGAGATCTGGTGATACACACCGGGAGTCAGGACGAGTTCTTTTGATAAGTCGATGCCTGTTGATACGCCGAAGACAAGGTTCGACCAGTCACTGTCAACATCCTGGCCGGCCGGGCCGACACCATCGTTGAACACTAACTCTGTGTGAAGATTAAAAACCTGCTCCGGAGTGTCAGGCAGGATGCCACCAACCCTCAGGGGATAATCCAGCATAAAGATATGCGCCCAGCCGGATGCCGTACCCTTGCTCGGCAGCCCAGTAGTCAGGTCAACGTTTTTTGCGACCAGAGAGCCACTGCTGGTCGGCCAGAGTTTCACAAGAATGTAACTCGGAACGATACCACAGGGAATCAGCTTTGGAAAGGAAAGAACAGTATGGATTTCCTGTAAATCGGCTTGTGAGCTGCTCAGATCCGGGTAGTTGTAATAGACCCAACCAAGCCTGTACATCATGGCATAAGCTTCATCCTGAAACAGGCCGTTTTGGTAGTACAAGGTGTAATCCCAGCGTTCGGCATTCTCATACCCGCTCGAATTGGCCCTGTGGCCCATGACGTTGACTCCGAGGCCCGTGCCGAACAGGTCCAGGTCGAGACTGGGCTGCACGGCGCTCTTGTCGTTATAAACATCGAAGCCTCGCCATACATACTTACTCTGATAGGTCAGGTCGACCGACCCGTGCAGTTCCGAGTTCTGGGCCTGTACTATCCCTACCATGGCCAGCAAAAATACAGCAGTTACTAAACTTTTCCTTCCCATTGTCATCTCCTTAAAAATATTATCTTATTTTTACAATACTAATTTTTATAAATTGTCTTAAATAAAGTCAGGAGTCAACAGAAAAAACCGGTAATTTTACCACTTCCCGGTTTTTCTCATTTCTGCTTTCGGCAGATTCTCAAGGTCCTTGGTATATTTCTTCAGTTCCTCTTCCGGCAGTTCATAATCGGTAAGCTGCCCGGATAAATACGCATCATAGCCAAGAAGGTCCATCAGGCCATGTCCACTATAGTTGACCAGTATTACCTTTTCTTTGCCTTCTTCCTTCGCTTTTTCCGCTTCTTCAATAACTGCTGCGAGAGCCTGACTGGTTTCCGGAGCAGGGATGAAGCCTTCGGTTCTGGCCCATGTTATTGCAGCCTTGTAGGACTGCAACTGGTGGTAAGCTCTTGGCTCCAGAAGGCCTTCTACTATAGCCTGGCAAACCAGCGGCGCCATGCCGTGGTACCGCAGCCCCCCGGCGTGAATCGGAGGCGGCACAAAAGCATGTCCGAGAGTGTACATTGCCAAAAGCGGTGTCGTGCAGGCGGTATCTCCGAAGTCATAAGCAAAAGGTGCACGCGTCATCGTTGGGCATGCCGTAGGTTCAACCGGGATAATCTTGATATCGGCACCATTGATCTTGTCGGCAACAAACGGGAACGACAATCCGGCAAAATTACTGCCCCCGCCGGCACAGCCGATGACTATGTCTGGTAATTTTTCTCCGGCTATTTTGAGCTGCTTCTTGGCTTCGAGACCAATTATTGTCTGGTGCAGCAAAACATGGTTTAACACGCTGCCGAGGGAGTAGCGGGTTTTGCCTGATGGGTCAGTAACTGCCTCTTCGATAGCTTCGCTGATGGCAATTCCCAGGCTGCCCGGAGTATCGGGCATTTCCGCCAAAATTTTTCTTCCGGCGTTTGTTTCGGAACTCGGACTTGCAACGCAGTTCGCTCCCCAGGTTCCCATCATCATTTTTCTGAATGGTTTTTGGTCAAAACTTATTCTGACCATGAATACCTTACATTCGAGGCCCATCAAGTTGCAGGCGAAGGCCAGAGCGCTGCCCCATTGACCGGCTCCGGTTTCTGTAGTTAATTTTTTGATGCCGAATTGTTTGTTATACCAGGCCTGGGCAACGGATGTATTCGGCTTGTGACTTCCAGGGGGGCTGACGCTTTCGTCTTTGTAGTATATGCGAGCTGGTGTCTCCAAATGCTTCTCAAGGTAAACCGCCCTGCGCAAAGGCGTGGGACGCCAGCGATAGAGTATATCCAGGATTTCTTCCGGTATGTCTATCCATCTCTCAGCACTGACTTCCTGCTCGATCAGATTCATAGGAAACACCGGCGCGAGCATATCAGGCGTGACGGGATTTCCATCGGGTCCGAGCGGTGGAAGCAAAGGCGTAGGCAGATCTGCCGCCAGGTTATACCATTGCCGAGGAATGTCATTCTCATTGAGCTGTATCTTTATTGATTTCATTACTGTGCTCCTATATAAGCTAAGTTATTAGTTTTACACCATTAGCAATCCAGTTCGCAAATTCTTATAATCACGGCGATATTAATGTATATCTATATGATGGTCAAGCATAATTACTCGAGCTGACCGATCTGCAAATTCATGACTTATGAGGGCATCAAATAAAAATGGCCTACTCTGATAGTAGGGCCTGAAAGAACCAACACTTATCATTCAAGATGCCTTATAATTAGAATCGGCAAAACTCAGGAAAAAGCTGTAAGTTTTTCAATACAGATTCACAACCTTCTTGCAAAAAGACACTTACAATACTTTTGGTCTTTGATGATAGCCAATAACAGAATATGTGAAACAGCTTTTTGATAAGTCGATTAAAACAAAATGGAATTCGATTTATAGGCACTATTATGGCGAATTCTTTTGGTCTGGCATTTGTAACGATTCGATCATAAGACGAAAAATCATCTTAAAAAGTGCTGGTTGATCCATATACAGGGACGACCGACATATTTTGTCGTAATTGATAGTATGTAAACTCCCAGACTGGCCGTGGGCTTGGGTGGCATGGGGGATTTAGGTAAGCATATTGACAAGTTGGGTTGAGTTATAATTAAACATCTATGGCTCTTAGGTGCATAATGGGTAATCGAGAGCAATGAAATCCGATTCTGGAAGATACAGGAAATGATTGCAGGAAACCGATCAATTGAATGGCCGATTTAGAGCCGTCGTACTGGAAACAGGAAGGAACATAACTCGATTACTTATTAATAGAGCGGGATATAAGTTGGAGGTCACGAAAGTTGTGGATTCTTGCCGGGCCTATTTGAAGATGGGAAGTCTCTCATGTGAAAGGGAGGGAGTTACAGGCGAATTACTCAAACGTAATTGTATAAAAAGTCATCCGTGTTCCGTGACTACTGATAGCTGATGGCAGTTTCGGCAGATTACTAATGCTCTTTATTTGGAAGCCTGAGCGATTTTTCATGAAAATAATACAATGGCATTTTAGGGGAGAATTATGATAAATGCTGGCAGGGCGTGATAAATCATGAAGCTGTATTGGGCGCTTAAGAAATATCTATGGCTGTTAAGTTCTTGTTTTACAATGGATTATAGGAATGTTTTTTCGAAAATAAAAGTCACCTTGCTTCGGGTCTATCTGTTTTTTACTAACAAGTATTTGTTACTTAAACAATGTGTCATGGAATGTTTCGGTAAGCGGATCGAGACTATAGTCACGTTCTGCCAGCATCACAAGAAAGATAATCGGAGGCGAAAAAATTTTTTCTGAGAAAAGTAAAAAATGTTTGATGGTTAAAGAGTCACTTATTAAAATATCATAAAGCGTGTAGCAAGCCATTAGTCCATTTAATTCGAAAGGGATACGAAATGGCAAAAAAGAAACTCATCAAAGGTTTATGGTCAAAGAGCGAGTTGAGTCTGCTCAAGAAGCTTTTTCCGAGTAACCCAACTGCTAAAATTGCTGCAAAACTCAACCGCCCAAACGATGCAGTAAAAAAGAAGGCTTCCAGAATGGGGCTTCGCAAGTCGCAGAAATATATGAAGTCCCTTGGTAGATCATAAGTTGTAAGGCTGATTTTGCGGAAGTGAAGTTGTTGTAGCGCCTTGTTTTTGCGGGGGGATTTTATCTGCTTAACTCTTGGCCCGACGAGGGGCCTTAGCGGGGAAGGTGTGTAAACTATTTGGGTGGTTATACGCTTTTGTAATCATTCTATAGTAATTTTCAATTCTGTACGTTAAATTCTTAATTCTAAATTCTTGACATTTATGCCTAATCGCGTTATTTTCGGCTATTATTGTTTATGTTTTTCAGTTAATTTATTCAGCTTTTAATATCAGGAGGTTAGTTTGAGGGTACTTTCGGGCATACAGCCATCCGGCAGACTTCATATAGGGAACTTTTTCGGTGCCATGCATCAGCATCTGAAACTTCAGGCTGAACACAATTGCTTTTATTTCATTGCCGACTACCACGCACTTACGAGCAATCCAGCGCCTGATGACGTTGCCGGCCACACTCTCGATGTCGCGATGGATTACATCGCTTTGGGTCTTGATACCGAAAAAACCATCTTCTGGCGTCAATCGGATGTGCCTGAAGTTACGGAGCTTACCTGGCTGCTGTCCTGCGTAACCCCAATGGGCTTGTTACATCGATGCACAAGCTACAAGGACAAAGTTGCTCAGGGTCTGAGTCCTAATCACGGCCTTTTTGCTTACCCGGTTCTGCAGGCGGCGGACATCCTGATTTATCAGAGCGACCTTGTCCCCGTCGGTGCTGACCAGAAGCAACACATCGAGGTGACTCGCGACATTGCCATCCGATTCAACAACGTGTACGGCGAAATTTTCACCGTACCCAGGGAGCACATCATCGAATCTGTTGCCGTCGTCCCAGGTATTGACGGGAGAAAAATGAGCAAGAGCTATGGAAATACTATTGAAATATTCGAGCCGGAAGCCAGCGTTAGGAAAAAGATCATGAAAATCGTTACAGATTCGTTGCCGGTCGAAGAGCCAAAGGATCCCGACAAATGCAATGTCTTTGCGCTCTTGAAACTTGTTGCCTCCTCCGATGAGTTGGGTGAGTGGGAAAATAAATATCGTGCCGGCGGTTTGGGCTATGGCCAGGCCAAGAAGCGCCTTGCTGAACTGATTATAGACTATTTCAAGCCGTACCGGCAGAAAAGGGCCGAGCTTGAAAATGATATGGATTATGTTAAAGCTGTTCTTGCTAACGGTGCCAAGCGGGCAAAATCTGTGGCCGGAGAAACGCTCGAAAAGGTACGTCAGGCTGTTGGATTGAGAAGATAGGGCATAAATTGGCTGATTATCGCGTCAATCTTGAAATATTTGCAGGACCTCTGGATTTGCTTTTGTATCTTGTACGCAAAGAAGAGGTGGATATCTACGATATTCCCATCGCCAAGATAACCGACCAATACATCCGTTACATTGAATTGCTCAAAAGTTTTGACATTGATTTAGCTGGTGACTTTTTGGTAATGGCCGCGACTTTGATGCAGATAAAATCGGCGATGCTCCTGCCGAAAGCTGAGCCCGATCAATTTCAAGATGATGATTTGTCCGATCCCCGCAAAGAGCTTATCCGCCAGCTCCTCGAATATAAAAAGTTCAAAGATGCCGCCAATCTGCTGAACGCCGCCGCCGATGAGCAAAAGGAACGTTTTCCCCGGCCTGGCACTATTGTCGAGCAGCTAAAACCGGACGCAGAACCTGAGATTGACATTGAGCAGGTGAGCATCTGGGACCTGCTCGAAGCCTTTGATTTAGTGTGTAAGGCCACCGGTACCGTCGGAGACATAAGTCAAATTCTTGATGATACACCTATAGATTTGTATCAGATAGAGATCCTGCATCGTTTGCAGACTGAAGGTCCGATGACTTTTGAGCGCATTTTCGAGTCCAGAACCAATCGCGTTGTGATGGTTGGGTTGTTCCTCGCGCTTTTGGAACTAATTCGGGAGAAATTGGCCTGGGTTGAGCAAGCGTCCGATTCTTCTATATATGTACGATCCTTAACAGAAGAACCTGCAGAACAGGCTGTACAAAAGGCTATCCTTACCACCGATGTCGGCAGCGATATGTCAGATCAGGCTGAACAGCAAAAAAAGCCGCCGATTCCTATTTCTGAATTGCCTCCAAAACGCGAAACGCCGGTTCCATTGGAGGCCCAGCGGCAACAGTCATCTGCCATACCAATCACAGAGTTGCCGCCAAAAAGCGATTCGGCGATCTCGCCCCCGGAGCAGGAAAAGAAGGAAGCACTACCCACCAAAGACCATGAACAGCAAGCAGCCGGTTAGCAGTTCTATACACGAATCAACCTTTAAATTTTGTTTTTTGACTTTTTTGTAGTGTATTTTAAATGGTAATGAATAAGCTTAGTTAGCGGGTGAATAGCTAACAATTACTTGTTGTCGTCAAGGGGGGAGATGCAACGTTTTTCATATAAACTTCATCGCTTTTTATGCTGATTAAATCATGTGTTAGTACGACTGAGATTGGCTATCAGCAATATTTTGCATATGTCATGTTTAAGGCGGTCAAGCTTAATGGGGATTTGTTAATGTTTTGTCCCATCATATTGCAATCCGGCAATGTATTAGTAACTATCTCTGGTGGACAGAAATGGTAAATTCGTTTAAGTACCCGAGTTGTTTCCTACAGCAAGGAGGACACAAATGGTTCTAAAGACAAGCAAAATCAGATACCGCCTGGGCATGTCGTTAGTGGATACAATGGTTGCGGTCACGATCCTGTTAATAGCGTTTATCGGAACTTCCAGCTTCAGATATTGTGCCGCTTTGGATGGGCGAAAAGCTAAAGCACAGACTGCTGCTGCCAGAATTGTATTGATGCTTTGCGAGAGTTGGCGAGGCCTAAATGGTGACGTGACGTTTGATCCAACAGAACTTTGTGGCTCGGATTTTAATATTGACACGCTCGAAGCCAATCTTGATAAGCCGTTTGATTTTAACCTGTTAGGAAGCTATGTAGTAGTGTTGGGTTCCAATATTAACCTCAAGAACAACCAGACACTTTTAATTAATGGGGACGTTACCCTCTATGTTACAGACGGGATAATTCTTGGTAATTCTGCCGAGGTGCAGATAGATAACGATTCTTCTTTGATTCTGTACTTAGGCGGGAATTTTGAAGGCAAGAACTCAAGCACTTTCAACAACCTGACA
>Ga0307425_1000422_pt1 | contig 26889 bp, 25 predicted proteins | sample SalMarWE160330MG_FD_202152 | JGI IMG/M metagenome (GOLD analysis project Ga0307425, IMG submission 202152) | Salt marsh sediment microbial communities from the Plum Island Ecosystem LTER, Massachusetts, United States - WE1603-30 | ecosystem: Environmental > Aquatic > Marine > Intertidal zone >...
GGCCCATAGCGGCATTAAGAACGATCCTCAAATCAGTTACTTTGGGTATTTTAAAAGAAAATTCCCCTTTATTATCGGTCTTTCCCTCCAGAAGCTTTTTGCCATCTTTATCAAATACCACAACCGGAGCATTAATGGCCTTTTTCCCTCCGCTAAACTTACTTTCGGTAAGAACGGTATCTCCCTCCACCCAGCCAAAAATCGTGACCTTATGGGCCAACACATTGACATTGCTGCTTATTAGGATGATTGTGGTTAATAAAAAAATGATAAAGGAGAACCGGATATTATAACGCTTTTTCATAAACACCTCCCAGAAGTTCGGGTTTTACCTTCTTCAAAAATGCCACACAAAAAAGCGTAATGATTCCTTCAATAATCATTACAGGTAGATGAGCCAATAAAATGAGTTTGGCCGCTGTTATAAATGACTCTCCTGTAGATAACAAAGCACCTGCCACAAGAATGCCCGAAAGGAGAACAGAGAAAAATCCACAGGCAAAGGCGGCGGCCAAACTTAAGAGACTGTTTTCTCCTTTGATAAGTCTGCCGAAAACATAGTAACCGATTAAACCGGGCAGGGCCATCGTTACCGTATTAACGCCAAGCACAGTGATGCCCCCGAACTGGAAGAGGATTGCCTGAAGTGTCAAGGCAATCAGTATTGAAGGAAAACAGACCCAGCCCAGCAGGAGTCCGTTTATACCGTTAAGGACGAGGTGGATACTGGATGGACCCATTGGAACGTGGATCAAAGAGGCGACAAAAAATGCGGCCGACAGGACCGCCGCCTGCGGAATCTTTTCGTAATCCATTTTTTTCAGACCCACTGAAACCCCGGCTGCAGCCAGGGCCGCACCCGTGACAAGCACAGGTGCGGACAACACGCCTTCAGATATATGCATTTACTCACCCTGGTTCATATTTTCCGCAACTATTTATGGTTCAAAGCTTCAGGGTTAATGGCTTTACGATTTATTTATATTTTTATTAATCTTAATGCAAGCTTTCTTAGCGTCGCCTAAGGCCCGAATGAATTGCTGCTTTGAATTCAAAATCAAAGATTTTAACCACCTTAAACAGTTGAGGTTACGATTTCTCGGATTCAGTCTTCTGAGCTCTGATTACCGGACGGATAATCAATTTTCTATTTCCAGCCATGAAATTTGACCCACAGGACGGCTCCAATTTCCACATCCTTGCTCTTGATTTTCTTGTCTGATGTGTTAAGGGCGGCAAATCCCCACCAGCCGGCTTTTGGTGTTGCATAGGTAAACACGCCATTTATATCAGCCTTGATCGTCTGTGTGACCATATAGTCTGTTGGGGCCTGCGCTTTTTTGTCCTTGTTATAATACTCCACCTCAACCTCGGAAAAGGGGACCGGTTTCCCGTCAAGTTTAACAATACCCTGAAAGACGTTTCCTGCATAAAGGCCATATGGTTTTGAAAGGGGCACAATTTCTGTCTTGAGTCCAATTTCCTGATCCCATCCCTCATCATCGCCAAAAGCAGTCACTATGGTCTTTGTGTAATGAACAATGTAACAATCCTCTGCCGGTTCCCAGTACGGCTTGGGCTCCATATAAAACATATAAACCCCCGGTCTGTTGACTTTATAAGAAGTTTTCCATGAAGTATGCCCTAAGAATTTCGACTCTTTCAGCGTTGTTAATAGGTTTATCTTTTTTCCATTTGAAAAAACTCCGAAAGCTACGGGCTTTGCCATTTCCATTCCATGCCCTTCAAAGGGATGGGAAAAGGAAAGAACCAGATCAATGTTCCGATTGTCCTTTTGCATGACCATGGAATCAGATGGTATGATCATGCCGAAATGGGCCGAGGCCGGATTAGCAGCCAACACAATAACCATTACGATCACAACGGATAAAATTGATTTTACTGCGCGCATAATACATGTCTCCTTTACTTATTATAGGTTTTATTTCAATTTTTTTTAGATTAACAACATATCATTGAGTAAGCTATGTCATAAAACAATTTCGATAATGCCTTCTTTAAAAAATATTCACCAATACAGCTAAAACTCTATCGCAAGCTGAGCGATAAAAGAATCTGTCTCCTGGGCATCATCTTCGAATTCTCCGTGCAAATATTCAAGGGCCAGGTTGGTATTTTTGTAGAAGCCCCAATTCAACACTGCGCCATACTGGGATTCCGGCAAAAAGTCTGCTCCACCGTCATCCGATTCTTCATAGCGCGCCGCCAGTTCCACATTATCAATAATAGCCACCCCCAACTCCACATTCCAGGCCGATGGCTTACGCTCTTTGGTATCCGCAGCATCATATATCTCTCCGGCTTTGAAATTATCGAGGGCGCCCACATATTCGCCAATCAGTTTAAAGCGCTCTAAAAATTCGAAAGTGACAAAGGCACTCCAGCCGCCGACCAACGAATCAAGATTGTCCGGATCCATCACTACCGTATTAAATGTATCCGAACCGGCCAGATTCGAGGTATACGATGCACCGAATATCAGCTTTTCAAAAGGATTCACAACGATGCTCCCGACAAAACTGTCGATGATGTCATCTTTGCCGCTTTCTTTAGCGCTACCGTTAAAGGCACCCACTGAAACATCGACCATTTCACCTCCGAATCGGTAACCGGCTACGGCTGCACCCTCGTTGGTTTCCCCTAAAATCAGGGTGTTCGGGTCGGTGACGAAATGACTGTCGTAGTTGCCAAAAGGGATATACTGCCGCCCCGCGATCAAATAAGCGGGAAAGTTTTCCGTACCTACCAGCGTGATAAAGCCTTCATCCACAAAAAGATCGTCATCTTCATATTTGAACATGACATGTCCGTCGACGTGTTCTGCAATTTTAGCATCCACCGCCAGTTCAACGGTGGCCAGATCCACATCGCTGGTTTTTTCATCCTCTACGGCCGGATCTTTGAAATCGGTTTTCCCATGGCTGGCTTCGACCTCGATGAGCCCGCTGATCTGAATACGATCATACCACTTGCCGCTTTCCGGTTGTCTTTTGATAGCGTCTTCAAGTTGCTTGATTCGATCTTCAAGGCTTTTGACGCCGCCGACTTTGGTGGTTTGTTCTGCTTGGTAGGACGGTATCGAGTCTTGCGCCATAACGGGATAAGCTTTTGCACAAACCATAATCAAACATGAACACAACAGGATCAATTTCTTCATCTGACATATCCTCCTTTCTCTCAAGGTTGAGAACATAGACTTTGATCGAAGCAACTTATCCTTATGGCACTTTTTCATTCCAAAATAAAAAAGGCCACATGGTCGCTTCCCTTTCCGGGAGCACGGACCTTCGTGGCCTTTTGCTTCAGCTCTATTGTCATTTCCTCCGCTATCGGGCGGAAGAATCTTATGTCTTGACTATTACAACCATGAGCGGCTTCTGCCGCATTTTAAATATCATTTTCATATGTTAGACGATATAAGAAGTCAAGCTTTTTATTCATCGATTCTATAGTCTTTTTTACCAACCTAAATGAAAAACAATGTAATATCTCTGACTATTTCCATCAGCTTGTCCGGCATATTATTTACTTGATTTAAAGTGTGTAGAGCTTGAATTGCATATAAAAAAAAGGGGCATTTTTTACAAATGCCCCCTTTTTTAAAAACTTTATCAGTAATATGTTACACCAACCCCGCAACCTCTTCTTTTATCGTCACCGCGATCTTAAACAGGGCGGTTAATACCAGAAAGCCTATGGCCCATATCGCGAGGGCAATCAAAATTTCGGGTAATGTCGGGACATATTCATTCACATGATGCAAAGGATTCGGTACAAACCCGCCGGAGATCATTCCCAGCCCCTTGTCAATCCATGTGCCTATAAATACGGTGATACAGGCAACCACCAGAACGGTCTCGTTTTTGCGGGTGACCGGATTCACCAGCAGAATAATCGATACCGCCATCAGTATCATGGATGCCCACATCCAGGGCACCAGGACACCATGTCCGTGCAGTCCCACAAACAGGTATTTTAAATGGTCCATATGTTCGGGTATGTTGCTGTAAAAAACAACAAATACCTCACAGAGAAAAAAGAATACATTCACCGTGATGGCATATGCCACGACCTTGGCAAGCGACTGGATCTGTTCTTTTCCGGGATCAAATTTAGAAAGCTTTCTAACAATCATGCACAGCAGGATTAAAAATGCGGGACCTGCAGCAAACGCCGAAGAAAGAAAGCGAGGCGCCAATATGGCGGTCAACCAGAAGCCCCGTCCGGGAAGGCCACAGTAAAGATAGGCGGTTACCGTATGAATACTGACCGCCCATGGGATGGAAAGATATATCAACGGTTTTAACCAGCCTGCCGGGGCAACATTGTTTCTTTCTGCTTCAAGCACCTTCCATCCGATAATGATGTTTAGAAAAAGATACCCGTTCAGCACAATCATATCCCAAAAAAGGATCGAGTTGGGTGTGGGGTGCAAGAGAACATTCATTACGCGTATGGGCTGTCCAAGATCCACAAAAATAAATAAAATGCACATGGTCACAGACGCCACCGCCAGAAATTCTCCCAAAATGGTAATCCTTCCGAATGCCTTATAGTTGTGCAGGTAGTAAGGAAGAACCACCATGACCGCAGATGCCGCAACACCGACCAGAAATGTGAACTGGGCAATGTAAAATCCCCACGACACATCCCGGCTCATGCCGGTAATTCCCAGACCGAATTGAAACTGCCACAGGTAGCAGGCAAAACCAACACCGATAACAGCCAAAAGTGCCGCCATCCATCCATAGTATTTCTTTGTTCCTGTCAACGCCTTTTCAAGCATAACCACCTCATACAATATAGAAAACTGATGGGCCCGTACCCAGGGCCGGTTTACGACGAATTGTATAGTTTTTTCTTAAAACCTGTCTAACCTCTGATTCAGGATCATCCAGATCTCCGAAAGTCAGCGCACCGTTTGACACTTCCACACAGGCAGGAATTTTCCCAACGGCCAACCTTTCCGCACAGAAGTTGCATTTTTCAACCACCCCTTTTGTTCTTGTGGGGAATTCAGGGTAGGTCTTTTCAATAAAAGGACGCGGATCTCTAAAGTTGAAACTTCTCGACCCGAAAGGACACGCCGCCATGCAGAATCTGCAACCGATACACCGATGAAAATCCATCAGAACAATGCCGTCTTCACGCTTAAAGGTTGCCTTTGTGGGGCACACCCGAACACATGGCGGCTTTTCACAATGGTTGCAGAGGGTTAAAAAAGACATGTGTTTGAGTCTGTCATCTAAAAAGTCCGCTTCCTGCATGGGAAACTCATGTTTAAATTCTTCCGCCCAAATCCATTTGATTTCGTGACGGGGATTTTCAAATTTAGGAATATTATGAATTTTGTCGCAGACCTCGATCATCGGTTCAAGATCTTCTTCGGATTGTAATTTCCGGGTGTCGATGACCATTCCCCATCTTTTGGCTGTAAGCGCATCTTCACGCTTCATGGTTATTGGTGCTTTTGTTTCGCCAGAGGAGGCCAATACATCAAGGACCGGTTTGGCCCCTATTCCCAGTGCTGAAATTCCAGCTATTTTCAAAAAGCTCCTTCTACTGCTTTTCATCACTTTGCCTCCTTTGAATCAATGTGGCAATCCCAGCAGTAAGGGGTTACCGAAGCATAATTGTGGCACTTGTCACAAAATTCAGCCTTTTCTACGTGGCAGTCCAAACAGGTATTGGAAAGACTCATATTGAATTTCTTCCCGCTGGGATTCACGTAAATCCTTTTGGCCTCCCGTACAACCGTGTCCCTCCACTCATTAAGAATCTGCATATGTTCCGCTTTCATGTATGCCGTCGGCATGACACATTCTTTGGCGGCTTTCGCTTTATCGCTGAGTTTGGGTTCAGGGGCCGGAGCGGCCTTTCCAAGATTGTACCAAAAAGGAAACGTTATCAACACCACAAAGATGCATAGACCTGCAACCACTTTCCCCTTATCATACATCTTCTTGTTATTCGGCATCGTCATCCTCCATCCCCGGCAGCGGTTCACTGCGCAGGTCCGTTGTTCTCTTTTTCTCTCCTGGTAATATCAACGCATTGGCGACCAGTTCGTGCAGGCCGGTGACATCCACTTCAGGCACCCAGTATTCCATAGAAGCCGGGAAAACCGCCCTGTCAATCGCACAAATACATGACAGCATATTCACCCCGTGTTTTTCATGAACATATTTGACGGCATTGGCTCTCGGTAGGCCGCCCTGCATTCTCAGTTCCATGTTTTCACCGGCATTCAGACCGGACCCGCTGCCGCAGCAGAAGGTCTGCTCCCGGATGGTGTTTGCAGGCATCTCATAGAAATTATTGCATACGTTTTTAATAACGTACCGGGGCTCTTCCAGCAGGCCCATACCGCGGGCAGGGTTGCACGAGTCGTGAAAGGTCACCTTCAAATGGTCATTGCGGCTTACGTCCAGTTCCAGTTTATTGTGTTTTATCAGATCGGCGGTAAACTCTGCAATATGAACCATCTTGGTCGACTTGGCATTTTCAAATTTAGTGCCGGTGATGGGGGAAACCGGTTCTTCCAGAAAATCGGCCGGACCGTTCATTGTATCCATATACTGGTGAATGACCCGCCACATGTGACCGCACTCTCCTCCGAGGATCCATTTAACGCCCAGCCTTTTGGCTTCAGCGTACATCTTAGAATTCAGCCGTTTCATCATTTCATGGGAGGTAAAAAAACCAAAGTTCCCGCCTTCGGAAGCATAGGTGCTCCATGTGATGTCGAAGCCGTATTTTTCCTGTAAATAGTGAAACAGCATCATATACCCCATGCACGTGAATGTACCGGGGTCGGCAAAAACATCTCCGGAAGGCGTGATAAAGAGAATTTCCGCGCCTTTTCTATTAAAACTGGGTTCTACCTTTACGCCGGTGATCTCTTCAATGTCATCGGCAAAAAAGTCCATCATATCCTTATACGCATGGGGTTGAATTCCAAGATGATTTCCTGTTCGATAGCAATTGGCCACAGGTGTTGCAATCCAGTCGATGTTCAGGCCGATAAGATTCAGCAGCTCCCGGCCCATGATGGTGATCTCGGCCGTATCAATGCCGTAGGGGCAAAAAACCGAACAACGCCGGCACTCTGAGCACTGAAATAGATAATACCACCATTCTTTCAAGACCTGCAGATCCAGTTCCCTGGCACCGATAACCTTTTTGAAATTCTTTCCCAAGGATCCGATAATTTTACCGGCAGTTGTAAAATCGTTTCTATAAACCGAACGGAGGAGTTCCGCCCGTAAAACCGGCATGTTTTTGGGATCCCCGGACCCGATGAAAAAATGACATTTATCGGCACAGGCACCGCAACGAACACAAATATCCATAAAGACTTTCACGGAACGAAACCGATCGAGCCGCTCCCTGAAACCTTTGGAAATAATCTCTTTCCAGTTTTCGGGAAGTTGCCAGTCCTCATCAAAGCAACTCCACAGCCTTGCATTGGGAAGATTCACATACTCAAGACTTTTGGGATTTCCGGCATAACAGGCGACGCCCTTTCTAATTTCAACAGGGGTATCCATCCATCCTGTTTGTGAGGGTTTAGAATCTATATTCGTAAACAGTTCATTTGGTTCTGGCAGTTCTGACATTATTTACTCCTTTTCCTCGGGTTCTTCCGGCGTTTCCGGCGCTATCATTTTTTCCACAGGAAGTCCTGCCTCTATCATTTTTTCCCTGAACTCATCTTCATAAGCTCCATATGAATGAACCTTAACCGGATAATTCCACGGATTGACATGTCTTTTGACCCGGCTGTTGTTGGCCAGATTTCGAGTAGGGCTCATAAATATACCCCCCAAATGCATGAGTTTACTGAACGGGAAATAGGCCAAAAGTACACTGACAAAAAAGAGATGAACATAAAAAATGCTGCCAACCCCTTTGGTGATATGAGGTTTAAAGATTACCAGCCCCATGGTAAACGCCTTGACGCCGACAATGTCTACTTTGGTAAAATACCGCATCAGGATACCGGTAAACGCAATGCCGAAAATGAGAAAAAGAGGGAAATAGTCTGAACCCAGTGATATGTATTTGACCTGGGGGATCCATATTCTTCTCAAGAATAGTAAGGTTACGGCTGCCAGAAGAGCCACCCCGGAAATCCTGAGTTCCGGAAGGCCGATCTGAAGAAATCCGTCCAGTTTTGCCACCAGTTCCACACACCCCGGTACCGGTTCAGTAAAAAATCGCAAATGTCTGAACAGCACCGTAAAAAAGGACCAGTGAAAAGCCAGCGAAAAGAGCCACAGCCATTTTTCCCACTCATAGGAAATTTTAGTCCCCGTTTTTAGCTCACATTTTGTGTTTCTGAATAACGACCGTAAAAAAACAACCTCCAGTATCATTCGCACGATAACGCCGCCCGTGGTGGAGGGGTTGTCAATGCTGGCCGGTTTAATCCAGGGGAGTGTCTTTTGTTGACCGCATGTTGTGGGAATTCGGAAAGGCACCGGAGAACGCGCCCAGTCTATAACGCGGTTGATAAATCCCAAAACAAAGATAGTAATCGCCAGATAAGGTATGATAATGCCAAAAAATACCTCACCCCCCGGGAAATAAACACCGATATAAGCCAGCAAAAATAGAACGATGACCGCTATGAGGGAATACATGTAACCAATATTCATTATATCATTACCTCACTTGATGACCTCATGACGACGAGATAGAATTGATCCAAAATCATTTCGATCTGTTTCGAGAAAAAAGCCCGATAAAGATTTTGAGAAAAATCTAATCTATTTATCGTTTGAAGCCTCCTTACATATATTAATATTATCCAAATCCGGCTTATCCGCCGGCGCCTCACGCACCAAACCCGCCCGCTCAAAAGCCCTGAACGTCCTGTTTTTCATCTCGTTGGCCTTGAGTTCATATATCTTTTCCCGGCAATTCATGTAAAGGTTAAAGGTAATCAGGCTCAGTTCATCAATCTTAGACTCGAACAATAACAGCTCGCTAAAAAATTGCTCTTGGAAATCCTCTTTTTTAATATTGTCTCTAATGACATCTTTTAAAAAAAAGATAAAACTTGTGGCTTGGGATGGGGAAAAATTCTGAACCGCTCTAATTCTGATGATCGGGTCAAGGATGGATAGAATGGCTTCATGATCCGTTTCCTTAAGGAGTTCGTCAAATAATGCCGTCAATCCCTGGTAGATGGTTCGTCCTACAGGGTTGGCGAAAGGATCTTTCTGGCTTTTAAGAAATTTTGCCGTATCAGATGGATACGTCTCAATCGTTGCGGCAAACCACTTTTTTACAATGGTGGTTTTTCTCTGTGCCAGTAATGTATTCAGCCTCATATTCAGGACTGCTCCGAACTCCCAATCTTATCGCCGATTAGCAATCGAAAATAAAAAAGATTCATAATTCATCAATCGACGGTTTCAGGTGGAAATAACAATCAGGATCATCACATTTAAGAGAAGTCCTATAGACATTTAATACATTTATGTCAAGGATAAATGAAAAAAAGATGTCGAATGTAAAAACTTTTATTGAAGACCAAAATCGTTTGTTTTCGTCAACAGGGTATTACGATGAATGCCGAGCTTTTTGGCCGCTTTTGTCCGATTTCCATCTACGCTTTCCAGAACATCAGAAATATATTTTTTCTCAAACATGCCAACAGCATCTTTAAGGAGCATGTTCTTAATTTTCTTCTTACCGATATTATAGTCCGCATTATTTTCGAGATGAATGATCGGATTTTTAGTAATGGTAAACAATCTTTCCACCAAATTCTTAAGCTCTCGGACATTTCCCGGCCAATTGTATTCGATTAACGTTTTAATGGCTTTTTCAGCAAACGTTTTGGGTGGTTTACCGGTCTGGATGGCGTTCAATTCTAAATAATGTTCCAACAGCAAGTGAATATCATCCCTTCTATCTCTCAAAGGGGGTAGCCGGATTGGAAAAACATTCAGCCGATAATAGAGGTCTTCACGAAATTTACCGTTTAAAATCAAATTTTTAATGTCTTTATTTGAAGCCGCGACAAACCTGACATCGATTTCGACAACCTTCGAACTACCCAGTCTTTCAAATTCCTTTTCCTGTATAATCCTCAAAAGTTTTGCCTGCATGTTGACATCAAGAAGATCAATGTCATCAAAAAAAACAGTGCCAGTATCGGCAAGCTCCAGCTTTCCTATACGGGTACTGCTTGCCCCTGTAAAAGCGCCTCTGTTGTGTCCGAAGATTTTGCTTTCCATCAATGTCGCCGGTATGGCGGCACAATTTACAACCACAAACGGCTGATTCTTTCTATGGCTACAATTGTGTATGGCCCTGGCAACAAGCTCCTTTCCTGTTCCGCTTTCTCCTTGTATCAGTACGGTTCCGTCACTCTGAGCAATCGTAGAAATTAAATCAAATATTTTTCTCATTTTTTTATTTTTACCCACCATTTTTTCAAATGGATGATACCGTTCAAGTTCGTTTCTAAGATACGTCACTTCTTTCACAAGGCTTTGCTTTTCTAAGGCTCGCCGAATTACGGTTAAAACATCATCCACGACAAACGGTTTAATGATGTATTCGTAAGCCCCCAGCTTAATCGCCTGCACTGCCGTTTGAATCTCATTGACAGCGGTCACCATGATAATTTCCGTATTCGGGTCCGTCTCTACGAGTTTTTCAAGGAGTTCGAGGCCGTTAATGTCCGGCAAAAGGATATCGAGGAGAATCAAGTCTACCGTATTTTTCTTAAAAATATCAATCGCTTCCTGGCCTGTTCCTGCGAGAAGCACATAGTAATCATCTTTTAAGACCATGTTAAACGACTGACGTACGCCATTTTCATCGTCGACAACTAGAATCGTATCCTTTTTTTTCATACCTATAATTCCAATATTCTAAAAAGCGAGTAAAATAGATTTTTTTCGAATCCGACCCAATAAATAATTGAAAAAAGTCGTGTGTTATGAAAATATTTAATTTAGCAAATTAGCAAACTCTATGCCAAACTCCAATCTTGAGTATTATATCTCAGTTAAGAAGCACTATAACCACCCAGATAGATATGAACAAATCCATGTTTCACAGATGAAACCTTAAAAAAAGAAATGTAAAAAATTATATCAACACAAAATTGCAGACGCGTCAATTAAAGAGATTTGAATACATTCATGCACAGAAAAATGTGCATTCATGCACATTTTTCTGTGCATGAATGATCCTCAGTCACCAAAATGAACAAGATTTACTAAATTATTTGAACTTAACAAAACCTTCCAGCGGTTGGTCATTGTGGATAGGAATGCCTTTGAAACAAGGATTGCCGGCAACACAAATAAAATAATCTAACAAAAAAACGATTTTTGTCTCAAATACCCGTTTCATCTGAAGACTTTGGCACGCTTTTTGAGAGAAATTAAACTGATTGATAGACATCAATACCGATTTTTCGTAATGCATGACCGTAGTTTTAAATCCACCTGTTGCCTTCGTGTTACCCTTCCATCTGGATGTTATCAATTCTCTTTTAAGCCAAGGCTTATTATTACAAGAGATATTCTTAAAACCTTAAGGAGGTGTACCATGAATATTAACTTAAGTTCTTTTTTACAATGGCGCCCTAACATTATTATGTGCAGGACAATTGGGTGGAATTTCACTTATTATTACATCAGCATTCTGGGGAAATTATATTTTTTCTTTAACAGAAAAGAGAGATGGAAAATCAAAAAGGCTGTTAAAACCGTTTTCACAGGCCGCAAAAACAGTTTTGAATTGAGATCTATTACCAAAAACGTTTTTCGAGGGGTGTTCTTTCATTATTACGAAAAATTTTTTAACGCCTATTCCACTGCCCGAACTTTGGAGAATTTCGTTATGAATCACATGGAAAGTGAAGGCATGAATACCATCAAGCAAGGGCTTGCAAAAGGTAAAGGAATACTTTTGATCACAGGACATTTCGGCGGAGTTGAGTTGATTCCCGCGTTTCTCGGTGCGAACAATTTTCCGGTATCGATCGTCGCAAAATTCAAATCAAAGGATTTGCGGAATGCTTCGGTTCAGCAGGCAAACAATTTTTCGACAAAAATCATCGACGCAAACCAGACACCTAATATAATACGGGCAATTTTTGATAACCTCAAGGCCAATCGAATTGTAATAACCCAGTGCGACGAAATCGATGAATGGAAACCGAGCCGTTGCGACAAGCTATTTTTTCTGGGCAAACAGATCCGTATGGACAAAACCGTTAACATCTTATCAAAAAGGTGCGGGGCCACAGTTGTTTTCGGTGTTATGCACAGAGAGGATAATCATCGATATAAATTTATTGTAACGTCATACGAAGAAATCGCAAAACAGTGGCAGCGATCCATAAACATGTCTATGGGAGTGATGACGTTAAAATTTATGGAACATTATATATACAAATATCCCGAAGAATGGTATCAGTGGAAGAAATACAAAGAGTTGGATGTGTTCGCTCCCTCTGGTACTGATGTCAAAACACCGGCATCGATTCCTGTGCTTGAACCTTCCACTGCTTAACTTTGGTTAACACAAAGATGTAAACGTTCATATCGTCTTTTAGGAAAATATATAATGATTTTATTTATCGAGCCGATTTCCAAAAATACGGGGATGTATGTTCCCGCTTATCCATTGCCCATCATGGAAATCGCAAGCTTTGTTAAATTCAACCTCCCCGATGTCGAAATTAAAGTTACATCCATACCCATGGACTATGGTTTACCGCTTACCAAAGATGGAAAAGAACAGATATACAAGGAATTTTTAAAAGATCTGTCCACAATAAAACCCAAAGGGGTCGGAATCTCATGTACGGCGATTTCACAGGCGGAAGAAGTCGTCAATTTGTGCGACCTTATCAAGGCCCACCATCCGGATATTTTTATATTTTTAGGCGGATACTTTCCAACCCTTTATTACGAAGAAATATTTTCCAGAACTTCAGCCGTCGATTTGATCGTGTTGGGTGAAGGTGAAATATCCGCACTCAAGATCATTGAATCCTTAGAAAGCGGTGAAAATCCCATAAACCATAACATTCCCAACCTGGCCTGGAAAACAGACGGCAGAATCCACCTCACCCAAAAAGGAAAACCGTTTGACCTCAGCAAAAAAGCGCTTCTAAACCCAAGTTTATTAAAACATCCGAGCGGATATGATATTCTGCCGTATGCTTTCAGCCGGGGATGTCCCTATAACTGTAATTTTTGTATGGAATCGTCCATACGACCCCACAGAAAAGCAGTCCCCAATGACATAATCCATCTCGATCTGAAAAATTTACGACATCAGACCAACGCCCATACCCTGTTGGTCAGCGATGCGCTTTTCAAGTCGTTTGATATCTTCCCATTGCTTCGATCCTTGGGTTTAAAAGTTAATTTTGAAACCCGTTGCGATGTACTGGATCCATTCATTATATCAGAAATTTCAGATGTTTGTGGAGCAATTGCCCTTGGATTTGAGTCGGCCAGCTACCATACATTAAGACGGATGAATAAGGTCAAAGACAAATCGCACTATGAAAAATATATGGCAAATACCATGGCCATATTCAAAGAAGCCGCCCGGAATGAAATTCCGATGATGATCTTCATGATTGCCGGATACCCGGGTGATACGGAAGAAGATCTTAAAAAAAGCCTAGCCTTTGCCCAAAGCTTGTCAAAGAACACAGGCCCAGGAGGACATGTTTTTAAGATCGGAGAATGTCACGTATATCCCAAAACCAAGATATATGACCTCGCCCTTTCCCTTCCGGATGTTGTTTTTGAAGACGACGGTGTTTTTGGGCAAAATATTGTCCGGCAACCGTCTAAACACTTAAACTTTGACAACATTCTTGATTATTCTAAAGAAATCTTCAATCTTTCCAATTACACGCCGAAACTTCAGAATGCGCTCTTAAACATCATGCCTTTTTTCAGGCTTCCAGCCCAAGCCCTAACGGACAGTATCCTCCCTGACAAATGCTTCAGGGACGAGAACAGGACGACACTTAACGTGCAGGGAGAAAGCCTTTCAACGTTCAGAAAGTTAATTCCCAATTTAACTAAAATTTATAATCCAATGATGTCAGATCAAAGAAGCACCCGAAATTTACCTTTATGATGAAAATAAATGGAAAAAGAAACGAGCTGCATAAATTCCAGGGCCATCATTAATTATATGAAGGATCATTATAAGGGGGACTGTTCCGGTCTTCTCGAGAATCTTGACCCTGAAATCAATTCTCTTTCAGACCCTGAAAGTTTTTTAAGTGATCCCAACAACTGGATCTCCTGCACTGTTATTTCAAAGTTATATGAACGGGCAAGATTGCTTCTTGGTGATGAAATGGCTGCTTACAAGATGGCCAGGTACGCTTTTGAAAAATCCTCACTGGGCTATACTCAAAGAATCATCGTTAAGACATTCTGGTCGATTAAAACCCTAATAAAAAATGCTCAAAAAATAAACGATAAATGGAACAGAAACAAACAAGTTGATGTCGTAAATATCAAAGGAAACCGGGCCATTATGCGATTACACTGGAATACACGGATGGATGTATCCAAAGACATCTGTCTGTATAATCAAGGCGCCTACACTTCCATGCCGCTCACATGGGGAGGGACACCCGTCGACCTTAAAGAAAAATGCTGCTACTTCGAAGGCGCCGCCTACTGCGAATATCATATAAAATGGTCTCACCGGAACAGACTTTATGAGATTTTTTCAAGGTTTTTCACCACAAAATCGGTGCTGATGGAAACCATCGCTGAAATGGAGGAAGACAAGAAACTCATTGAAGAAAAATACGAAGAGGTCAATCGTCTTAATCTGGATCTGAATTATAAAATCAAACAGCTTCTGGCCATACATGAGACGGGCAAGGCGATCCTTTCTGTGCTGAATCTGGAACAACTCTTGACTGTTATCATGAATATCCTGTCGAATGTATGCCAGATCAATCGTGCCGTCATCATGCTCGTTAATGAAAATGAGGAGGCTCTTGAATATATACACGGCATTGGTTTTAATGGTGAAGTGCCGGAGATGATCCAAAATTACAAGGTTCCCCTGAATCGTTTAAGTAACATCCTAGTCAGGGTAGCCAACACCGGCCGGCCGGAATACGTGCCTGAAGTAAAAAGTTCAACCTTGAGAAAAGAAAACATTATGTTGACGTTAAGCAAACCTACTTCGGCATATGTGGTTCCTCTCATCACCCGTTCCAGAGTGATCGGTGTTTTTGCTACTGATGCTGTTGGTGAAAAGGGTGTGCCCAAAGAAACCCGGGAAACACTGGAAATTTTTTCTTCCCAAATCGCCATCGCCATAGAAAATGCAAAACTTTACAGCAGGCTTAAAGAACAGATGACGAAACTGAAAAAATCTCAAGCGCTTTTGAGCCGGTCCGAAAAATTCTCCTTTTTGGGCAACCTGGCAGCAAGACTGGCCCATGAAATTAAAAACCCCATGACCGCCATCGGAACGTTTATCCAGATGATACCGCAAAAATATCATGATGAAGAATTCCGGAATAACTTTCATAATTTAGCTATGGAAGAGACAAGCCGGATAAACAATCTCATTACCGAACTGTTGGATCTGGTCAAGAAAAGAGAATCAAACTTCGAGCTGAATAACCTTCATGAACTCATTGATAAAATGATTCTCCTTGTTTCGCCCCAGAGTAATGCCAAAAATATTGAAGTATCCCGTCGATTTGATCCCAACATCGGACAGGTGTGGATGGACAGTGAAAAGATGAAGGAGGTGGTTCTGAATCTGCTCTCAAACGCGGTAGAATTTACCCCCGAAGGTGGTAAGATCGAGTTTGTCACAACACACTGTATTGAAAAAGGAAAACCGGCTACAATTTGCATTGAGATTAAAGATAACGGTCCCGGGATCCCTCAATCGATGATTGACAATGTATTTGATCCTTATTTTACAACAAAACACAAAAGCAGTATGCACAACGGTACCGGTCTTGGCTTGTTTATCGCTTATCAGAACATGCAGGATCATAACGGGCACATAGAAGTAAAAAGCAAGGTTAATGAAGGATCTGTATTTACGTTGACCCTCCCTGTCGATAACCCAAAATTATCATGACAAAAAGATTGATGGTAACATCTTGGCTATTCGAAAACAAATCGTTTCAAGTAACGTTTTATTTTTGCTGGAAAATACTCTTGGATAACAGCTCTCAATGAAAATAGATAAGATCATCGTACACCCTGTAAATCTCCCTTTTTCTATTCAGTTCTCCCATGCGTTGAGAAAAAGATCCTCAGTCAAAAACATCATCGTTGAAGTTGTCGCCGAAAAAGGAACAATTAAAGGATACGGTGAAGGCGCCCCCAGATCTTTTGTAACCGGGGAATCACAACAAAGCTCAACACAAAGTATACACCGCTTTGTTAAACTGGATCATTTTCCATGGGATCTGGATGATGTTTCTCAGATCTGGAATTTTATCGACAGCCTAAAAAATGGAAAATCACAAAATGCTGCCACCTGCGCCCTGGAAACAGCCCTGCTCGATGCCTTTGGGAAAAATTATAAAAAGAACATCATAGACTATTTTTCAAAAGATTTCATAACAGACAAAATTTTTTACGGTGCTGCGCTGCCGCTCGCCGGCAAAGAAAAAATTGTTGAAATATGTCAGCTTATCAAGAAAATGAAAATTAAAAGGCTGAAGTTAAAAATGGGAAAAGATTTATTCAAAAATAAAGAAATCCTCGAGGCTGTTCATTTTGTTTTTGGAGAAGATTATGATCTGAAGATCGATATAAACGGTGTGTGGAATCACTCCCTGGCTTTAAAACACGAATACTTGATAAAAAAATATAGGGTAAAAGTTGTTGAACAACCCATGGCTCCGGACTCTTCGGAACTTGCCGATTTTGCAAAGCTTATGCAAAAAACCGGTGTAATCCTGATGGCGGATGAGTCTGCATGCTCTTTAAGTGATGTGGAAAAGATTTCAAGAAACGGTCATTATCAGATGATTAACGTTCGCTTATCCAAAAATGGAGGATTTAGAAATTCCTTGAAGATTATTGACCACCTAAGGCGCAACGGAACTTCTTTCCAGATCGGATGCCATCTTGGTGAGTCTGGGATTCTTTCTGCAGCTGGTAGAATTTTATGCCTTCTCTGTAATGATGCAGTGTATTATGACGGTTCTTATGATGAATTCCTGCTCAAGGAAAATATTACACTTGAAAATGTATCCTTTGGGCTGGGTGGCGAAGCCGATCCCTTGAATGGCCCTGGTCTGGGCATCAAAGTAAGCAGTCAAAATCTGGCGCGCTTATCCGAAGGTTCACCCACCGTTATAGAAAGTCCAAGATAATGACCCGGCTCCATCGGACAAAAAAATCCATGCGCTTTCTTTCCTTACGGGCTCTTATCTGGGAGTTTATTCAGCAAAAAACTAATTATCCAAGAAGCGATCTATTTTGAAAAATCAACGTGTTGCAAATTTCATTGTTAATGGCTAAATCGTCACGATTTTTTCAGATATTGCGTCAGAACGTACCCAAAAAGCCGGGTACCCACATCCAGAACCCTTTCATCAAGGTCGAAATAGGGAGAATGGAGACCATGCTGAAAGCCTTTGCCTGGATCATGGCATCCGATCCCCACCATTGCCCCACCCCATTTTTGACAAAAGTAAGCAAAATCTTCGGCACCCATTCTTGGAAGCCCGCTATGGACATTGTCGGCACCCAGGACGTCGCTGGCGCAGGTCACGACGTGTTCCACCAGTACGGGATTATTTACCAGAACAGGATATCCCTCTGTAACGTTCAGTATTCCTGAAATACCGAATGATTTGGCCGTGCCTTCCACCATGTCTTCAAGACGCTTTATGATCTCTTTACGAATTTCCGGTTTCAAGGTGCGAAGGGTCCCCTCCAGAACAGCCTCCTCGGGGATGATGTTTGTTGCTGTTCCGGCGTTAAAACGTCCAATGGTAATCACTGCACTGTCAAGGGGTGGAAGCTCGCGGCTGATCAGCGATTGCAGTTGTGTAACAAGGTGTGCTCCCGCAACAATGGGATCTTTACAATGGTGAGGATGAGCGCCATGGCCGCCCTTGCCTTTCAAACGGATGAAAAAACTGTCCGCAGCAGCATTGCTGACCGCCGGCGCCAGTCGAATATGGCCCACAGGCAGTTCAGGATACAGGTGCCCGGCAAAAACAGCTTTTATTGGCTCGTTTTCAAAAATACCTGTTTTAAGCATTGACAGAGCACCGGCGCCGCCCTCTTCCGCAGGCTGAAATATAAATACAATTTCTCCGCAGCCGTTTTGAGACCATCGGTTTTCAATCAACCATCTAATGATACCCAGGGCAATGGTCATATGCCCGTCATGTCCGCAGGCATGCATAAATCCCGGATTCCGGGATTTGTAGAGAACATCATTTTTTTCTTCCAGCGTCAAAGCATCCATATCCGCCCGGAATGCCACCATAGGACCAGTGCGTTTTGCACACAGCTTCGCCACCACGCCGGTTCCCCCCACACCCGTTTGAAAAGGGACGTTGAGGGTTTCTAAGACCTCACAAATTTTAGCTGCGGTTTTCACTTCCTTGTAAGCCGGTTCCGGGAATCGGTGAAACCAGCGACGCAACTCCACCAGCCATCTAAAAAAATCATCCGGCAATATCGTCGACATGTTAACCCTCCCTCCACCGATTTTGATCACTTACATTATGTCTATTTCAAAGTTTATTGGTTATGGGACTTAACGCAAACTTGCAAAAAGTTCAAGAATGAATAAGATTAATAACGTTTATTGTTTGTATACTTTCATGGTATAGGCTTTAAGGAAACCTTATTTAGTGTCCATCCATAAATGGCCCTTTTTCCGACGAGCCGCGTTCTCCGCGGCTTTCCGGCTGCGACGTACATTGAGTACGCCTCGCCGCAAACCATTGTGCGGCCTTGCTCGACGAAAAATTTGCTCATTTATGAATTGGACACGCAATGATACTTCCACGATTTGTGGATGGGCACTATTTAGCATTGAACCGTTTCAGAAAATAAATGAAATTATGATTTCTTTCGGTAAAACTACAGATTTTATTGATCGGGTAATACATAGACTCTATGAAAAAAATCGTTATGATCGTATTTTTTCAAAAGACATTACGAATTCTTCCACGACATCCGCAGTGCTCTTTTTGCTCGGCATGCATTGCAAAGAAAAAGACGTTTCCAATTCGCCGTGTTTGATTTTGAACAAACGCTCCTTAAAGGTAAAACAACCTGGAGACTTATGCTGCCCCGGAGGAAGCATATCTTCCCGTGTTGATGCCTTTTTATCAAAAATGTTATACTTACCGGGTTCTCCTCTGACACGTTGGCCGTATTGGCAGCTTTGGCACAAACAACGGCGTCACGAAGCCAAAAAGATGGCTCTTTTGTTTGCCACGTGTTTGCGAGAAGGCTTTGAAGAAATGCATTTAAACCCTCTGAGGGTTAAATTGCTGGGACCGCTTCCGTCGCAGCAGCTTATCATGTTTCACAGGGTGATTTATCCAATGGTTTGCTGGGTCAACCGTCAACAGCAGTTTATCTTAAACTGGGAAGTGGAAAGAGTGGTTTACATTCCACTTAAAAATCTATTGGACCCCTCTTATTATGCTCGATATAGGTTGCAAGTTGAAAAATCCCCGGGAGATGAAAAAAATCCGGACATGATAGACTATCCTTGTTTTATCCAAAAGGACAAAGATCACACTGATATACTATGGGGCGCCACATTTCGCATTACAATGGTTTTTCTTGAAAATGTCTTTGGATATAAACCGCCGAACATGGAATCGCTTCCGGTCGTTTTTGGATCTTTGGATAAAAATTATCTCACCGGAAATGGGTAAATAGAGTATAATTGTAAGCAACGCCAATACAGTGTAACAGACTGGGAGATTTTTTTTTAATTGAATTAAATACAAGCACCTAACTTTAAATCGGAATTCGATAAAGGATAGTGTCGTGAAAAAGGAAATTCTTGACCGTATAGAAGTTATGAAAGGGGATATTACCACCCTTAAAATAGACGCCATTGTAAACGCAGCCAACACATCACTCTTGGGGGGAGGGGGTGTGGATGGTGCAATCCATAGGGCTGCCGGGCCGGAGCTTTTAAATGAATGTCGTAAAATCGGCGGATGTCCCACCGGCGAAGCACGAATAACGAGGGCCTATAACCTTCCGACAAAATATGTCATCCATACTGTAGGACCAGTTTATAAGGGAAAGGATGAAGATTCAGAGCTTCTTTCGAGATGTTACTTAAGCAGTCTGGAGCTCGCTGTTAAAAATCATATTACCTCCATCGCCTTTCCTGCAATAAGTTGCGGTGCTTATGGTTACCCTCTAAAAGAAGCGTGTAGAATCGCAATTGATACAACATGTGATTTTTTAGAACAAAACAGTTCTTTGCAAAAAATTGTCTTTATCCTCTTTTCTGCGAAGGACTATAACGTTTACACAGAATATCTAAGTTGATATTTTAAAATGCTTTCCATTGACAAATTCCATTGTCGGCACTATTTTAATGTAAATTTTAGTCCAGGTCAAAGTCATAGATTATTTTGAAAAAGGAGAAAATAATGGTTGAAGTCACAGAGGTAGCAACAAAACAGATTGCTGAATATTTCGAAGGAAAGGAAGTTTCACCCATTCGAATCTTTTTAAATTCAGGGGGATGAGGCGGTCCATCACTTGCCATGGCTCTGGATGAGCCAAAAGCCACAGACGATGTTTTTGATATAGACGGTTTTCAATATATTGTCGATAAAGAATTTATGGAAAAGGCAAAGCCTATAAAGGTGGATTTTTCTGAAATGGGTTTTAAACTCGATTGTGCCATAGATTTCGGGGCAGGATGTTCAAGCTGCGGAACAACAGGTACCTGCAGTTAAGCATATAACAAACTTTGTTTTCAGAGGGCAACACATTATGTGTGTTGCCCTTTTTTATGATTGTTCCAAGAAAATAATAACTCATATTTCTGAACAGGGAATGCACAAGTGCTCACCGTTTTCTATCTCAACCATCTTGGTCGACATAGTCATTTCACCGCACGTTGCACAGGCTTCTGAGCGTGCCAGCGGAGCATAAGGCGGCATAACAACGTAAACTTTTTCTGAGGAGAAAATATCGTTAAATGGTCTTTGAAGAAGATCACCTGATTTCATCATCTTATGGCGCCGTTTATCTTCCTTTGTTGCAGTGCCTGAAGAAATAGCTGCATCAAGTTGAATAAATACGGCCTTGGATTTACCCTGATATTGATAATGTTTTTTACGTGAAAAGCGATAAGCCTTCTTGCTTTGGCGGTTCAGGATGGTATATGCATTTTTCCCGTAGTCTTTTAAGATGAGATTGCCCTTGCCGATCGAGGTCCCCAGAAGGATTTGTAATGCGTCAACCGCACATGAATCATTTTCACTGATAGCAACGACCTCTTCATCCCTTGATCGGTTGAGTTTGAGAAGATCCATGGATGCTTTAGCAACCAAATATCCATATATGAGCCCCGGACAAAGATGTCCGTGAAATTCAATGCATTTTTTTAGATCTTCCGACAGTTGAAATTCAATATTATTGCTCTCTTTCATGGAAAGCTCCTTTTATTACCGTAAAAATGGGTTGGTTAGAACATGTTCAACGGATTTATCAGCTTTCTATCTGAATTCTGGATGATTTTTTCTTTTTCATTCCTTGTCGCTTTAACCGGCGCCATGTCGCCCGGCCCCCTTTTAACCTATACCATTATTAAATCGGCCAAAACTAACAAACGCGGTTACCTGATGGGGCTTTGGATCATAACAGGACATGCAATCCTCGAGATGGGCATTATCATTCTTTTGCTTTTCGGTTTTTCGTTTGTTTTGAAAAACATTGCTGTTGTTCGCATTATTGGCGTTTCAGGAGGTCTCATACTTATACTTTTTGGAGCATCCATCATAAGGGATATATTTAATGGAAATATTTCTACCAACTTCTTGAATTCACAAGACGAATCCAACCGAAAATCTGGAATTATTGAAAATAAAGGTATAGAGAATCCTGTCGTCGGAGGTATTATGGTTTCCATGTCAAACCCTTATTGGTGGGTCTGGTGGGCCACAATAGGGTTTGCCTTTATGATCCAGTTTAATATTTCTTTCCAAAAATGGCCAAAACTTTTAGCATTTTTTTTAGGGCATGAAGCTGGAGATCTGATTTGGTATTTACTTGTTTCAACATTGGCATTCTTTGGTTTGAGGCATATGAACCGAAAAGCATATTATGGAATTCTAATGTTTTGTGCACTATTCATGGTTCTGTTCGGCATATACCTGGGCATTTCTCCGTTTCTAAAAAACACTATGTAATTCTATATTCTCTCGACAAATCAGCTGATTCAGCCTATTCAATTATTTAAACACACATCACAAACTGTCAAGCGCTGAGGAAAAAGGATCGATGGAATCATCTTCGATATCGGATTGTTCCGAAGCATCGGCTTCGGCTTTCCGTTGGCGTTCTTCTTCACGAACACGCAATTTGATGGTCTCGATATGTTGTCTCGCCAGCTTCTCACCCCCCAATTTTAAATATAATTGAATGATTTTTTGAGTATGACTGTCACTTCTAAGTTTTTCGGGTACCCGATACATCAAGCGCTTATACGTTCCTTGAAGCTCGTCCGGGATATTCAAGTTTTCTGCCATCGTCTCTCCTGGATACGGTCTAAATAAACACCGTGTGATCTCGTCTGTGACAAATGATAATGTTATTAAACATGACAATAATTCATAGCTGAAAAATGTAAAGCGTTTTTCACATAATTTTTCAACTCTTTTATTCCAACCGCCCATTTTTTTTGTGTGGAAGAATACCAGAATCTTTAAACCTGATAAAAATTTGGAATTGAATACAATATAACATATGTGTTAAAGTTTAGAACAAAATCATCCTTGATGAGAAAGTTCCGAAACAATGCACAAGCAAGAAATGAGCCCTGGGCATTTATTAGAAATATCAGGAAACTACTGGAAAACATGCACGCTCCATGCCGCAGTTAAATTTGATATTTTCACCATCATCGGTAACCGTCGCCTGAAAAGCAAAGATATATCGGATATGCTGAATAGCGACCACAGAGGTGTTGAAATGCTTCTGAATGCCCTATCAGCCATGGCATTACTGGAAAAAAAAGAAAGCACCTATTCTAACACGCCCTTGAGCCTTGCGTTTCTCGTCAGGACCTCTTCCCGGTATATCGGTCATATCATCATGCATCATTATCATCTGGTGGATTCCTGGAACCAGCTGGATGTCGCTGTTCGAACAGGCCAACCCGTGAGAGGTAGAGTCTCGCATACAAACGAAGAAAAAAGGGAAAGCTTTCTCATGGGCATGTTCAATCTTGCCATGAATCTTGCGCCGGTTCTGGTCCCGAAGATAGATCTTACCCATCGGCATCATCTGCTCGATTTGGGAGGAGGCCCCGGAACTTATGCAATTCATTTCTGTTTGAACAATCCTCAGCTTAAAGCCACTGTTTGTGATCTTCCAACCACACGACCATTTGCTGAAAAGACCATAGCCAAATTTAATTTGCAGGATCGAATCGATTTCAAAAATACAGACTATCTCGAAGAAGATATTGAAGGAGTCTTTGATGTGGCCTGGTTGTCACATATTTTGCATGGAGAAAGTTTCGAAAACGCCCGTAAGATTGTTCGAAAGGCTGTTTCCACCCTTGAGCCCGGCGGTTTAATCATCATTCATGAGTTCATTTTAAACAATTCCATGGACGGCCCTCTTTTCCCGGCACTATTTTCTTTGAACATGCTTTTGGGCACACCCGGCGGACAGGCCTATTCAGAAGAACAACTCATCACCATGCTCTCCGATGCCGGCGTCAGGGATTTTCAACGTATTTATTTCGACGCTCCCAATGACTCTGGAATATTAACAGGTATTGTCGGATAAAGCCTTTTATTTATGCACGGTTTGTTTGTGCAAAGGCGTTTGTTCAGTAGGTGGAATCGCTTTTTTCTGTTCGGCAGGTAAGGCTGCCTTTTTCTGTGTTGCATATACATTTTCTTTTTTACTGATCTTCCATTTTTTACCCTGTTTGACCAAAAAGAGCTGGCCGTCAAAATTTATTATACCCGATACCCTTACAGTGGCTCTGTTGCCTTCTTTTTTCGTAACAGTATATTTTAAATTTGATGTATCAATTCTAACATTGTTATCGAACGCACATTGTTTTTTTACATAATCTTTGGCCACATCTTCAACGCTGGCTTTTCCGCATGCAAAAAGCATTAGAACAGATAGAATAATTCCAAAATAGATGACACTTTTCATTATGCACCTCATCAATTTTTAATTGTTGAAAAAAATTCTGTCTTGTTAAACAGATCAAAATTCGAGTATGGACTGATAGCATCTCAATTTAAAACGGTCAAGCCTCTTTAAAAAAGAAGCGTGGATGTAATTGAGAACAAACTTGTAACGATTTAATAATGTCGATAACCAAATCCGAAAGGGAGGAATTTGATGGAAAATCCCATTGAGAACTACTGGAAAACCAGGCTAACGGAACTTAAAGAAACCCTGACCGAAAATAATTTTGAAGTTTTTATGGCGGAAAACACCGATGAAGCCAAATCGATTGTGCTTGAAAAAATAATTCCCGAAATAGCTCCAAAAAGTGTTTCCTGGGGCGGATCTTTAACATTTGTTACCACCGGAATTTATGATGTTCTTAAAAACAATAATGATCTTAATATATTGGATACATATGATAAAACCTTATCTCCTGAAGAAAGTCTGGAACGGCGTCGGCAGTCTTTGTTGGTCGACCTTTTCATTACCGGGAGTAATGCGGTGACCGAAACCGGGCAGCTTGTCAATCTGGATATGTTCGGCAACCGGGTTGGTGCACTCACTTTTGGGCCCAAAAATGTTATTGTTCTCGTCGGTCGCAATAAAATTGTTCCGGATCTGGATGAAGCTATGTTTCGTATTAAAAATTACGCGGGTCCGGTCAACACCATGCGACTCGACAAAAAAACACCCTGTGCCAAAACATCCTTTTGCGCGGATTGTAAAAGCCCGGATCGTATATGCAACACCTGGACGATTACAGAGAAGTCATTTCCTAAAAAAAGGGTGAAAATTATCCTGATTAACAAGGATCTGGGGTTTTAGCCTGAATATTACCTGAAGACATCGAAAAAGAGTTTCAGAAAGACTTTAATAAGAGAATATTAAAACGATAAATAACCAGATTAAACTTTTTTCATCTCCTCTGTCATCTGGTCTTTGTAGAGCTCATAATACTTAAACACTTTTTCAATGTAATAATGGGTGGATTTAAAAGGTGGGATACCTTGATAATGTCTGACTGTACTACTCCCGGCGTTGTAGGCTGCCAGCGCCAGTTTGACGTCTCCATCATATTTGTTCACAAGCTGTTTAAAGTAGCGAACGCCACCGCTAATATTTTGCTCGGGGTTGAAAGCATCTTCCACACCAAGAGCCTCGGCGGTTGAGGGCATCAGCTGCATAAGGCCCTTTGCACCTCTTTTAGATATGGCATTGGGATTGTATCCGGACTCAGCCATGATAATCGCTTTCACAAGTGCGGGGTCAATCTCATGACGACTGGACTCCTGAAGGATGATGGGGTGGAACAAGCGTTCTTTTTTATGTCTAAATATGGATCGAAAATCCGCGTTCTGTAAAATATCTTGAACGTTATTGATAAGCTGAGCATCTTTAGATCCGTGATGTATCGAGATTGAAGACACTCCCAGAATCATTGTGAAAATAAAGAAAAAACGGATCGCTTCCACGAACAGTATCTGTATGTTGATTTTTTTATCCATTTTAGATTTCAATGTTAAACCTGTTTAATCTGCAAAGATTTATATCTCATAAACATAAGCTTGATGATAGGGTATGTCAAGGAAAAAAGAATCCGTATATTGTGCTTAACAGAAAAAAAACAACAATATATTGAAGTTAAGCAATTACTTTTTAAATACAAGGGACCTTAATCGGTTTAAATTCATTTTATCCGTGTCCGGGCCGTCTTTTTGTTTGGGTGTTTCAATAATTTTAGGGACATCCCAAAGTCGCATGTCGTTTATCAACAATTCAAATGTCTTGATACCGATATATCCTTCACCAATGTGTTCATGTCGATCCACTCGGGAGCCCAATTCTTTTTTTGAATCATTTAGATGGATAACATATAGGTTCTCAAAACCGATGATGTCATCGAACGCATCTGTTGCCTTGCGGTAGGACGCTGGTGTTCGAATATCATAACCCGCCGCAAAGATATGAGAGGTATCCAAGCAAATTCCAATCCGGTTTTGGTCTTTGATTTTATCCATCATCGATGCCAATTGTTCAAAGGTATGTCCCAGTCCGGAACCCTGACCGGCTGTGGTTTCAAAAAGAAGCCGTGTTTTTATACCTGATGTTTGAGCGAATATTTCATTGATGCTGACAGCAATTTTCTCAATCCCTTTTTCTTCTCCCTTTTCCATATGTGCTCCCGGGTGAAGGACAACAAATGGGATATCTAGATTTGATGATCGGAACAGTTCCTGCTTAAGCGCATTGCATGACATGGCATGTTTTTTTCTGTCAGGCGTTGCCAGGTTGATGAGATAAGACGTGTGTGAAGCAATTTGGGTGATCCCCGTCTCTTTTCTGGCTTGATCAAACCGGTGAATCTCTTTCCGATTCAGTATCCGTTCCTTCCAGGTACTGGCGTTTTTTGTAAATATCTGAAGGGCGGTGCATCCAT
>Ga0307425_1000423_pt1 | contig 26876 bp, 28 predicted proteins | sample SalMarWE160330MG_FD_202152 | JGI IMG/M metagenome (GOLD analysis project Ga0307425, IMG submission 202152) | Salt marsh sediment microbial communities from the Plum Island Ecosystem LTER, Massachusetts, United States - WE1603-30 | ecosystem: Environmental > Aquatic > Marine > Intertidal zone >...
TTTCCGCCGGAGGCGCGGCAAGTCGTTAGAGTGGTAGCTCAGCTCGGCATTTGCGCCGCCGTCTCCTATGATCTATGTTTTTTCTCTTTACGACCGGCTACGCTGTCCGCGCCTGTTTGTTGTAATGAGGCGGCGCGAACAATGTTTTCGCAGTATAGAGGGGAGGAACGTATGGACATTAAGGTACTTGCTGCGGTCTTTGCAAGCATCTTCCTGGCCGAGTTGGGGGATAAGACCCAGTTGGCGACCCTGTTGCTTGCCTCAGACAGGGGGGTCAATAAGGTGGGCCTGTTCGTGGCCGCCTCTTCGGCCCTGGTGTTGGCGACGTTCATGGCGGTTGTCGCCGGATCGTTCGTCAGCCGCTGGGTCTCCCCGCAGGTTATTAAGGTCATTGCCGGTATAGGGTTTATTGCTATCGGCATCTGGGTGTTGTGGGGAACGAGGACATAGCAAGGGGTGGGTTCGTGCTTGTGCTTGACTCAAGTGCAATCCTCGCACAGAGGTCTGATACATGAATACATTGTCGGAAGGGTAAAAAGCCATGGTAAAGGATACCACGCAGGTCATCATCTTTGACTGCGACGGGGTGCTGTTCGATTCCAAAGAGGCGAATATCGCCTTTTACAACCAAATCCTTGCACAGTTTCATCTTCATCCCATGACCCGGGAAGAGATCGAATACGTGCACGTCAGCACGGCCGAGGGGGCGCTGCGCTATCTCCTCGCCAGGAGAGACCTCAATGTTTTGGAGGAGATCCTCTCCCATCGCCCACACGTGGACTACACTCCCTTTATTCGCCTCATGCGGATGGAACCCCATCTGAAGGAGCTTCTCGGATCCCTCTCCCCTCAGGTCAAACGGGCCGTATCCACCAACCGCGCCCATACCATAACCGAGGTACTGCGTATCCATGGATTAGAGGACGAGTTCGATCTGGTAATCTCCTCTCTGGACGTAAAAAATCCCAAGCCCCATCCTGAGTCCGTCCTCAAGATCCTTCACCACTTTTCCCTCTCGCCCACAGAGGCCTTGTTCATTGGGGACTCTGTGGTGGATCAAGAAGCGGCTCAGGGGGCTCGGGTCCTTTTTGTCGCCTATAAAAATAGTTCTCTACAGGCCGATTACTACATAGATGACCTCCTGGCGGTCAATGAGATCATCACCCGCACTACAGAAGCATAGTATAAAGGTCTCTCTTTTCCTCAGGCAAAATCGAAGATCCTATGTTGGGCCGCATCATCCAAGACGGTATCGATCTTGTTCCCCATCTCCTTACGTTCAGCGCTTTCCTCCCATGCCTTCCAATCCTCGAAGCTCTTCCAAGTGCTAATGGTCACGTAAAGGGCCGGATCGTCATGGGAACGCAGCGTCTCCCCTGAGATGTACCCCTTCGTGAACATCGCCTTGGCCCTCAAATCCCGCATCAAATTGGCCAGATCAGTATCCTTTCCCTTAGTAACACGCCTCTCGATGATCACCTTCACCGCCATAGAGCATACCTCCCTCTTATGTGGTAGTTCCGTGGTTTGATTATACCACGACCAGGTTGTGTTGCAACCGATAAGAGACAAGAACCGCCCTGTGTATGGACAGGGACGCGGTTTCTATGATACCTTGTTTTCATGAAGGGGAGACGGATCGCCTATTTTGATTGTTTTGCCGGCGTCAGCGGGGACATGGTCTTGGGGGCGCTCCTGGACCTCGGACTCCCCTTGGAGGTCCTGGACGAGGGATGGCGGATGCTGGGGTTAAAGGGATTCCAGCTGAAGCACCATAAGGTTCAGCGGGGGGGGGTGATGGGGACGCAGGTAGAGGTGCAGGGTGAGGGTACCATCAAGAACTATAGAGAAATGAAATCGTTCATTAATGGCTCCGCTCTGCCGGCAGGGATCAAGGAACTCAGTGTGAAGATATTACAGCAGTTGGCCCAGGTGGAGGCCGATATCCACGGGGTTGAGGTTGATAAAGTCCACTTCCATGAGATAGGGGGGATAGATACCATTGTCGATGCGGTCGGGACCGCCTTAGGGGCCTCGCATTTCAATTGGGATACCATTATCTGCTCACCCCTCCCCTTGAATAGGGGTTTCGTTGAGGGGGGGCATGGCCGCTTACCCCTGCCTGCTCCTGCTACCGTTGCACTACTTCAGGGGGTACCCATCGTCTCTGCACCAGGGGAGGGTGAGACCGTTACCCCAACAGGCGCGGCCATTGTGACCTCGCTGGCTTCGGGATTCGGTCCCTTACCGGAGATGGAGATCATTGGTGTGGGGTATGGGGCAGGGACGAGGCATACGGAGGGCACTCCTAATCTCCTGCGGATCATCCAGGGTGTGCAGGATGAAAAGCAGGAAGAAGGCATATGGGTTCTGGAGGCGGATGTGGATGATATGAATCCTGAGTTGTTGCCTTATCTAAACCAACTCCTTCTTAAAGAGGGCGCTTTGGACGCCAATCAGATCCCCATCCAGATGAAGAAGGGGAGGCTGGGTTTTACCATCCGGGTTCTTTCGACTGATGCGCAGCGGGAGCGATTGGCTCAGATCATTTTACAGGAATCCACCACCCTCGGCGTGCGGATGCACCGTGTCGAGCGGATTGTCCTCCCCAGAGACGAGCGGGAGGTGAAGACCCAGTATGGGCCTATCAAGGTTAAGGTGGCCTTTGACCGAGAGGGAAAGGTCATCAACCTGATGCCGGAATATGAAAGCTGCCGCCAGGCAGCGGAAAAAAATAAGGTCCCGTTAAAAGAGGTCTACCAAGAGGCCATCACAAGGGGAAGGGAGACTATCAAACAGAAGGGCTGAATACGTTTTTGCCGAAAAAGCAGCTAGGAGAATTTATCTTCCGTTTAAAAAAGATTGAGCAACCGCAAAAATGTCTTTTATCTTTTTAGTTTTTGGTAAAACATCACGAATCATGTCAAGGTAGTGCCTTGTTTTAACACGCTGAAGCGTCGAAGAAAAATTAATATCAAAAACCCATCCAATTTGGAGTAACTTAAAATCGTTGAGGTTCCTTACATGTGTGATGTCAACTATTTTCTTATTCATTAAATCGTAATAGACCTCCTCCGAGATTACCGGTGTATCGGGAAGCCCATACTCAATCGCATCATTACGTTTGTCTTTTTCCTGATGGTAATGATCAGTAACAACTCTCCAGATATCCAGTTTGTCGGCATCCCGAAGGAGTTTTGCAAAAAATAAGCAGGTTTCGGTTTCTTCACGAGGAAGCGTTGCACGGTTATGATATCTGATCGTCCGAAGAATGAGGTCTTGCACCGGTTTGTCTAAGCTACGAAGAACAGTATTATCCTCGAGTATTTTTACTCCCAGCAGGGCATGATCAACTGATCGGCTATCTACGAACGTTTGATACCGAGCGTATTGTTCAAAACGTCCAATATCGTGAAAAAGGGCAATAGTTTCAGCCAAACACAATGCATGTTCATCTAGTTCAAGTTCTTTGCCTATATCCAAAATTTCTTTACGCACCCGTCGGGTATGCTCTTCTTTCAAGGCAATATTTTCTCGCTGATTTTTATCACCAGTCTTGAATGTGTACACATAGTTATCAAACCATTCTTTTAAATCATTCACATCCTTCTTAGTAATGTTCCTGAGCACCACTTTTCCTCTCTAAGCAATCACGATTATTGTATAAATGGAAACATATTAAATGTCTATGCTATGTTGTCTGTTTTCTTAACAATAAAATCCCCGGTCTTGGTGCCCACTCGGTTCGCGATCAAATCACATTTGGTGACGAGAAGGAAATAAATAGTATGTTTTACGTCAATCAAACCTTCCAGATTGCCCTGGCCTTTGGCTATCACAACGTCTGCTGTGAGGAATAATTTTCTGAAATCGTCTGATGCCGTTTCCCAAACCGCGCCGGGCGCATCGTCTCCGGTGGTCACGATGTTTGCCCATTGATCCATCCCAATAGTTGTCGCATCGTCGACAGTCACGTCGTTGATAGCAGGACTGCCGCGCACAGCAAAATAAACATTGGGATGGTTCATTACCTCGATAAAAAGTTTGTCCGTAACAATTTCGCCACAATTGTCACCCACATACAGAACAGTCGATGCAGCCTGCACATCTCTTCGCAATTGCGGGGAATCGTCTATAGCAAGATCGGCGTGAACAACGCGTTGAATGGTATCCATGACATCCAGTTGGTGTTGGGGTCCAAAATCGATGACATTACCGGCAATGGCCAGGCGCATGGCCATATCAAAGGGGTCATCTGCTTGCTGAACCATTTTTTTAAAATCGTCATAAAAGCCCAGCATCATGGTGTTGAACTTTTCCTTGATTTCTTTATAGGGATCAGGGTTCTTCAGCACTTCCCGTATCATGCGATGCATTTCTCGACCCAGTGCCGGTGGAGATTGGCGATAATCTGCCCTGGCCAAAAAATCCAATAATCGCCTCATGGCGGGTTCCTTTTCGGCATCGGGCAATATGCCGGATTGCAACAACCGAAGGAAACTGTTCACAATACAGGGGATGCAGTCTAATGAAATATTCATTTTTTTTCAACGTTGTCGAGAATTAATACCTATCGTTTTTTATGGGTTCTCTTTAGATTTGTATGACTTTGCCTACCCCACCCTCCTCATATTTTTCAGGATACCTCGATTTAAGTTCTTTCTTATGTAGCGTACAGTGTGTCGGGCAGATCAGTGTCAGGTCCTTAAATAAATCATAGTGATCAAAACCGTGAAAGCCGCCGATAATGCCATAAACAGCTCCGAATTGCAAAGCCGCACCTACAATGCCGGCCATAGGTGGATGCGAACAGCCAACCAGCAGGACAAGACCTTTCTCCGTATGAAGAACAAGAGATTGTTCAATATGTTCCAGTTCTCCTGTAGTGTACATGCTTTGATCCAATTTTCTCGCCTTGTCGATATGGACAACGTGACGCGCAGGGTACGTTCCCCGAACGGAATGAGGAACATACAATGTGATATCACTGTTTTCATCAAGAAAAGCGGGCAAGCCACCGATATGATCAAAATGATTGTGCGAGATAAAAACTTCTGTGATCATTGAAGGTACAATGCCTAACATTTTCATATTGTAAAGCAAAATATCACCATTGCCTCCTGTATCAAAAAGAATTTTTTTGTTGTCTGCTTCGACATAACAGGCAAAGCCCCAAGCGGCGATGAGATCCTTACGCGTCGTCGTGTTGTCATACACTATGGTTGCCTTCACGTGTATCTCCTTTGAATATAACATGAAGGTAACATACCATTGTTATTGACGCAAATCATTATCGATGCTTCCATCCGGCAACATCCAGTCCGGGTGATAGATTCCCTGTTCTTCTTTCTGGTAACGAACACAATCTTCCCACATACCCTTACAGTATAATTCAATCCATTTTCTTTCCAACTGTCCCCGCTCAAAATACCTTTTCATGGGGCACATTGAATACCATTTGCAATCATGGGACAGAACGTGGAGCTTATGATATTTCTTCATCGTCTCCTGCTTGTAAGACGGATTGTAAATCAAAGAAGCCGGGTGTGGCAAAGGAAATATTTTTTGGCTATAAGCAAAAAATAATCTTCCGTACAATGCCTGGTAATCTGACCGAGCTGACGGAGGATCTGCAGCATACTTTGCCAAAATATATCGCGTTGCATAATAACCTAACGGAACAATGACTTGTGGTAATAAGACAGTTATTTCTTCGTCTAAAAAACGACTGCACGCTTCGATCTCATCCTGTTTTGGTCTGCGATTTTTTGGCAACATACACTTGATCAAGTTTGTCATGTAAATCGAATCTCTTTCAATGCCCGCGGAGTGCAAGAGTTCGTCCAATACTTTACCCGAAGGACCGATAAACATTTTATCTTCTCTATCCTCATTCTCTCCCGGTGACAGGGCCACAAGCATCAGGCGAGCGTTTAGATCTCCTTCACCGCACAGGGCATGGTGCCGCGTCTGAGCCAATCGGCATTGATTACATTGTGTTATCCGATTATTTAAGGTAGTTATTTCCGTTTTGTGGTTCTCCTCTTCACGCAAATATCTGGTGATACCCGCTGAATCCTTCCGGTATTTGAGATTGGGGACTGTGTGCGTGCTGCAAAAGTCGGGGAAGCGGTTCAAGAAGGCTATACAGCAGCAATGTCTATTATTTAGCAAAAATAAGGGGGACGTAGTTCAATTTTATCACTTTTTGCAGCCAGGCTGAGTTTTGATGGTTTTGAACAACGTCGCCGGGAAGTTTCTGTTACTCTTGCACTTTCTTGAGAAAGACAGTGCCCCTCTCACCTCGGTCCGTAATATCCCCTTCAAGCTCCATCCTGCCATCATACTTGCGAAGACCCAAGTCCAGCTTCCTACTTTGATTCGCCCATAAGAAAATAAGGCGTCCATCTTCAATGTGACCTGTGCAGGGCCACGTTATCGCTGCCTGACCTGTCCAATGCAATGTTACCTCCCCTTCTAACGGGAGGCTGTCATCGGAGATTATTAGATCGACCTTCGCAACACCTCCACGTTGGCCAAGTCTTTCACCTGTCCAAGTCCCCTTGAGATCCTTGAGATCATCCTTGGTAATAGGCGTAATCGGAGTTTTGGCAGTAGCAAAACCTGCTACAAGTAAGACCACCATAGTTAAAAATATTGCTTTTTTCATTGTCGTACCCCCCCCCTTGAACAATTGCTCAATGAATCCAGCGGGTTCTTATACTCACGGTGTTGTCAGCTGACTTTGCTCTCTCCCTTCTTATTCAACGATGCCCCCTTTATCATGATCCTCCTGATGATCTCCTTAACCTCGGGGTCCTGGAGGGGACGAAGCGCCTCATCGATCCGTTCCCTCTCAGCATCATCCAAGACCACCTCTTGATTATCGACAGGTGATTCGCCATGAGCGGGGCGGGCAATCATTCCCATCTGAAACCTGATCTCCTTGACCACCTCTTTACCCAGGAGCCGGTTGAGTTCTTTACAAATAGTCCCCTTCATAAACTGGAGTTGCTGCATCCATGTTGAGGAAGAGCACTTGACAAAAAGGATGCCGCCCCGCACAAAGGTCGGCTGGGCCTGTTGGGCTACTGTCTCCCCCACTGCCTGATCCCAGACCCCCCACACGGCGTATCCCCGCATCTTGGTATCCAGGTTCAATCTGTGAAGGGCCCCCTTTACGGCACCGCTGACGTTGAAATGCATCGCCCGTTTCGTTCTCACCGATGCCTTCTCCTTTACGTCTCAATCCTGGGGAAGAGGGGGGTCGGTTTGGCGACCTTCTTTCCAGGTTTTAAGCCTCCCCACTCTCCGTTCTCTTGTATGTTTTGTTCCCAAAGATTTTCCTCAATGCCGAGTTGGGACCACATCTTTTCAGAGGTAGACGGCATGAAGGCAGCAAGCAACAAGGCTATGAGTCGAAGGGATTCCAGCGTTTGATAAAGCACGGTGCCAAGACGGGGTCGATCTTTTTCTGCTTTTGCTAAAACCCAGGGGGTGGTTTCATCAATATATTTATTGCTGGCATTGACCATCTCCCAGATCGAAACCAGAGCTCTATTAAAGGCCAAATCATCCATCTGTTTTGCCAGGTGGGGAAAAACCTTTTCAGAGACTTCTTGGAGTCCTCGATCCACATCCTGTAGGTTGGAAGGAGTTGGAATAAGGCCATCGAAATATTTGACGACCATGCTGAGAGCGCGGCTGAAGAGGTTGCCCAGATCATTTGCGAGATCGCTATTAATGCGATGGACCATGGCAGAACGGGAGAAATCACCATCAGTTCCAAAAGGGACCTCCCGCAAGAGGAAATAACGGATGGGGTCCACCCCATATTCCTGCACCAATTGATTGGGGTCCACCACGTTGCCGAGGGATTTAGACATCTTCTGCCCCTCTACGGTCCACCACCCATGGGCAAAGACCTTCTCGGGGAGTGGAAGTCCGGCGGACATGAGAAAGGTGGGCCAATAGACCGCGTGAAACCGCAAGATGTCTTTGCCGATGATATGACAGTTGGCGGGCCAGTATCGCTGGAATCGTTCCTGGTCTTTTGGAAAACCAAGAGCGGTGATGTAGTTGGTGAGGGCATCGAACCAGACGTAGATGACATGATCTGGATCGTTCGGGACCGGTATCCCCCACTGAAAGGTCGTTCTGCTTATGCTCAAATCGCGCAGCCCACCCTTGACGAAACTCAGGATCTCGTTATAGCGGGTGGGGGGTTGTATGAAATCAGGATGTTCCTCAAGATGCCGCAACAGGGCATCGTGATATTTGGACATCCTGAAGAAGTAGCTTTTCTCTTTTAATCGTTCGGTGGGGCGCCCGCAGTCAGGACAGGTATTCCCTGCGGCCAATTGGGTCTGAGTCCAAAAGGTCTCACAGGGGGTACAGTACCAGTCCTCATAGTCCCCGAGGTAGATATCCCCCTGCTCCCAGACCCGTTGGTAGAGGGCGGTAACGGCTTCCCGGTGTCTCGCCTGCGTCGTCCTGATAAAGTCGTCGGCGGAGATGTGTAGCGTGGCCCAGAGCCCTTGAAAGCGCTCCACCACCTGATCGGCCAATTCGAGCGGAGTTTTGCCCGCCTCCTGGGCGGCCTTTTCAACCTTTTGACCATGTTCGTCCGTTCCGGTGAGAAGGAAGCAGTCATACCCGTTCAGCCGTTTATACCGGGCCAAGACATCGGCAGCGATGGTGGTATAGGCATGGCCGATATGAGGGACGTCGTTTACATAGTAGATGGGGGTGGTTACGTAGAAGGTTTTCTTCATGCCGTCTGACCTTTTTACGATTCTGTTTTCGTAGTAAATCCTTCGCCCTTAGTTAGATCTGAGTCCCCCAAAAGGGTTCTATCCCGCCCCGCAATATAAATTTACGGAAGCGGGATACCGCTAGCGGTAGGGGTCAAGGGGTCTTGGGTTCTAGTGAAAAAAATAAATGCGTTTACTTGAACCTGCCGCTAGCGGCAAGGTACGGGCATAAGGATACATGCCTTCACTTGAACCCTCCCGCTTTGCGGGATCTCCCGTTTTATGGGACCCCGCAGTCCATAAATTCTAAATAAGTCCCGTTCTGCTTTGTATAAAATTCTGAATAGCGGGATGTCGCAGAGCGACAGAGCGGGATCGAACCCTCGTATCCTTGACCCCTTAAACTATCGCCTTGAGGCGATAATAGTTTACTTTTCCAGCTCGTCGGTCTTGATGGTGACGACCCCTCCGCTGGCCATTTCCATGGTAATGGTCTGCAAGAGGAGATTCTGCCTGATTACCTTCCCCTCGCCATACTTGGTGGTGATCCTTTTGCCGACCTTGGGGAGGTTCTTCTTCAGCTCCTGATAGGTGTCGACCTCAAAGGAGAGGCAACACATCAATCTACCGCAGAGCCCGGAGATCTTCTGCGGATTCAGGGGGAGCTGTTGCTCCTTGGCCATCTTGATGGAGACCAACTCAAAGTCCTGCAGGAAGGAAGAGCAACAGAGCTCACGCCCGCAGAAACCCATCCCCCCGACCATCTTCGCCTCATCTCGCACGCCGATCTGGCGCATCTCAATCCTCATCTTCAGCTGAGAGGCAAGCCTGCGCACCAGTTGGCGAAAATCGATCCTATGCTCGGCCGTGAAATAGAAGATGACCTTGGAGCCATCCAACAGATATTCCACCTCCACGAGCTTCATCGGCAGTTTCAACTCTCCTATGAGACGCAGACAGAGTGTGAAGGCCTCCTTTTCTTTTCTTCGCCACTTCTCCCGCGCCTTGATATCCTTGGCCGTGGCCTTCCTGATCACCTCGGGAATCGAGCGCTTAAAGAGGCCCACCTTTTCTTCTTTCGGTGGGGTGACGATTGTCCCCAAGGTGATCCCCTTGTCCGCTTCGACCACCACCAGGTCCCCCTTTTCCAGCTTTAGATCACCAGCCTGAAAGTGGTGCATTCTTCCGTTCTTTTCTAACTCCACGCCGACTAATCTCATTGCGTTATGTTCCTCCTATGCCCAAGAGGGCGGATTCAAGGGATAGTTGAAGGTTGCCGTGGGCCTCTATCCCCCGTTGAATCAGCAGGATAGACCAGAAATCCCGCAGCAACCCTTCTGTCTTTTGTTGGGAGGCAACCCGCTTGACCTCATCGGCCAGGTCGCGGTTGAGCAGCATCCCCTCGTCCCCTGTTTCCCGATAGACGATAAGATCCCTGAGCCACCCTCCTAAGATTTCTAAGAATATACCCCCGCTCCCCTCCTGGCGAGCGAGTTCCTGGGCCAATTGAAGCCTTTGCCCGAGTGAGGGTGAGAGGGCGGATGGTAATGCGCCCCTGGCCTGGGTTACTTCTTCCCCATCCATGCGCACGGCACGGCCCGGGCTTCCCCCGGCCAGCGGGGCACGAAAGTGAATTTCTTCCGGTGTCAGTTGATCGGCCAATACCTTTTGTACCTCCTCGTCACTGAGGGGGTTAAACGTAATCCTTTGACATCGTGAAAGCACCGTAGGGGGAAGCCCTTCGAGGGCGGCTGCTACGAGGATGATTGTCGTCGACTGCGGGGGTTCCTCAAGGGTCTTCAAAAAGGCGTTGGCCGTTTCCCGCGTCATCCGCTCTGCGCCATCCACGATGACTACCCGCCAGCGGGCCTCATAGGGTTTGAAGGCGAGGGAACGCTGAAGCTCCCTAATCTGCCCTATCTTGATGACCTCCCCCGTGGGGTTGATCTGTAAGAGATCCGGATGTACTCCCTTGTCCATCCGTTGACAGGAAGGGCAGCCATCACAGGCGTCTCCTTCTCCATTGGGGCAGTTCAAGGCCTTGGCCATGTTCACGGCAACCAGTCGCTTGCCGATCCCCTCCATCCCGGTAAAAAGGTAGGCAGGGTATACCCTCCCCCTTTCGACCTCCTTTTGGATGATCTGCACCGCTCGCTGATTGCCTACGACATCACGAAAGGCCATCGTCACCTCCGGTCCAAAAGAGGGAGCAGGATCTTGCGGATCTCCTCTTGGACCGCTTCCTGCTCGCCTTCGCCAGAGACCACCTTCACCCGTTGGGGTTCTTGTTGAGCAATGCGCAGATATCCTTCCCGTACCCGTTGATGAAAGAGATGATCCTCCCGCTCAAACCTATCCTCACCACCCGCCCGTGCCATGCCCTTTTCCACCGAACAATCGAGCACGATGGTGCACTGAGGTATGAGGCCGCCGGTGGCACGCTGATTCATCTCTTCAATAAAGGCTAAATCCATCCCTCTTCCATATCCCTGATAGGCAACGGTAGCATCGGTAAACCGATCGCACAAGACCATCCTGCCTTCCTCTAAAGCGGGCCTCATGATCTCCGCTACGTGTTGGGCCCTGTCAGCCTCAATGAGGAACAACTCTGCCAGCGGATCAATTCTCAGTTCATTCTTGTCCAAGAGTAACCTTCTGATCTCCTCCCCCAGAGGGGTTCCTCCGGGTTCTCTGGTTACGAGACACGGGTATCCCCTTTCCTCCAGATATCTTCCCGTCAACGCAATCTGGGTACTCTTCCCACTCCCCTCTATGCCCTCAAAGGTTACCAAGATGCCCATTGGCCTATATCAATTGCCCACCATATTTGCTAAAAACCCTTGCAATGTCAAGCAGATGGGGGGATGCAGAGAGGAAGGTATGTTGGTGGTATTGACCACGGCGGGGACCGTTACAGTCCCTGCCCTCCCGTCAACTCCTTAACCTTTTTGCGCAGGGTCCTTTCCTGTTCCTCTTCGGGTTTGAGCTCCAGGGCCCGTTGGTACATCCGCAGGGCATCCTCCTGCTTGTTCACCTTGAGATAGCCGTCACCCAGATGTTCAGTGATGATGGGATCATCGGGAACCAGATTATGGGCCTTCTCCAACCACTCGATCGCCAGCGGATAGTCCTTTTTTTGATAATATACCCAACCGAGGCTGTCCGTGATATAGCCGTTATCAGGTTTGAGCTCCAGGGCCTTCTTGATGAGCCCCTCTGCCTTTTTCAGTTTGATTCCCTGCTCAGCATAGGTGTATCCGAGATGGTTCAGGGCCTCGGCGTTTTTTGGATCGAGCTCGACCACGGTATGCATGTAACGAACGGACTCCTCGATATTCCCCAGCTTATGATGCACCACCCCCAAGCGGAAGAGTGCCTCGATATTGTTGGGTTCTTTGGCCACGATTGCCTGTAGCTGTTGTACCGCCTCCGAATCGCGATCCAGATCCTCATAGATGAGGGCCAGGGTGTAAAGGAGGTGCAGGTCCTCGGGCTTGGCCTCGATGGCTTGTTCCACGATGGGCAAAGCCTCCTCGACCCGCTCCTCCTTCTGAAGGATAAAGGCCATATACCTCAGGGCCTCGGGGAAAATCCTCTCCTCGGGGGCAACCTGTTTGAGCTCTGCCAAGGCCCCCTCGGCGTTTCCCATCTCATAGAGGGTCATCCCCAGGTAATAGCGGACCTCGCTGTTTTCGGGAGTGGCTGCCAAGACGAAGCGAAACTCCCTCGCTGCCTCCTCATACTGTTCCTGCTGCAGGAGGATCAGACCCAACTTGACCCGTACGCTCAGGTTCTCTGAATCGAGGTCCTTGAAGATGTGATACTGGTCAAGGGCTTCCTCCAGGCGATCCTCTTTGAGGAGGAGTTGGCCGAGACGCTCCCGGGCCTGAAAATTGAGAGGGTCCAACTCCAGGACCTTCTTATATACTTCCATGGCACGGTCTCGATCACCCTTGAATTCATACACGGTAGCCATATCCAGCAAGGCCGCTTCGAAGTGGGGATTGAGAGCAAGGACCTTTTGATAATATTTCAGGGCCTGATCATAGAGCTTTATCTCGGCATAGATCCTGGCCAAGTAATAGAGACCCATGAGGTCATCGGGCTTCTTGTCAAGGAGTTGATGCAGGGTATCCACCGCCCGCTCAAAATCTCGCATCTCGGCGTAGAGGGTGCTGATCATCAGGTAGGTCTGAAGGTAGTTGGGGTCGATCTCCAAAACCCGCTCATATTCCGCTAAGGCCTCTCGGTACTTCCTCGTGGCGGAAAAGACGCCACCGAGCAGGTAGTGGGCGGAGAGATAGTCGGGATCAAGGATCAAGGCATCCCGACAGGCGTCCATCGCTTCTTCGATCCGCCCCTTGCTGAGGTAGAGTGAGGCGAGATCTACGTACAATAACGGTGATTGATTATCCACGGCGATGGCCTGCTGGTACTCCTGGATTGCGCCATCCCAGTCACCCGCTCTCATCATGGTTCTCCCCACTAAGTAGTGATAGAGGGCTTCGGCAGGGGGGGTGACCTCTTCTTCTACAAGCTCGGCTTCAGGCGGTAAAGTTTCTTCTACACGTGCGGTCTCAGGCAATGTCGTGGGAGGAGACTCCGTGACATGGGCACAGCCAACGACCAGGGCAATGAGCGCGATTATAAGAAAATAGATGATCCCTCGTTTCATTCTGCTTTCCCTAATTACTTTGCACCTTGTTTCGGTTTATTGCACTATTTTACTACAAATAGGAGGCTTGAGGCAAGGACATCGGCAAGATATTACCTATTTCCCTCAGATCGTGCCCCATCTTTTTTTGCCGACAGAGGGGTCTGTCTTGAAATCCCGATACCCTCGGGTTCCCGGTGCGGGGAGTGGAAGGGTTGACTTCCCCCAGGGCGTGTGCTAGCTCATGAGTAAGAGAATAAGAGAACTGTCAGGAGGTTCGTATGGCCCTTTACAGATTTGGGGAGCGGATGCCGAGGGTGGCACCGGGTGCTTATGTGAGCGATTCGGCCAGGGTGATCGGGGATGTGGCCATCGGGGAGGAGTGCTACATCGGCCATGGGGTGATCCTGCGGGGTGATTACGGGAGTATTGTGATCGGCCCGGGAACGGCCATTGAGGAAAACGCCGTTGTGCACATCAGACCCGATGGAATCAGCAGCATAGGGAAGCACGTGACTATTGGCCACGGAGCAGTGCTCCACGGGAATATTATTGCCGACTATGCCGTTATCGGGATGGGGGCGGTCATCAGTTTCGATGTTGAGATCGGGGAGTGGTGCATTGTGGGGGAGGGATGCGTTGTGCCCAATGGACAGCACATACCAGCCGGGAAGATGGTGATGGGGGTCCCGGCCGAGATTGTGGGTGACGTCCAACAGAAGCATAAGGATTTTTGGCTCTATGGCAAGCAGCTCTATGTTGATCTGGCCAAGAGGTATCCCCAAGAATTTGAGCAAGTAGGATAGACGAAAAGGAGTAAGTAATGATCGTCAGAAATATCGATGACCCTGAAGTGGTTGCGACCACCTACCGGGCCCATATCGGGGGGACGGCTAGGATGATTATGACGAATGAATTTCTTAAATCGATAGAGTTTTTCGCCTATGCCACCCTCCCTCCTGGCAATGTGCTGGAGGAACACGTGGACCCTGTGGAGGAGATCTACTATATCCTGAAGGGGAGGGGAGTCATGAAGGTGGGAGAAGACATCAAGGAGGTTAAGGAGCGGGATGCCATCTGGATCCCCGCCGGGGCCCCCCATGCCCTTGAGAACCACACAGAGGAGGAGACAGAAATACTGGTGGTCGCCGCCTATCCGATAAGGAGATGAGTTACCCTCTCGTCTCGGCATGAGGAAAAAGGGGGACAGAATACACGGGAAGACCTACTTGTTTATCCTTTAGCCTCCCGATTTAGCCTTTCGATAGGGTCCTCAATTGTAAAAAAGAGAGAAATTTTAACCTTTAATGCAAAAAAGTTGGAAAATTTTCGATTTTTCTAATTATTTATTTCTAACCCCCCCTTTTTTGGCCTTGAAAATGGATTAAGATACTTGATATTTTATTAGCACTCGTCTAATATGAGTGCTAATAGTAATATAGAAAGGGTATGGAGTCGATGCAAATGGAACAAAATCTGCCGGTAGTAACTGATAATCTCAGCCACTACCTTACTCAAATCAATCAGTATCCCATTTTGAGCCCTGATGAGGAGTTCTCCCTGGCAGTCAGGTATCAAGAGAAGGAGGATGTAGAGGCCGCTCATAAGCTTATCACCTCCAACCTCAGGTTTGTGGTCAAGGTGTCCTTGGAATATCGGGGCTACGGCCTCAAGCTCCTCGACGTAATTCAGGAGGGGAACATGGGCCTGATGGTGGCCCTGAAGAAATTTGACCCCCATAAGGGGTTTCGATTTATCTCCTATGCCATCTGGTGGATCAGGGCCTATATCCAAAACTTCGTCATCAAGTCCTGGAGCTTGGTCAAGATGGGGACCACGCAGATCCAGAAGAAACTCTTCTACAAGATGGGCAAAATCAAGGGCCTCATGCATGAGGAACACAGAGACGAGAAGACCGAGGAGTTGGCCCAAGCGCTCAACGTGAAATCTTCAGACATCGAGGAAATGCAGAAGAGGTTTGCCGGTCGGGATCTTTCCTTAGATGCCAAACTGGATCTTAATCAAGACGTCAGTTTCTTGGACCTCTTGTCCGATCACTCCCCTGACCAGGAGGAGCTTCTGGGCGACAGGGAGGAGGATGATGCGCTCAGGTATGAGGTCGATGGGGCCCTGGAAGGCCTCAGTGAACGGGAGCAATTCATCATCCGCCATCGCGTTATGGCCGACGAGCCCATGACCCTCCAAGAGTTGGGTGATACCTTTCATATCTCCCGTGAACGCGTCAGACAGGTTGAGAGTGAGGCCCTGAGGAAACTGAAGGAACACTTGGTAGATACTGAGTCGACGTGGGGGATGGCCTAATCCGACTTATCAGGCTCACCAGTTGCGGGGCCAGGGGAGGCCCTTTTCCTTCTTCTTTACCAATCTGACCACCTGATCCAAAATAATATCGGCGACTTCATCCTTGCTCATGAGGGGGAGTTTTCTGACCTTTCCCGAGGCGTCCAAGATCTTGACGATATTCGTATCCACCCCAAAGCCCGCACCTGCTTGGGTGACGTCGTTGGCCACAATGAGGTCGAGATTCTTCTCCTTGAGCTTCACTTCGGCGTTCTCCATAAGCTCACTGGTCTCAGCGGCAAACCCCACGAGGATATGGTTGCCCCTCTTTTCCCCCAATGCTTTGAGGATGTCGGGATTCTTGTCCAGCTCCAAGAGATAGGATCCGTTTTTTCGCTTGGTGATCTTTTGCTCGAGCGTATCCTTGGGGCGGAAATCGGCCACGGCCGCGGTCATGATGACGATGTGGCAGTCTTCATAATGGTGCATGACGGCATCGTGCATCTCCCGAGCAGAGTTAACCACGATTTGCGGGATATCCCTGTGGGGCAGTGAGAGATAGTGAGGCCCGGTGATTAAGGTCACCGCCGCCCCCCGCCTGCGGGCCATCTTCACCAGGGCGAATCCCATCCTCCCGGTGGAGCGGTTGGTGATATACCTGACCGGGTCAATCGGTTCCAAGGTAGGGCCGGCCGTGATCAGGATGCGCTGGCCCTGAAGATCTTTTTTGGTAAAGATATTTTCTATCTTTTCGATGATTTCTTCGAGGTCGGCCAACTTCCCTTTGCCCACGCTCCCGCAGGCTAAATCCCCTTCTATGGGGCCCACGAATTGATACCCGTGGGCCTTCAGCTTGTCCACGTTATTCTGCACAAAGTTGCTCTCCCACATATTTACGTTCATAGAGGGGGCAAACAGTACGGGTACCGTTGTGGCCATGACCATGGTGGTGAGGAAGTCATCGGCAATGCCGTTGGCGATCTTGCCTAGGATGTTTGCCGTGGCCGGGGCAATGACCATGAGATGAGCGATATCAGCCAAGGTTACGTGGCCGATCTTGGAGCCCATCAAGAGCTGGAACATGTCACAGAGAACAGGGTTGCCCGAGAGGGTTTGGAACGTAAGGGGCGTGACGAACTGTTGGGCGTTTTTGGTCATTACCACATGGACGTTCGCCCCCCTTCTGGTCATTTCGCGGAGGAGCTCTACCGACTTGTAGGCGGCGATTCCCCCGCTCACACCCAGTATAATCTCTTTGTTTTTCAACATTTTTGTGCCTTTCAGCACGATTATTATAGGATTGAGGAGAAAATGTCAAGTTTTTGAGGCCAGGTTTTCATTGACATTCCCTGCGCGTTGGCTTATTATTTATGTTTAGAGATAAAACTGAATAGATCGCTAGGGGAGCTCGCGAGGGCTGAGAAATCCCGTTTACGGGATGACCCTGTGAACCTGTATGGGTAATTCCAGCGTAGGGAAGCGGCAAGGGTTATAAAACGGGCCGTATTTTCCACGATGGGAGGTACGGCTTTTGATTTAAAGGAGGATTGCTATTATGGCGCTAGACGAAGTCATCATTTCCCGGGCTATTATCGAGCGGTTCCTGCAGAAGTTCAACTCCTCCTTGGAGGTTGATGTCGCCGTTGTCGGCGGCGGCCCTGCGGGGTTGGTAGCGGCGTACTATCTCGTCAAAGATGGCTATACCGTTGCCCTCTTTGAGCGGAAACTGAGTATTGGGGGAGGCATGTGGGGCGGGGGGATGATGTTCAATGAGATCGTGGTGCAGGAGGAGGGGAAGAGGCTCCTTGATGAATTCGGCATCAGGAGTGAGCTATACCAGGATGAGTATTATACCGCTGATGCGGTCGAGTCCATCTCGACCATCTGCTCCAAGACCGCGCAGGCGGGGGCACGGATATTCAACCTCATGAGTGTTGAGGATGTGGTGGTGCGCGAAGAACGGGTTGTGGGATTAGTGTTAAATTGGACGGCGGTCGAGATGGCCGGCCTCCACGTAGACCCACTGACCATACGATGCCAATACGTCATCGATGCTACTGGACATGATACCGAAGTGGTAAAGGTTATTGAGCGCAAGGTAGACGCCGCTTTGTTTACCCCCACGGGAAAGATCATGGGGGAGAAGTCCCTCTGGGCGGAGGTGGCGGAGCACAAGACCCTGGAGAACACCCAAGAGGTCTTCCCCGGGGTATTCGTGGCGGGGATGTCCGCCAACGCCTCGTTCGGCGCCTATCGGATGGGGCCTGTCTTCGGGGGGATGCTCCTTTCCGGTGAGAAGGTCGCGGCCTTGATCGCCGAGAGGCTCAAGCAGGAGCGATGAAACGGATTGTGACCATCGCAGGATCCGACACGGGGGGCGGGGCGGGGATACAGGCGGACCTGAAGACCATCGCTGCGTTAGGAGGACATGGGATGAGCGTGATCACCGCCCTGACCGCCCAGAACAGCCTGGGGATCCAATCGGTCTATCCGATCCCCCTTCCCTTTATCGAGGCCCAGATGGACGCCGTTTTCTCCGATCTGGGGGCCGATGCCGTGAAGACCGGGATACTCTGGGATGGCGATGTAGTGAAGCTCGTAGCAAAGAAGATGAAGCACTATCGGGTGGATAAACTGGTGGTGGACCCCCTCATTACAGCCACAGACGGCACCCCCCTCTTGGATGAAGGAGGAAGGGATGCCTTGCGGCGGGAATTGTTTCCCCTGGTCTCTCTGGTAACACCAAATCTCCCCGAGGCCGCCGCGCTGGCAGGTATGGAGGTGCGGACGATAGAGGAGATGCGAGAGGCAGCCAAACGCATCCGCGGATATGGTGCCGCGGCCGTCTTAGTAAAGGGGGGGCATTTGGAAGGAGAGCCCGTGGATATCCTCCTCGATGAGGAGGGGTACACGGAGTTTCGTTCGGAACGGATGGGTGTGTCAAATGTGCACGGGACCGGTTGTGTGCTCTCTGCCGCCATCGCCACGGCGTTGGCCCAAGGGGCCTCTCTGCAAGAGGCCGTGCAGCAAGGGAGGGGGGTGACTATCGCGAGTATCAAGGCGTCCTTAACGATGGGAAAAGGGAGGCAATTCGCCCATCCCTACGCTGCCGTGGAGGGAGAACGATATCGCGTGATTGAGGCCTTAAAGGAGGCCGTTGTCGCGTTGCAAGCCGAGGCGCGTATAGGGGGGCTTATCCCCGAGGTCTCCTCCAACCTCGGCTATGCCCTCGCCGCTGCTCAGGACAAAAAGGATGTGGCCGCCTTCCCGGGGAGGATCATCAGGGTGCAGGATACCATTGCGACGATCAACCCCCCTGCCTTTGGTGCTTCCCAGCATATCGCTTCGATCATCCTGAGCATCATGGAGCACAATCCATCCTTTCGCTCGGCCATGAACATCCGATATTCTCCCTCTATACTGCAGGCATGCAACAATGCGGGGCTGCGTATTCTCGGTTTCGATCGCGGCGAGGAACCGCAGGAGGTTACCGAGGAAGAAGGGCGTTCGCTCGCCTGGGGGGTGCAGCAGGTCTTGCTCGACGCAGGGAAAGTACCGGATGTGATCTATGACGAGGGAGGATGGGGTAAGGAACCCATGGTCCGCATCCTGGGGAAGGACCCAGGTGAGGTCGTCCAGAAGGTCATCGAGATCAAGAGGAGATGCAATGATTCAGACGCAACTCGCTAAGGCGCGCCGGGGGGGGGTCACCCCGGAAATGGGGGCCGTTGCCCGCGCGGAGGGGGTTGATTCCAAGACCCTCATGGAACAAGTGGCTCACGGGAAGGTCGTCATCCCCGCCAACAAGGGGCACCGAGGGCTGCACCCCACTGGCATCGGGGAGGGGCTGACCGTCAAGGTCAATGCCAATATCGGGACATCCTCTGACCACGCCGATCCCGCCGAGGAGCTCCAGAAGCTGGAGGCGGCCATTGAGGCGGGTGCGGACACGGTCATGGACCTGAGCACTGGCGGGGATATCAATGCCATGAGGAGGCTCATCCTCGAGCGCTCACCCCTCCCCGTAGGGACGGTCCCCATCTACCAGGCCGCCATTGAGGTGGCCCGGCGCAAGGGAGGGATCGTCCAGATGACTCCTGATGACATCTTCGATGTCATCGAGCAACACGCCAAGGACGGAGTGGATTTCGTCACGGTCCATTGTGGGGTGACCCTGAGCAGCCTGGAGCGGCTCAAGGCCCAGGGGAGGATTACCGACATCGTCAGCAGGGGAGGGGCCTTTCTCACCACCTGGATGATCTACAACGAACGGGAAAACCCCCTCTATGAAGACTTCGACCGTCTTTTAGAAATTGCCCAACAGTACGATGTTACCCTGAGCCTCGGTGACGGATTGCGCCCTGGCTGCCTGGCCGATGCCACGGATCGCCCGCAGATACAAGAGCTCCTTCTCCTGGGGGAGCTGACCGAGCGCGCCTGGGATGAAGAGGTGCAGGTGATGATCGAGGGGCCGGGGCACGTACCCTTGGATCAGATCGAGACCAATATTCGGCTGGAGAAGAAGCTGTGCAAAGGGGCCCCCTTCTATGTCCTGGGGCCGCTGGTGACCGATGTGGCACCAGGATATGATCACATCGTGTGTGCCATCGGAGGGGCCTTGGCAGCATACCACGGGGCGGATTTCCTCTGTTACGTGACGCCGGCCGAACATCTCAAGCTCCCGACCCCTGAAGATGTGCGGGAGGGGGTCATTGCGACGCGCATCGCGGGGCATGCCGCTGATGTGGCCCGCGGTCTTGCAAAGGCCAGGACGTGGGATGATGAGATTTCCCGGGCGCGCAAGGGCCTCGACTGGGAGCGACAGATCCAATTGTCCATCGATCCCACGAAGGCCAAACAGTACCGGGAGGAGAGCAGGCCTCATATGGAAGAGGTCTGTACCATGTGCGGCGAGTTCTGCGCCATCAAGATGGTGCGGGAATTCTTCCACAAGGAGGATTGATAGGGCTGTGGCGGAGGGGGTGTTCATTACCGGGACCGACACCGAAGTGGGGAAGACCCTCATTGCCGCTGGTCTGGTGGTTGCGCTGCAGGATCTGGGGATCGATGTCGGGGTGATGAAACCCTTGGAAAGCGGCGCTCTTTTTTTTGAATCCGCTCCTATACCAAGAGATGCCTTTTATCTCAGGGAGATAGCCGGTGTTCAGGACGACCTGGGTCTGGTCAACCCCTACTGTTTCCAGGCCCCCCTGGCCCCGGGGGTGGCTGCCGAGCAGGAAGGGGTGGAGGTAGATCTGCAGCGGATCAAGGAGGCCTACGAAGAGCTCAAGGGACGCCACCAATTCATGGTGGTGGAGGGCGCCGGCGGACTGCTGGTGCCCATCGCCAAGGGGACCCTGTTACCGGAGCTCATCAAGCTCTTGGATCTTCCTCTCCTCGTGGTAGCCCGATCCTTCCTGGGGACCATCAACCACGCCCTTTTGACCCTCTCGTACTGTCAACGGGAGGGGCTCGAGGTGATTGGTACGGTTATAAACAAGTCAAACCCTGATGCGGACCCTGCAGAAGAGAGCAACCCCCAGTACATCACCCACTTCGGCACGGTGCCCCTTTGGGGGTCCTTTCCTTATCTGAGGGATTACGCAGGGGTGAAGGGGAATAGGGATTTCTTGACCCAACTCTTTACCCAGCACATCGATATGGAGGGACTTCTTCAAAGGCTGGGTCTATCAGGCCGCTGAAAATCACTTTACTTTCTTAACAACCTTTTGACCTTAGTGTCTTGCCCCAAGCCGTATTTTTTGGCGGCCCGCTCAAATACCGGCAAGGATCGCTCAATGACCTCCATCTCCACACAATAGGCGATACGGAAATACCCCTCTTTCCCGAAGCCCCTTCCCGGGACGGTCAGGATATGAAAGTTCTCCTGCAGATCAGAGACAAAGGCCAGGTCGTCCTCGATGGGGGTTCGGGGAAACATGTAGAAAGACCCTTGGGGCTTTACCATAGAATAGCCGTATTCGGTGAGGGTTCCGTAGAGGATATCCCGTTTTCGCTGGTATTCCCTCGGCCCAACGTGGTTGGTGCCGGCATGGGGTAACAAGCGCTGCATAAGGGCAGGGGCATTGATGTACCCCAAGGTCCTATTGAGGAAGATCATGGCCCCTATAAGCTCCTCAGCACCCGCATAGAGGGGGTTGACTGCTGCATATCCAATCCGCTCCCCAGGGACACCAAGGGACTTGGAGTATGAGACTACAGAGATGGAGGGTTCGTAGATCTCAAATATTTTAGGGAAGGAAATATTGTCATAGATGATGGTCCGATAGGCCTCGTCGGCAAGGATATAGATGGGTATTCGTCTCTCCTTGCTCTTGGCCCGCAGGAGATCTGCCAATTCTTGCAGTGACTCTGCGGAATAGATGACCCCCGTAGGGTTGTTGGGGGAGTTGATGAGGACGACCTTGGTCCTCTCTGTGATGGCCTTTTCGATGCCCTCCAGATCGAGGGAGAAATCCTCGTTGGTATCCACCAAACGCATGACCCCACCGTGGTTGTCGATGTAAAAGCCGAATTCAACGAAGTATGGTGAAGGGACGATCACCTCGTCACCGCGATCAAGGATGGCCTTGAGGGTAACATTCATACCTCCAGCGGCCCCGACGGTCATCACGATATGGTTTTCCGTGAAGGAAATGCCCGTCTCTTCGGAGATCTGTTGGGCCAAGAACCTCCTGGTTTCCGGATAGCCGCTGTTGGGCATGTACCGATGCATCCCGGGGATGGGTTTGAGGGCGAACTCCTTCAAGGCCGCCTTGAATCCCTGAGGGGGTTCTTCTATTGGATTTCCCAGGGTGAAATCGAAGATATTTTCCTCGCCGTACTTCAACTTGAGTTGGGCGGCTGTTTCGAACATCTTCCTCACCCAGGAGGATCCTCCCATCAGTTTCTTTACATTTTCGGAAATGGCCATATCGTGCTCCTTAAGGTTAATACAAACATTAAAAAGGCCATGGGGTCTGCCTCCCATGGCCTTCGGTATGCAGATACAAAAAAGCCATGGGGGCCGTTTGGCTCACCCATGGCTCCCTGTCACTATGCAAACGGGCTCAGGGACATAGGTGAGCCCTGCTAAAATAAAAGAAGAAGAAATTATTGCAATACATGCAGTCCCTTTCTTCCTAATCTATGTACTACCTTTTATCATATCTTTCCGGAATGTCAAGGGGAAAATATGCACAAAATATGCTGTAATGTTCTCGCGCGCATCTTTTTAACGGCATCCGAGGGGTTTCCTGTTACCCCATCCGTCTGATATAATGCTTCTGAGCGCCACGGTGGGAATTAAGATTGGTGGAAGAAATCTATTATTATTCTGTCTCCTCGCCCATAGGAAAGATCTGGATTGCCTCTGACAAGGTAGGGGTGTGTGTGTTGAGGTTTAGGTTGAAGGAGGAGGCATTTCTGAAGGAGTTAAAGGCATTGAGGGGGTGGTATCCTCGTGCAGACCAAGAGTTCAACCGGGGAGTTTCGGAGGAAATCAAGGCCTACTTCGAAGGAGAGGTGATCCGTTTCTCCTCCCCCCTGCACCCAGTAGGGAGCCTCTTTGACATGAAGGTTTGGGAAGCGTTACAGCACATACCGCTGGGCGAGACCCGCTCCTATCAGGAGATAGCCCAGGAGGTGGGGAACCCCCAGGGGTGTCGAGCAATCGGAGGAGCCAACAGGAGAAATCCCATCCCGCTGCTCATCCCCTGTCACCGCGTGATCAGAAAAGATGGAGGACTGGGCGGCTTTTCCAGCGGAACGGAGATCAAAGAGTGGCTTTTGCGGTTTGAGCAAAAGGTAGCTAATGGCTTAAGGGGAAGTGAAGGCCAGGTGTGGGATTGAACATTTGATTCATCCTGCCAGTAGTTACTTGGTGACCGTGAAATACTGCTTGTTGCTCTCTGCACCACAGGGAAGTCTTACCACAACGGGACCAGACGCGGCTGACTCGGGGACAAGAACCCAAATTCTATGCATGGTCCAATTCACAATCTCGGCCTTTGCTTCTGGGGTGAAGATGACTTCACCTTGTTCGGTTCCGAATCGCCGTCCTCGAATCTTGAGTTGTTCTCCGGGCTTGCCAGTTGCTGGGGAGATGGTCTTGACATACGGGTTAGGACATGGGCCTTCCTCTTCCTCCGCTGTGCCAACAGAGTACGGGAGCAAAAAGCTGATCACACAGAGAGCGAAAATAACCAAGAGATATTTTGCTTTCATATGGAAACCCCTGAAGATCGGCCGTTTCACTAGAGGCGTGTCTCTTTAACAATACCTTAACACGCTTTTTCACTTCAGGCAACAAAAAGGCCCCGTGTGTGAGGTCACATTTTCATTGCATAAGGCATCGTTACCCCGAAAATTGGGTTACGAGTTTATCCAAGGTATCCAAGACCTTGTTTCTGGCGGGAGAATCGGCGCAAAATTTCATGACTTCCCCTCTGACTTTGGCGATCTCCGTGACCATTTTCTTCGTCAGGGGTATTCCTAAAAGCTGTCGCATCTCTTGTAGTATATTACTCATAAGTCCATGGAATCCATCGATGAAAATCAACCGACCAGAAGGGCGCAGATAGTTGACAGAGATATTTTTGAGAATCTTATTGGTATCATTAGCGACATCTCCTTCCTGAGATATCCCATGAAATACCTTCCCGTATTCCTCGTTCAAGCTTGCCTTGGCCCTCTCCAACACCTCTTCGGCCATCACTCCCAACTCTTTTCTCAACTCGTCAACTATCAACCTGAAGACCTCCAGTAGTGTTTTCAAAAATTGGGAGAGTTCTTTGAACTCAGTATCATCATAGATGGCACCACTATCTTTTGATTTTTCTATGAAGCCCATTAAGAGCAGACGGTGGAGGATGTTTATGGTGAACATCTCATCCTCCCCACTGAATTTGATCAACTGATCGATATTCCTTTTGCCGTCGATCAAAGAAAAGATGAAGGTCTCATTGGCATCTAATTCCTCCCCGATCTTCACCTTAGCACTCTCGATATACGGAGGGATGTAAAAGATGACCTGGTTGTGAGGGACCATCTTCCTGAAGGTAGAAAAATCAAGGGCACTCCGAGCGGCAAACAGCGCTATGTCCAGAGGGGTATAATTTACTACCACATCCTCATCATTGACCTCTTTCTCGACAAAGTAAAACTCCCCTTCCTGCCATGAAAAGAGATCGCAGAGTATTTCCTTGATTTGTAAATCCAACACCTCACGAAGTTCCTTTTTCAATAGCAATCCGTTCTCCACCAAGCAATTGCCAAGCTTCATCCCTTTCTTTTTGGCCTCTACGACCATTTTCTCCACATGGGATTGAGAGACAAGTTTTCTCTTGTCTAAAAGGTTACCGAGTCTCTCCTCAGACTTATTGGTACGGGCGAAGACGATCCATCCCTCCTTAAAATAGACCTCCTTATGGGCATGGTCGTTACGGACAATGGCCACCCCCGTTTGGAAGTTAGAGGCGAGCGCATAAAAAAGGCCCACCAAGGGGAAATCATCGAGACTGCCCTTATAGGAGACACTTCCCAGTATCCGCATCGTGGATTCATAATCTGGCCGCATCTTGGCGGCTTCTTCCCACTCATTGATAGCCTTTTCAAAATTCTTGTCGCGGAAAAATTTGGTACCCTCGGAAAGACGTAGAAAAAACTCCGTTGCAGGGAAATCAGAGGAACGAAAGGATTGCGTTTCGTTTGTTTCTTTCTGAGTTTCCACCATATCCCTCCTGAAGTAATTTCTTATGCTATGCGTCCACCAGCCCTATGCGATGAATTACTGGATCTCTGCGGATTTTCCGAGACGTCCCGGAGAGTTCAGTCACTTCCTGCTGAGGAGCAATCGTGGATAATGTTCTGATGATCGTGAGTCCCCGGGATACTTTGGTCTGATAGATTCTCATCCTTTTCACATTCCCGGAGTGATATCTTCCGATTGCCACCCAGGGATCACGGTGCCTTTGCAGGTTGTAGGTTAGTATCATTGCCCCGATGATGGCGCACACCTTCGAGTCCAACAGGTCTTCCTTTTGCAGACCCAGAGGTTCGCCCCAAAGACGGTAGTTTACTTGGAGGAGACCGATATCCACGTTGCCTGTCTCGATCTCCCCAAGCATCCGCAGTGCCTGCTCCCTCGATGTACAATAGTATGCCTTCCCCCGTACATTGAGCGCGTACGGCAGCATTTTGCTCTCGGCCCATGCCACAGCAGCCAGCAGGTCAACTGATATCCCCATCTGTGAGGATGCATATTCCAGCACTTCCTTGACCGTTACCATCCTCTCTCGTATGATCGCTTCAAGGGGGGAACCCTCCGACATTTCTTCATAGACTGAATCAGTTTCCTTAATGCTCGCAAGCACCGCTCCGCCGTTTTCCTCGGCGTATGATATCTGCTCTGAACCCATATCCTCCAAGATTGAACTCATCTGGGCCAGCAGCGCCTTGTACTCCTTGGCCATCCTTACTTTTTCCGGCCTCTCGTTTAAGTGCGGAAGTCGTACAGCGGCGATTGAGGATTGATCTTGCTCCTCCTCTGTTGCTCGTTTCTTATCTTCGGTTACGGTAAAAACCGTATCAGGGGTCCTCTCAATGCGCATCGTCATTGAATCATATGGTGGCTCAATGTCAGGGGGTGTATAGAATATGAATCCGGTTATGAACAAGACGATACATGAGGCGACGGGAAAAACACAAAGCACTAGTATGTTTCTCTTCATGGTGTAGGTTGATATGTTTATAAGTCGCATAGCAGCACCTGGTAACAAGTTCTCTCCCTTCCCCTCATTTTCTGATGAGGGGTTCAGTGCTTCTTCTTTAATGCGGGCATATCTATCCATTGCTTTGAAAAGCAAGAAACGTGCCACGAATAGTTGCTTAACTATTTGAAATAATAGGTTTTTAGATGTAAAGATGGATATCGGCTTGTATCAATGACAATTTTTGTCAGTTTCATGGCCTATTTCCGCATTTTCCGCTCGATCCCAAGAATAATGTCATAAAAAAGCCCCTCCTCAGGGGCTCGATGAGATGTGTTAAGGGGGATAAATCAGCTTGTAATCGCTAAGAGATACTTCCCTTCTGTTTACCGCGTGCCAGGAGAACGAGGTTGCGGGCGTAGAGGATGGGCAGGAAAAAATATCCCAAGATAACGGGCA
>Ga0307425_1000424_pt1 | contig 26813 bp, 28 predicted proteins | sample SalMarWE160330MG_FD_202152 | JGI IMG/M metagenome (GOLD analysis project Ga0307425, IMG submission 202152) | Salt marsh sediment microbial communities from the Plum Island Ecosystem LTER, Massachusetts, United States - WE1603-30 | ecosystem: Environmental > Aquatic > Marine > Intertidal zone >...
AACCATCCCTTGAAGCCGGTGAAGCCCGCTTCCTCGGGGCCATTGCTCTCGGCAACCAGAACATCGCCATTCGGCAGGACAAGGAGCCAGCGGGGATGATCGAGGCCGGCGGCGAAGGCATTGACCTGCAGGCCTTCGGCCGGAATCGGTGTAGTGCCTTTGGGCCAGCCGATGGCACGTGCGATATTGATGGTCGGCAGGACCGCCCCGCTTGGTGGGGGAGGAATCTCCGGGTTGGGGCCTTCGGTTTCCGCCTCGGTCAGCGCGGCGGAATCGCAAGCCGCGAGCGCGACGGTAAGAGCGAGCGCAAGCACGGCGCGTGCAATCGCGGCGGCGATCGGCCGATCGGCGGGAGAATAAGGAGGTTCGCGCGGTTCCATCGGCAAAGCTTTACAACTTGGGGCCATTCCTCGTAAATCGGCCGCAAAATCAGACTTAGGTGTGAACGAAGGAGCGCCGGAACATATGGGTTACAAAGTCGCCGTGATCGGCGCCACAGGAAATGTCGGGCACGAGATGCTCAACATCCTCGCCGAGCGCGAGTTCCCGGCGGACGAGGTGTACGCGCTTGCCTCGCGGCGGTCCATGGGCGTCGAGGTCTCGTTCGGCGATGAGCGCCTCAAATGCCAGGACCTCGAGCAGTTCGACTTTCGCGGCGTCGACTTCGCTCTGATGTCGGCGGGGTCCGGCGTTTCGAAGGAGTGGGCACCGAGAATCGCCGAGGCCGGTTGTGTGGTGATCGATAACTCGTCGTGCTGGCGTTACGACCCCGACGTGCCTCTGATCGTGCCCGAGGTCAATGCCGACGCCGTCACCGGCTTCACCAAGAAGAATATTATCGCCAATCCGAATTGCTCGACCGCCCAGCTGGTCGTGGCGCTCAAGCCTCTGCACGACCTAGCCAAGATCAAGCGGGTGGTGGTGGCGACCTATCAGTCAGTGTCCGGCGCGGGCAAAGAAGCGATGGACGAGCTGTGGGATCAGACCAAGGGTATTTTCTCCACCGAGGAGTTTGAGCCCAAGGCCTTCACCAAGCAGATTGCCTTCAACGTCATTCCTCACATCGATGTCTTTCTCGATGACGGCTCGACCAAGGAAGAGTGGAAGATGGCGGCCGAGACCAAGAAGATCCTTGATCCCAAGATCAAGGTCACCGCGACCTGCGTGCGCGTGCCGGTCTTTGTCGGCCACTCGGAGGCGGTCAATGTCGAGTTCGAGAAGCCGATCACGGCGGCGGAAGCGGGCGATGTCTTGCGCGAGGCGCCGGGCGTGATCGTGGTCGATAAGCGCGAGCCCGGCGGTTACATTACCCCGGTCGAATGCGTCGGCGACTATGCGACCTTCGTCAGCCGCATCCGCGAGGACCAGACGCTCGACAACGGCCTGTCCTTCTGGGTGGTGTCCGACAATCTGCGCAAAGGCGCCGCTCTAAACACGGTGCAAATCGCCGAAACGATCGTCAACCGCAACCTGCTCGATCACGCCGCTTAACTTGCCGCGAGTTTGCGGGAGCGTTCCACCATCATTGGTCTTCTTCCAGGGGGGCGAACTGTCCCGTTTCCTGATCGAGGCTCAGCAGCCCGCCGGTGCGAAGATCGAAATGAAGACCGTGGCACGCGAGCAGTCCCTGTTGCATGCGCTCCTTGATGAACGGGAAGGTGTGGAGATTGGCCAGCGACACGCGCACGGTCGCAAGCTCAAATGCCATCTCGTCGCCATAAACGAGAATGTCGTTGTCGACCGGCTTAAGACCGTCGAGCAGCGTGAGCCAGCGACCGATGAAGCCATGTTTAGGAACTTGCTCGCGCACACCGCGGCGATGTGCGTTGACGCCGCCGCAATTCGAATGGCCGAGAACGATGATGTGCGGGACCTTGAGCGCAGTGGCGGCGTATTCCACCGCCGCGCTGGTGCCGTGATATTCGCCTTCAGGTTCGTAAGGCGGCACCAAGTTGGCGACATTGCGCATGATGAACAGCGCGCCCGGTTCGGCGTCGAAGATAGCGGAAACATCGACGCGCGAGTCGCAGCAGGCAATCACCATCGCCGTCGGCGACTGACCGAGTTCGGCGAGCTGAAGATAGCGTCCGCGATTCTTGGCATACCCTTCGTGGCGAAAGTGAAAATGCCCTTCGACCAGCGTTCTCGGCAGTGGCAAGTTTTCGGCTCCCCTCGCAGAAAGAAAGTCGGCGGCAGCATTTCAGCCGTGCCCGCTCTTGTCCAGATCGCGCCCGGCCCTTCGCCTGCCGCAAAAAACCTCTTCGAAGTGAGCAGCCGGCGGCCGCCGTGCCCCGCGGAAATGTCACACTATAGGGCCTTGCGGTCGGGGCTAAGCCCGTTCAAACTGTTGCCAAAATAGAAGCTGAGGGGGGGACTCTGTGATGGCGAGCCTTGCGCAGGCGAACTCTGGGGGCATCCTAAGCTGGCTCGATCGCGAGCACACGGTCGCCAAACCCGGCTTTAGCCGCTGGCTGGTCCCGCCTGCGGCGCTCTGTGTCCACCTTTGTATCGGACAGGTGTACGCCTACAGCGTGTTCAACCTGCCGATGACCAAGCTGATCGGCATCACCGAATCCGCGCCGGGCGATTGGAAGCTGACCGAGCTCGGCTGGATTTTCTCGATCGCCATCGTCTTCCTCGGCCTTTCTGCGGCCTTCACCGGAACCTGGCTCGATCGCGTCGGCCCGCGTAAGGCCATGTTCACCGCGGCGCTGTGCTTCGGTGGGGGCTTCCTCGTAGCGGCGGTCGGCGTGTACCTGCACCAGCTCTGGCTTATCTATCTCGGCTATGGCGTGCTCGGCGGCTGCGGCCTCGGGATCGGCTATATCTCGCCGGTCAAGACGCTGATTACGTGGTTCCCCGACCGGCCCGGCATGGCGACCGGCATGGCTATCATGGGCTTCGGCGGCGGTGCGCTGATCGCTTCGCCGCTCTCGGTGTGGTTGATGCAACTGTTCCGCACTCCGACCCACGTCGGCGTCGCCGAAACCTTCATCGTGCTCGGCCTCATCTACATGTTCTTCATGATGATGGGCGGTGTGATCGTGCGGGTGCCGGCGCCGGGTTGGGCGCCTGCAGGCTATGTGGCGCCGGCAAAGCCGAAAAAGCTTATCACCGACAAGGAGGTGCATGTCGACCAAGCCCTCAAGACCGTGCAGTTCTATCTCTTGTGGGCCGTACTCTGCCTGAACGTCACCGCCGGCATCGGCGTGCTCGGACAGGCTTCGGCCATGAGCCAGGAGATGTTCCCCGGCCGCATCACCGCCATCGCGGCGTCTGGCTTTGTCGGGCTGCTCAGCATCTTCAACATGGTCGGCCGCTTCTTTTGGGCCTCGACCTCCGACTATATCGGCCGGCGCAACACCTACATGGTCTTTTTCTTGCTCGGCATGGCGCTTTACGCCGCCGTGCCCTGGACCGGCAGAACCGGCAGCATCGTCCTGTTCGTGGCTTTCTACTGCATCATCATGAGCATGTATGGCGGCGGCTTCGCCACCATCCCCGCTTATCTGAAGGACATTTTCGGCACCCGCTATGTCGGGGCCATTCATGGACGGCTGCTGACCGCCTGGTCGGCGGCTGGCGTGTTCGGCCCGGTTCTCGTCAACTACATCCGCGAGTATCAGATCGATCACGGTGTCGCCAAAGCCGACGCCTATTCGGTGACCATGTACATCATGGCCGGGCTGCTGTTCGTCGGCTTCCTGTGCAACTATTTCATGCACCCGGTCCACGAGAAGCATCATCTGCCTGAAGAAGCCAAGGCGTGACGGAGAAGGACATGGCCAAGACCAGCGACCCAAAGGACGTCTCCGACGCCAACGCCGTCAAGCTCGCGCTTGCCTGGAGCTTCGTCGGGATCCCCTTGGCCTGGGGCGTCTATAAGACCCTGGTAAACGCCGTTCTCTTGTTCCAATAGCGGAAAAGGGCGGGATAGCAGGGGTCCTAAGCCCGTCAGACAGGGCGAACCGGGCGCGGACTTTTGTCAGAATTTGTTAATGTGGCATTCAGAATGCGTTCATGGCCGCGTCATGCAGCCCTCATGCCCATACCCCATTATCTAATCCTGTAGTTCACCGAAGGAGACGACCATGAAAGAGTGGCTGAAACCCGAGATTACCGAGTCTGAGGCTGGCATGGAGGTTACCTCCTATCTTCCGGCTGAGCTCGACCGCGCTTAATTAGCGTCGATCTCACGAGTTTTGCTTGAAAATGGCGGTCCCCACGTAAGTGGGGATCGCCATTTTTGCATGCGGGCTCCCTCGCCCGCTTAGGCGTACTCCCTCTTTTTCTCTCTTCCGTTCTCTCCGTCACGCACCTCCCGGCAATAGCCAGGGCAGCGTCGTGACGCCCATTTTGCTTGTGCTTGTCTGGCCCGGGGCTGCCGCCTATGGTCGGGCCGCCCGAAACCGATGAAATCGACATGAACGACAAGCAAAGCCAAAAGATCGACACCACCGTCACCGGCAATTTTTTCGAGGACTTCAAGCTCGGCCAAGAAATCGTGCACGCTACGCCGCGCACCCTGACGGTCGGCGACGTAAGCCTGTTCACCGCGCTGTACGGCTCGCGTTTCGCCGTGCAGTCGTCGGACGCCTTTGCCCATGCGATCGGCTACCCGCGCGCGCCGATCGACGATCTCCTCACCTTCCATATCGTCATCGGCAAGACCGTGCCGGACATCTCGCGCAACGCCATCGCCAATCTCGGCTATGCCGAGTTCCGCTTCCTCGCGCCGGTCTATCCCGGCGATACGCTGGCTTCCGTTTCGGAAGTGATCGGCGTCAAAGAGAACTCCAACAAGAAGAACGGCACCGTCTATGTGCGTTCGACCGGCAAGAACCAGCGCGGGCACGACGTGCTCTCTTACGCGCGTTGGGTGATGGTCAATAAGCGCAATCTCGATGCGCCTGCGCCCGAGACCGTGGTGCCGGACCTCGATACAAGTGTCGATCCGTCAACGCTCGGCGCCGCCCTCCCGCCGCTCGATCTTTCCGGTTACGACTACGCGCTGGCCGGCTCGCCCAAACGCTGGGACGATTACGCGGTCGGCGACAAGATCGACCATGTCGACGGACAGACCATCGAGGAGGCCGAGCACCAGCTCGCCACCCGCCTGTTCCAGAACACCGCGCGGGTGCATTTCAACCAGCATATCGAAGGCAAAGGCCGGTTCGGCCGTAGGCTGGTCTATGGCGGCCACATCATCTCCATCGCCCGCAGTTTAAGTTTTAACGGTCTTGCCAATGCCTTCCACCTGCTCGGGCTGAACGGCGCACGTCACGTGGCGCCCTCTTTCGCCGGCGATACGATTTACGCGTGGAGCGAGGTGCTGGACAAAGCCGAGCTTAAGGGCCGGTCCGACTTGGGGGCGCTGCGCTTGCGGACCTTCGCGGTCAAGGACCGCGCCTGCGACGACTTTCCCGGGCTCAAGGCCGACGGGAGCTATGAGGACGGCGTTGTGCTCGACATGGATTATTGGGTTGCACTCCCGCGGTGATGCGGCGCGGCCCTAGGAGGCACAATATGAGACAAGCAGTCTTTGCAGCATCGTTGATCGGAACGGCTCTATTTTGCGCCGCGCCTGCGCAAGCGGCCGGCAAGGCCAGCGCCACCTTGAAGGACGCGGACGGCAAAGAGGTCGGCACGGCCACGTTGACGGACACGCCGGGCGGCGTGCTGATCAACCTCGATCTGACGTCCGTGCCCGCGGGCGATCACGCCTTCCATATCCATGCGGCCGGCAAATGCGAGCCGCCCGACTTCAAATCGGCGGGCGGCCATTTCAATCCCGATGAGACCGAGCATGGGCTCGAGAACGCGGAAGGCCCTCACGCCGGCGACATGCCGAATATTCATGTGCCGGCTGACGGCAAACTGAACGTCGAGGTCTTGAACGTGGACGTGAGCTTGAGCGATGACTCCGCCCTGCTCGATGACGACGGGGCGGCCCTAGTGATCCATGCCGGGCCAGACGACTACCGGAGCGACCCTGCCGGCGACGCCGGGGCCCGCATCGCCTGCGGCGTTATTGCCCCTTAATTCTGAGTTCGGCCCGGCCGGCTCGATTGCCCAAGCCGTCCCTCTTGCGTTATGACAAGGGTCCGTCTGGGCAACATCTGACCGAAAACCATGGGCAAAGCCAAATTGGGGGCAGAGCGGCCGCTCTCCCCGCACCTGCAGATTTACCGCCCGATGCTGACCATGATGATGTCGATCGCGCATCGCATCTCTGGGGCGGCAAATGCGGCGGGTTTTGTCCTGCTCGCCTGGTGGCTGGTGGCCATCGCCGCGGGGCCGGAGGCCTACGCTCAGGTAGCGAATTTCTTCGCCAGCATCCCGGGGCGTCTCCTGCTGTTTTTGTTCAGCTGGTCGCTGATCCACCACATGCTGGGCGGCCTCCGTCACCTGATCTGGGACACCGGAACCGGCCTCGACAAGACCAGCATCGAGGTGTTCGCCTGGCTGACCATCATCAGTTCAACCGTGCTGACGATCCTGCTGTGGGTCGCTGGCTACGCGCTCATGGGGAGCCAGTAACATGGCAACGCCCCTGAAACGGGTCCGCGGGCTCGGCGCCGCTCACGGCGGCACCGAGACGTTCTGGCGGCAGCGGCTGACGGCGCTGGCCAACATCCCCCTGGTGATTTTCCTCATTCTGTCGATCGTCAGCCATATCGGCGCCGATTACGGCACGGTGAAAGCCTATTTTGGGCAACCGGTCGTGGCCGTTCTGATGCTCGCGCTCGTGATCTCCGTCTCAATCCATATGCGCATCGGTCTGAAAGAGATCATCGAGGACTATGTCCATGGCGAAGGCGCAAAGGTCGTCGCCCTCGTGCTCGCCACCTTCTTCGCGCTAGGCTTGGGCCTTGCCTCCACCCTTGCCATCCTCAAAATCAGTCTCGGAACCTAGTCTCCATGGCTCAAGACGCGACCCCGCAAGACGCTCCGCCGACGACCGCCGTCCAGGTGAACGGCCGCGCCTATCCCGTCATCGATCATGCTTACGACGTGGTGGTGATTGGCGCGGGCGGCTCGGGGCTTAGGGCCGTGGTCGGCTGTAGCGAAGCGGGCTTGCGCACGGCCTGCATCAGCAAGGTGTTTCCCACGCGCTCGCACACCGTGGCCGCCCAAGGCGGGATCGCCGCCGCGCTCGGCAATATGGGCCCGGACGATTGGCGCTGGCATATGTACGACACGGTGAAGGGCTCCGATTGGCTCGGCGACCAGGACGCCATCGAATATCTCTGCCGCCACGCGCCGGAGGCCGTGTACGAGCTCGAACATTGGGGCGTGCCGTTCTCACGCACCGAGGACGGCAAGATCTTGCAGCGCGCGTTCGGCGGCATGACCACCGAATTCGGCAAGGGGCAGGCCAAGCGCACCTGCGCCGCGGCCGACCGCACCGGCCACGCCATGCTCCATACGATGTACGGCCAGGCGCTCCGCCAGTCTGCCGAGTTCTTCATCGAGTATTTCGCCATCGACCTGATCATGGACGACGAGGGACGCTGCCGCGGCGTCATGGCGCTGTCGATGCAGGACGGCACGCTGCACAGATTTCGCGCCCATCAAGTCATTCTCGCCACCGGCGGCTATGGCCGCGCCTATTTCTCGTGCACCTCGGCCCATATCTGTACCGGCGACGGCAACGCCATGGTGCTCCGGGCCGGACTTCCGCTTCAGGACATGGAGTTCGTGCAGTTCCATCCGACCGGCGTCTATGGCGCGGGCGTTCTCATCACCGAAGGCGCGCGCGGCGAAGGCGGCTTTTTGCGCAATTCGGAAGGCGAGAAATTCATGGAGCGCTACGCGCCCTCGGCCAAGGATCTCGCCTCACGCGACGTGGTGTCCCGCGCCATCACCATCGAGATCAGGGAAGGCCGCGGCCACGGTCCCGACGGGGACTACATGCATCTCCATCTCGATCATCTCGATAACGCGCTGATCGAGGAGCGGCTTCCCGGCATCACCGAGCTGGCGCGCATCTTCGCCGGCGTCGATGTCAGGGAAGCGCCGATCCCCATCACGCCCACCTGCCATTACAATATGGGCGGCATCCCGACCAATATGCATGGTGAAGTGATCGCGCCGCGCGAAGGCGACGCCGACGCCATCGTCCCCGGTCTCATGGCGCTTGGCGAAGCCGCTTGCGTCTCGGTGCATGGCGCCAACCGGCTCGGCTCAAACTCTCTGATCGATCTTGTCGTGTTCGGCCGCGCCGCCGCCCTTCGCTGCGCCGAAATCGTCACCAAGGGGGGCGCTATCCCAGAGCTGCCGAAGGGCGCGGGCGAGGAAGCCATCGCGCGGCTCGACCGCTTCCGCTACGCCGATGGCGGCACGCCGACGGCCGAGCTTCGTGTGCGCATGCAGAAGGCCATGCAGCGCGATTGCGCCGTGTTCCGCACCAAGAAGGTGTTGCAAGAAGGCGCGAAAGCGATTCGCGCGGTGTGGGACGACGCCGCCGATCTCCATGTCAGCGACCGCTCGCTTATCTGGAACACCGACCTGATCGAGACGCTCGAATTCGACAACCTCATCTCCCAGGCCGCGGTCACGGTCGCGGGCGCTCTTGCCCGTGAAGAAAGCCGCGGCGCGCATGCCCGCGAGGACTTCCCCAAACGCGACGACAAGACATGGATGAAGCACACTCTGTCTTATGCCGATGACCGCAGCCACGATGTGAAGCTCGGCTATCGGCCTGTGCACAAATTCACGTTGTCGAACGAGGTTTCCTATATCGAGCCCAAAGAGCGGGTGTATTAGGCTGCACCATGGTCCAGTTCACACTTCCCAAGAATTCCAAGGTCAAGCAAGGCAAGGACTGGAACCCGCCGCCTGAAGGCGCGTCGCGCGGGCGCTACCGCGAATACCGCATCTACCGCTTCGATCCCGAAACGGACGAGAACCCGCGGCTCGACACCTATTGGGTCGACATGGAGGAGTGCGGGCCGATGGTGCTGGACGCGCTCATCTGGATCAAGAACAAGGTCGATCCGACGCTGACCTTCCGCCGCTCATGCCGCGAGGGCGTGTGCGGCTCGTGCTCGATGAACATCGCCGGCACCAATACGCTCGCCTGCACCATGCACGCCGAACACGCCAAAGGCGCGATTGCCATCTATCCGCTGCCGCATATGCCGGTGATCAAGGATCTCGTGCCGGATATGACAAACTTTTACGCCCAGCTTCGCGCCATCGAGCCCTGGCTCCAGACCGACAGCCCGACCCCGCAGAAGGAGTGGCGCCAGTCGAAAGAGGATCGCGAGAAGCTCGACGGGCTTTACGAATGTATCCTGTGCGCCTGCTGCTCGACCGCCTGCCCGTCTTATTGGTGGAACGGCGACCGCTATCTCGGCCCGGCCATTCTCCTGCAGGCCGACCGCTGGATCGAGGACAGCCGGGACGAGCGCACCGGCGACCGGCTCGACGAGCTTGAGGACCCGTTCAGGCTCTACCGCTGCCACACCATTCTCAACTGCACCAAGGCCTGCCCTAAGGGTCTCAACCCGGCGGCGGCAATCGCTTCGCTCAAGCGCAAGCTGGTCGAACGCGCAGACTAGGGGGGCGCTTTTTGGCCCGCTTAGCGGGTGCAGCGCGGCAGCGAAAAGGTGCAGGTCGGCACCTCTTTTTTTCGCATCGCCTCCCGCTTTTTCGGATCCTTCTCGCTCTGCCAAGCGTAAGGGCTTTCCACGTCTTTATGCGCAAAAGTCACGCTGGCGAGCTTCCCGCCTTCGAACACGAGGCTCGCCGAGCAGGTCCAGTTCTTGTTCTTTTTCTTCTTGTCGCCGAAGACATCGGCGATCGATTTTTTCTTCTTCTTTTCGGTCTTGTCTGGCGCGGCAGGGACCGGCCCCGCGCCGCTATAGCGATAGGTCAGCGTCTCGGCGTTCGCGCCGCTGCGATAGCGGGAATGCGGCTCGCCGGCACAAGCGATGACCTGGTCTTGCGTCATGCCAAGATAGGGCGCGGCCGCGTCGCGGGCCTGTACTGCGGTGACAAGGCTTGCGCCAAGTCCGGCGCAGATCACCGTGAGACACAGCAGTCTCGCTTGGCACATGAGGGGATGCATCACGGTTCTCATGATCTTCAAATCCGGCCGCATGATGACGGGAACATCGCTACTCCGGCATCAACTCTCCCGATCCGCCAAACTCTGGCGGCATGTCCTTGAATTTCGGCAGTCCGTCTTTCATCGGCAGCACGGTCTCGGCGTAGTTGACGTGCAGGGCAGGAGCGAACTTCAACAGCGGCAACGTCGCCGCGTAAACATCGATGAGGCCCATCTGCGGATGGTTGGTCATGATGTGCCCGCCGCACTTCTTGCAATATTGCCGCTCGCTGGCCGGCGTCTTGGCAAAGGTGGCGATATGCTCGGCGCCTTGCGTGACACGCACGGCGTCGGGCTTCCAAATGGTAAAGGCGTTGACCGGACCCGCCGACCACGACCGGCACGATCGGCAGTGGCAATAGCCCATGCCTTCGGGCGCGCCGGACGCTTCGAGCTTCACCGCCCCGCAAAAGCATTCACCGTTATAAACCGCCATTTCCAATTTCCTTCGACTTGGTGACGACGCGCCTCACCCTTCGCATGGCGGTGCCATGATCGGAAAATCCGGCCGCATCAAGGCGGGCCAATGCTCTCTGATTATTCGCCGAGCTTAGGGCCGGCCTTGGGCACGACCTTCCAGCCGCGCGCCGAAAGTTGCGCCGTCGCCTTCTTGCTGGCTTGCCCGGTGATCCAAAGTTGACCGCGTCCGGCGCCGGCAACCAAGCCCTCCAGCGGAGGCGACCAATAGAGATAGTCGACCGGCAGAAGGCTCACCGTGCCCTTACCGGTCTGCAACATGGGCGCGGCGCCGTGCTGCACGAAACCGGTGACCGGCGCGATCCTTTGGTTATAGGCGTCGATCAGCTCGGCCTGCCGCCGGTAGAAGAAGCCCATCTCGATGCTTCTCGTGTTCGCCGCGCCGGCGACGAAAATCTCGCGCCCCGAAGCTCCGCCGAGACTTTTCAATGCGGCAACGATGATCGCCTTGTCGGTCGGCGACAAATAGGGATTGCGGTAGAACGCGTTTATGGTGCCGTCAGGCACGCCCATTCCGGCAAGCAAGTAGCGCCCCTGTTTTTCGAGTTGCGATGCCGTCTTGTCGCGCAGCGCAACTCTCAACGTCCTTGTGGTGCTGCCGACGCTGATGGCGATGCCGGCGCCGCCGGTTACGAACGCGAGCCCGGCGCCGGTCGTGGTTTCGCCGATGGCGTTGGCGGTGGCGAGCCGCGTCAGTTCCTCGTCAAGCGGCGGAAAGCTGGTATGGGGATCGACCCCGAAATCGTAGGCGATTTTGCGCCGCGCAGTCGCACCGCCCGTCACCGAAGCGACCATGCCCTCTTTGTTGGGATCGGTCGCCGCCACGGAAGCATCGACGCTGCCGAGCAGATTCCCGACGCCGACCACGGTGTCGCTGATCGTCTTGCCGGGAGCGGTGATGAGGTCCTTGGCGGTGGCGAGAGGTTTCAGGGCCGTGCGCCCGGCGGCCGTCACAAACGTGCTGGCGCCGTCGATCTTCTCAAGCTCCACGGTCGCCGCGATCTCCCGCGCACGAACGCGCAACAGATCCAAGCCCTTGACCGTGTACGTCCCCCATTGAGTGTTGACTGTGAAGACATACTGGAAATTGTCGAGGCCGACCCGGTTGCCGATCGTGTAATAGGGGCTGTTGCGGAGATTGGGGGGAACCACCTGCGCGGCGGTGAATGTCGGCGGCCGCTCGTAGGAGCCGGCGCCCGCGACACTTGCGCCGGCGCCCGCAATTGCGGCCGCAATGGCAATCGGCGCAAGCCAGCGCTTGCCGAGACTCCCCTGGTGACTCACAACCTGCCCCCAACTCAAGGCCAAGACGCGTTCGATTTCCATATCCAGGCGTCGAGGCCAACCCCAAGCTTAGCCCGAAGACCCGAGCATGAGAAGGACATTGCCACTTCTATTTGAACAGCGCGAAATAGATCACATAGAGCCAGCTGAAGAAGCCGTGGATGATCGCCCACAGGATCGAATGGTTGTTGGTGTAGGAAATGGCGATGGCCAGCGCCGTGCCAAAACTGATGCCGTATCTGGCGCCTTCCACACGATAGTTATAGACCGTCCCGTTCATGATCTCCTCCTAGAAGCACAAGCAAGTTTGACTATACAAGGAAAGGACACGGCATGGATGCGCCCACCACGAGGACATGGACCTTGGCCGCCGGCCTCGTGCTCGCTGCGTGGCTGACAGGGGCGGCTCTCACCTTGGCCCGCGAGCCCGAAGGACCGGGCGCGGTTTCTAGCGAACAATTGATCGCCGAGGCTCTTGCCGGCGATCCCAGCAAGCAAGTGAACGCGCGAATCTATATCCTCCCGCCAGGCGTTGTTCTGCCCTGGCACATTCATCCCGATGCCCATGAGATCTCTTACGTCCTTGAAGGCACGCTGACCTTTCAGGAGGCGGGCGAGAAGCCAGAAGAGATAGATGCAGGCGAGGCCGAGTATCTCGCGCCCAATGTCGTCCATCGTGGCCTGAACAAGACCGGCAAGCCGGTTAAGTTGTTCGTTGTCCGCATCAAGCCGAAGGACAAGCCGCTTGCCGAGGACGTCCCGCCGCCACAATGAGGCCGGCGCCTACTGCCTGTTGCGCTTGCGCCACAGCGCATAAAGGGCAATCGCCATCGCCGGTAGCGCGATGAGCCAATGGAACAGAGCCACGCTCCCCCCGAGCCTCATGCCGAGATTGAAAGGCGTGAACGAACCGAGGCCTGCAAGCACGAGATAGAACGCGGCGCAGGCGAGCACGAAGGGAAGCGAATAGCGCGGGCGAAAGAAGCCGATATAGGTCCCTGCCGCTCCCCACAGCAGATTGAGAGCGCCCAGGAGTGGATCGATGCGGAATCCGGGCGCGAAGCTGCCGGGATCGCTGTCGAAGCCGTAATAGGCATAGGCCAGCAGAACCAGCGCGCCTTGCGCCAGGAGGTAGACGCAGAGCCGCGCCACCCAGACCACGGCCGGCCAAGTGGTTACCGGGGCCGCTTCGCCCGCTGGTTGATGTGCCATGATGCCCCCTACCCGCAAGCTTAGCCTATTTGCCCCAGGAGAGCTACGTAAGGGGGCTCGCTCTTGCGTCAAAGCCGGATTGCATTTAACCAACCCTCGCGTTGGCACGGCCACCGCAAAGGCACGAAAGCGGGGGCTGAAAGGAAGGGGAATTTCATGGCGCGCAGTCGTATTGCATTGGTCGGTGCCGGTCAGATTGGCGGCACGCTCGCCCATCTCGCCGGGATCAGAGAACTCGGCGAGGTCGTGCTGTTCGACGTGGTCGACGGCGTGCCGCAAGGTAAAGCGCTCGATCTGGCCCAATCGGCGCCGGTCGAGGGTTATGTGCCGAAGCACAGAGGCACCAACGAATATGCCGAGCTGAAAGACGCCGACGTGGTGATCGTCACCGCCGGCGTGCCGAGGAAGCCCGGCATGAGCCGCGACGATCTGCTTGAGATCAACCTCAAGGTCATGGAGCAAGTCGGCGCCGGCTTGCGGAAATACGCCCCCGAAGCCTTCGTCATCTGCGTCACCAATCCGCTCGACGCCATGGTTTGGGCGCTTCAGAAAACGAGCGGGCTGCCGCGCAACAAGGTGGTCGGCATGGCCGGCATGCTCGACGCGGCCCGCTTCCGCTTTTTCCTCTCCGAGGAATTCGACGTAAGCCCGGAGGACATCCAAACTCTCGTGCTCGGCGGCCACGGCGACACCATGGTGCCGCTGATCCGGTATTCCTCGGTCGCCGGCATCCCGCTTGGCGACCTCGTCAAGATGCGCTGGATCACCCAGAAGCGTCTGGACGAGATCGTGCAGCGCACGCGCGACGGCGGCGCCGAGATCGTCGGTCTGCTCAAGACGGGGTCGGCCTATTACGCACCGGCCGCCGCCGCGCTCGAAATGGCCGAATCCTATCTCAAGAACCAGAAACGGGTCATGCCCTGCGCCGCCTATTTGAACGGCGAGTACGGCGTGAAGGGACTCTATTCCGGCGTCCCCGTCATCATCGGCTCAAAGGGTGTCGAACGCGTGATCGAGCTCAACCTGACTTCGGCCGAGAAGGACGCCTTCATGCATTCGGTCGGATCGGTGAAGGCTCTGGTCGAATTGTGCCAGCGCATCGCACCGAACCTCGCCACGACGTAAGTCTCCGACAGGATCAAATCTGGAGCCGGCTGTTTCGGCAGGCGGCGATGTTGTCATGAATATCCACGAATATCAGGCCAAGGCGCTGCTGAAGGAGTACGGGGCGCCGGTAGCCGACGGCCAGGTGGCGGCGAGCGCCGAACAGGCTGCTACGCACGCCCGCGATCTCGGCGGCGAGGCCTTCGTCGTGAAGGCTCAGATTCATGCCGGCGGCCGCGGCAAAGGCGGCGGCATCAAGCTCGTGAAGACGCTCGAGGAGCTTCATGCCGAAGCCGACCGCATTCTGGGCATGACGCTGGTCACGCCCCAGACCGGGCCTAAAGGCCGGCTGGTGCGGCATGTCTATGTGGTCAAGGACACGACCATCGCGCGCGAGCTTTACCTCTCGCTCTTGGTCGATCGCGGGTCCGGGCGCGTCGCGTTCGTCGCCTCGACCGAGGGCGGCGTCGATATCGAGGCGGTGGCCGCCGAAACGCCCGAGAAGATCGCCACGCTGACTGTCGATCCTGCCTCGGGCATTAGCGACTTCCATGGGCGGGTTCTCGCTTCCGCGCTCAAGCTCGAGGGGGCGCTGGCCAAGCAATTCGGAGCGCTTATCAGATCTCTCTATCGCTTGTTCATCGAGAAGGACGCGAGCCTGATCGAAATCAATCCTCTGGTGGTGACCAAGGAAGACAGCTTGATCTGCCTCGATGCAAAAATCGGCTTCGATGACAACGCGCTGTTCCGTCACAAGGATATTGCGGCTTTGCGCGATATTCACGAAGAGGACCCGGCTGAGGTCGAGGCCGCCAATCTCGATCTCTCTTACGTGAAGCTCGACGGCACGATCGGCTGCATGGTCAACGGCGCAGGCCTCGCCATGGCCACCATGGACATCATCAAGCTTTATGGCGGCGAGCCTGCCAATTTCCTCGATGTCGGCGGCGGCGCCGACAAAGAGCGCGTCACCGAGGCGTTCAAGATCATCCTCTCGGACCCGCATGTGAAAGCGGTGCTCGTGAACATTTTCGGCGGCATCATGCGCTGTGACACCATTGCCGAGGGCATCGTCACGGCGGCGCGGGAAATCGGTATCACCGTTCCACTGGTCGTGCGGCTCGAAGGCACCAACGTGGAGCGCGGCAAGGAAATCTTGGACCAGTCGGGCCTTGCGATTACCCCCGCCGACGATCTCGACGACGCCGCCAAGAAAGCCGTCGCGGCTGTAAAGTCTACCGCTTGATCGATTGAAGATAGGCACCCCACCCGATGTCCGTCCTTGTCAATAGCGAGACCCGTGTCATCTGCCAGGGCTTTACCGGCGCGCAAGGCACGTTTCACTCGGAGCAAGCCATCGCCTATGGCACGCGCATGGTCGGCGGCGTCACGCCCGGTAAAGGCGGCACGACCCATCTCGGCCTCCCGGTGTTCGACACCGTCAGCGACGCCGTGGCCGCCACCGGGGCCGATGCCAGTGTGGTCTATGTGCCGGCGCCCTTCGCCGGCGATGCGATGCTCGAGGCGATCGATGCAGGCATCCCGCTGATCGTCTGCATCACCGAGGGGGTGCCGGTGCTCGATATGGTCAAGGTCAAGCGCGCGCTGTGCGGCACTGATACGCGCCTGATCGGGCCGAACTGCCCCGGCATCATCACGCCAGGCCAGTGCAAGATTGGCATCATGCCCGGTCACATCCACCTGCCGGGCAAAGTCGGCATCGTCTCCCGCTCGGGCACCCTCACCTATGAGGCGGTTGCCCAGACCACCGCAGCCGGGCTCGGTCAATCGACCTGCATCGGCATCGGCGGCGATCCCGTCAACGGCACGAATTTCGTCGATGCGCTTTCCCTGTTCCTGGCCGATGACGAGACCGAGGCGATCATTATGATCGGCGAGATCGGGGGCAGCGCCGAGGAGGAGGCTGCGGAGTTCCTATCGAAGAGCGGCAACAACAAGCCGGTGGTGGGGTTCGTTGCGGGCTCGACCGCGCCGCCCGGGCGGCGGATGGGCCATGCCGGCGCCGTAATATCGGGCGGCAAGGGCGACGCCAAGCACAAAATTGAGGCAATGCGCGACGCCGGGATTGTCGTATCAAACTCCCCGGCCGCCCTTGGAACCACCCTGGCAAAACTATTAAATGAAACGTGAGACGCGCGCCTAACGCTCGCCTTTTTTGCCCCTCAGGCCGGTAGCTCTCGATTGCCGGTGAGTTTAACCCGATGACACGACATGATCTGAACGAGGTGTTTGCGCGCACGTCGTTCCTGCAAGGCTCTAACGCCACCTATCTCGCTCAACTCTACGCCCGCTATGAGCAAGACCCCGGCTCGGTCGATCCCGAGTGGCGCGCGTTTTTCTCAAGCCTCAGAGACAGCAGAGACAGCGTGCTTGCCGAAGCGCGCGGGCCGTCCTGGGCGCCCGCACAAGAGATAGCAGCGCTGCAACCGCGGCCGCTAGACGCGCTCGGCCAGCGAGAAGCACTTGCCGCGGCGCGCGACACGCTCGCTGCCCGCATGCTCATCCGCAATTACCGAACGCGCGGCCACCTTGCCGCCAAGCTCGATCCGCTCGAGCTCGTCGGTAACCGCGAGCATGCCGAGCTGAAGCCAGAGACTTACGGCTTCGAGGCGTCCGACTATGATCGGCCGATCTATATCGGCGGCGTGTTCGGTCTCGAATTCGCGACGCTGCGTGAAATCATTACCATCCTTAAGCGGACCTATAGCGGCCATATCGGCGTCGAGTACATGCACATTTCCGATCCGGAGCAGCGGCTTTGGATCCAGGAACGCATTGAAGGCAGAGAGGTCGGCTTCACGGCGATGGGCAAGATCGCCATTCTCAACAAGCTCATCGAAGCCGAAAGCTTCGAGCGCTTCCTGAACGTGAAATACACCGGCACCAAGCGCTTCGGTCTCGACGGCGGCGAGTCGATCGTGCCGGCTCTGGAGCAAATCATCAAACGCGGCGGCCAGCTCGGTGTGAACGAGATCGTGATTGGTATGCCGCATCGCGGTCGGTTGAACGTGCTGGCCAATGTAATGGGCAAGCCCTACCGGGCAATCTTCAATGAGTTTAAGGGTGGATCCGCTCAGCCCGACGACGTCGAGGGTTCAGGCGACGTCAAGTATCATCTCGGCGCTTCGTCAGACCGGGAGTTCGATCTCAACCGCGTTCATCTCTCGGTGACGGCGAACCCCTCGCATCTCGAAGCCGTCGATCCGGTCGTGCTCGGCAAGGTTCGCGCCAAGCAGGACCAGCGCGACGACATGGAACGCAAGGAAGTTCTGCCGCTGCTGTTGCATGGCGATGCGTCTTTCGCCGGACAAGGCGTGGTCGCCGAATGCCTTGGTCTTTCGGGCTTGCGCGGTCACCGCACCGGCGGCTCTTTGCATTTCATCGTCAACAATCAGATCGGCTTCACCACCGCGCCACGCTTCTCGCGGTCTTCGCCCTATCCGTCCGACGTCGCCAAAATGATCGATGCACCGATCTTTCACGTGAACGGCGACGATCCCGAGGCCGTGGTGTACGTGGCCAAGATCGCCACCGAGTTTCGCCAACGCTTCGGCAAGCCGGTGGTCATCGACATGTTTTGCTATCGCCGCCATGGCCATAACGAGGCTGACGAGCCGGCTTTTACTCAGCCCTTGATGTATGCCCGCATCGCCAAGCACCCCACCGTTGTCGAGGTCTATTCCCGTAAACTCGCCGAGGAGGGGCTGCTAACGCACGACGAGATCGAGCGCATGCAAACCGATTTCCGTGCGTTGCTCGAAAAGGAGTTTGCCGCAGGTGATTCCTACCGGCCGAACCGGGCGGACTGGCTCGACGGCAGATGGTCCGGCATCGGCCATGCCGAAGAAGGCGCGCGCCGCGGCGACACCGGCTTCGATCTCGAACTGCTTCGCGAGGTCGGCCGCAAGATTACGTCTATTCCCAAAGGCTTCACGCCGCATAAGATCATTGCCCGCATCATGGCCAACCGCCGCAAGATGATCGAAGACGGACGGGCGATCGATTGGGCGACTGCCGAGGCGCTGGCGTTCGCAACGCTTTTGCTCGAGGGCTTCCCGGTGCGGCTTTCCGGCCAGGACTCCGAGCGCGGCACGTTTTCCCAGCGCCACGCCGTGCTGATGGATCAAGAAAACGAGAAGAAATACACCCCGCTCAGACATATCACCAAGGACCAGGCACCGTTCGAAGTGATCAACTCCATGCTCTCAGAGGAGGCCGTGCTCGGCTTCGAATATGGCTATAGCCTCGCCGAGCCCAACGCACTTGTTCTGTGGGAAGCGCAGTTCGGCGATTTCGCCAATGGCGCGCAGGTCATCATCGATCAGTTCATTTCTTCGGGCGAGCGGAAATGGCTGCGCATGTCGGGCCTGGTGCTGCTTCTGCCGCACGGTTACGAAGGCCAAGGCCCGGAACATTCCTCGGCGAGACTTGAGCGCTACCTCCAGCTTTGCGCCGAGGACAATTGGCAGATCGCCAATTGCACCACGCCGGCCAATTATTTCCATATCCTGCGCCGTCAGCTGCATCGTCAGTTCCGTAAGCCCCTCGTGCTGATGACGCCGAAATCACTGCTCCGTCACAAGAGTGTAGTATCGACGATTGAGCAGTTCGGCCCGGAGTCGAGCTTTCACCGCCTGTTGTGGGACGAGGCCGAGTTCCTGCCCGATCAAGCCATCAAGCTTGTTCCCGACGAAAGGATCCGCCGTTTGGTGCTGTGCTCCGGCAAGGTCTATTACGACCTCTACGCGGAGCGCGAGAAGCGCGGGATCGACGATGTCTATCTGCTTCGGGCCGAGCAGCTCTATCCCTTCCCGGCACGCGCGCTCATCGACGAGCTCAGCCGCTTCAAGCAGGCCGAGATGGTATGGTGCCAGGAGGAGCCGAAGAATATGGGCGCTTGGAGTTTCATGGAGCCGAACCTGGAATGGGTGCTCGAACATGTCGGGGCGAAGCATACGCGCCCGCGCTATGCCGGGCGCCCAAGTTCGGCGGCAACCGCGACCGGGTTGGCAAGCAAGCATCATCATCAGTTGGCGGCGCTTCTCGACGAGGCGCTGAGCTAGGCGAATGAGCATGACGACTGAGATCAGGGTGCCGAATCTAGGGGAATCCATTGTCGAGGCGACGGTCGGCCAATGGTTCAAGCAGGCCGGCGACGCGGTGGCGGCCGACGAACCGCTGGTCGAACTCGAGACCGACAAGGTGACGGTCGAGGTGCCGGCGCCCGCCTCGGGCGTGCTGGCCGAGATCGTCGTGAAATCGGGCGAAACCGTCGAGGTTGGCGCTCTACTCGGCGCGATCGGCGACGGCGCGGGCACGGTCAAGCCGGCCAAGCGCAAGCGCGCGGCGGCTGCTTCGAGGCCCGAGATGGCCGGGGCGCGTGCCGCCCCTGACGTGCCGCCCGTGCCCACCGAGCCCAAGAAGCTCGAACGCGAGCCGAGCCCGCGCGAAGAGATCAGCCTGAACGAGATGCCCCCGTCGCCCGCGGCGCGAAAACTTTTGGTCGAGTCCGATCTCGGTGCCGACGAAGTCGCCGGTTCAGGGCGCCGCGGCCAGGTCCTCAAAGAGGACGTGATCAAGGCGGCGGAATCGCTGCTGACGCGCGAGCGCAAGGTTAAAGCCCCGCCGGCCCCCCGCGCTCCGGTCGCCGCCGGCGACGCCGCGCGCGAGGAGCGGGTGCGCATGACCCGGCTCCGTCAAACCATCGCCAAGCGCCTCAAGGACGCGCAAGACACCGCCGCCATGCTCACCACGTTCAACGACGTGGATATGAGCGCGGTGATGCGTTTGCGGCGCGACCACCGCGACGATTTCGAGGAGCAGCATGGCGTGAAGCTCGGCTTCATGGGAATCTTCGTCAAGGCGGCGGTTCAGGCGCTGCAAGAAATCCCGTCTGTCAACGCCGAAATCGACGGCGAGGACATCGTCTACAAGAACTACTATCACATCGGGATTGCCGTCGGCGCCGAGCGTGGTCTCGTGGTGCCGGTGTTGCGCGACGCCGACCGCATGAGCCTCGCCGAGATCGAGGGGACAATCGCCGATTTCGGCGCCCGCGCGCAAAGCGGCAAGCTCGGCCTCGAAGAGCTGCAAGGCGGCACCTTCACCATTTCTAACGGCGGCATTTTCGGCTCGCTGTTGTCCACCCCGATCCTCAATGCGCCGCAATCCGGCATTCTCGGCATGCACCGCATCGAGGAGCGCGCGGTGGTGCGCGACGGGGCAATCGTGGCGCGGCCGATGATGTATCTTGCGCTGACCTATGATCACCGCCTGGTTGACGGCAAGGAAGCCGTGACCTTTCTTGTGAACATCAAGGAGTCGCTCGAGGATCCCACGCGCCTCGCGCTCGACCTTTAAGGCAGGCGATGTCCGACTATGACCTGATCGTCATCGGCACTGGACCCGGCGGCTATGTCTGCGCCATTCGTGCCGCACAGCTCGGCATGACGGTGGCGGTGGTCGAGAAGCGCGCCACCCATGGCGGCACCTGCCTCAATGTCGGCTGCATTCCCTCCAAAGCGCTGCTGCACGCGAGCGAACGCTATGCCGAAAGCGCGGACGGCTTTGCCGAGATGGGCATCAAGGTGAAGCCTGATCTCGACCTTGCCGCCATGCTCGCCTTCAAGGATCAAGGCGTTAAAGGCAATGTCGATGGGGTGGCGTTTCTCTTGCGCAAGCACAAGATCGACCATTTCCACGGCACCGGGCGCATCGCGGGCCCCGGCAAGGTCGAGGTGACGTTCATCAACGGCGAGAAGAAAGCTTTGGAAGCGAAGTCAATCGTCGTCGCCACGGGGTCCGAGCCGATGGGCCTGCCCGGGATCGCCATCGACGAGAAGCGCGTCCTGTCGTCGACCGGCGCGCTGTCTCTTCCGGAAGTGCCGAAACGGCTCGCCGTGATCGGCGCGGGCTATATCGGGCTCGAGCTCGGTTCGGTGTGGTCGCGGCTCGGCGCCAAGGTCACCGTGATCGAAATGCTGGATCGCGTGGCACCAGGGCTCGATGGCGAGGTGGCCAGGCAGTTGCAACGCGTGCTCGCCAAGCAAGGCCTTGAGTTCAAGCTCGGGACGAAAGTGACCGGTCTGGAGACCAAGGGCAAACGCGTGAAGCTTTCGCTTGAGCCCGCGAAAGGCGGAAAGGCCGAGACGCTGGAATGCGATGCGGTGCTGGTCGCCGTAGGGCGGGTGCCGAACACCGAAGGGCTCGGGCTCGCCGAGGCTCGCGTCGAGACCGACAGTCGCGGCCGGATTGTTGTCGACGAGAAATTGGCCACCAACGTGCCCGGCATCTACGCCATCGGCGACGTGATCGCGGGGCCAATGCTGGCGCACAAAGCGGAAGAAGAAGGCGTCGCCGTCGCCGAGACGCTGGCCGGCCAGGCGGGGCATGTGAATTACGGCACGATCCCGAGCGTCATCTATACCGCGCCGGAGGTCGCCTCGGTCGGCAAGACCGAGGAAGAGTTGAAACAGGCCGGTGTCGCCTACCGAGCCGGCAAGTTCCCGTTCACCGCCAATGGGCGGGCCAAGGTCAACCGCACCACCGAAGGCTTCGTCAAGATTCTTGCCGACGAGGCGACCGACCGCGTGCTCGGTGTGCATATCATCGGCGCCGATGCCGGCACCATGATCGCGGAAGCGGCGGTGTTGATGGAGTTCGGCGGCTCAGCCGAGGACCTGGCGCGTATCTGCCACGCGCACCCCACGCTGAACGAGGCGGTCAAGGAAGCTGCGCTCGCGGTCGACAAGCGCCCGATCCATATGTGATTTTCGCCTTAGCGCAAATTACGCGGCGTGTCGGCAAGCACGGCGGCCAGCAGCGCGGCGAAGCCCACCAACTCGGTGAGCGCAATGACGGCATGCCCCCACTCCCAGCGATCCCGGTAGGCTGTCCAATCGTCAGGCACGGGGCCTGTGACCCATTTCGCCAGCTCGACATTGACGGGGTAAACGAGCACCCACCACAGCACGAGTGCGAGCGCAAACAGCAGCGCGGCGGCAAGCGCAAGCTTGAATCCTGGACGAAGATGTTCGCGCGTGAAGTAGGCGAGCAGCGCCAGCGCAATGACCGTCGCCACGAAGATCACGGCGCCGACCGAGCCGAAGGCGGCGTAAAGCCCACCCTGCACCGTCGATCCGACCCACAGATACTGGTCCCAGCCGAGCCGGGACGGAATCTGCATGAGATGGCAGACGCCGAACCCAAGCGTCAGCGCGGCAAGAAAGATGGCAACAAAGCGGGTTCCCTTGAGCAGCATGGTTCCCTCGTCTGGCGGCCGGCGCGAGCGGCAGCCTACCACACAAGGAGCGCCGGCTCTAATCGAGGGTGCGGCGAAACCGGAACAGCGCAAGCCCCATGGCCGCGAGCATGAACAGGGTCAGAGCCAGAACGCTGGTCTGCATGTCGGCGAGGCCGACGCCTTTGAGCATGATGCCGCGGACGATCCGCAGGAAATGGGTGAGCGGCAGCACCTGGCCGATGGCTTGCGCCCAATCGGGCATGCCACGGAACGGAAACATGAAGCCCGACAAGAGAATGTTGGGCAGGAAGAAGAAGAACGTCATCTGCACCGCCTGGAGCTGGTTCTTGGCGATGGTGGAGAAGGTGTAGCCCACGGCGAGGTTGGCGGCGGCGAACAGCGTAGCAAGCGCGACCAAAAGCCCAACGCTGCCTATGATCGGCACGCCGAACAGGAGATGCGCCGCGCCGAGAATGATGGTCATCTGCACGAAGCCGACCACAACGAAGGGCGCGATTTTGCCGATCATGATCTCGACCGGCTTGATCGGCATGGCAAGCAGGCTCTCCATCGTACCGCGCTCGATCTCACGCGTCACCGCGAGCGAGGTGAACATCATCATGGTCATGGTCAGGACCACGCCGAGCAGGCCGGGCACGATGTTGTATTGGGTGATACCTTCAGGGTTGTAGCGGTTTTGCAGGGTGATGGTGAACGGGGGGGCTTTGCCCTCGATTGCGTCGTCAGGGCCGCGCAGCTCGCGTCTCAGCGCCGTGTCGATCATGCCCTGCAGCGCCGACACCGCGGTGCCCGTCGCGACCGGATCGGTGGCGTCGGCAATAACCAGCACCGAAGGCCGGTCGCCGCGCCGCACATCCCGTTCGAAGCTTGCCGGAATTTCGACCGCGAACTGCACCTCGCCGGCACGGACCAGACGGTCGAGTTCCGCAGGATCGTGCACCTGGACCTGAAAATCGAACCGGTCCGTGTTTGTCATCGCCGCGACCACTGCGCGGGTCAGCGGCCCGTCGTCGCGCGTGAGGACCGCCGCCGGCAATTGCTTGGGGTCGGTATTGATCGCGTAACCGAACAGCACAAGCTGCATAATCGGCACCATGATCATCATGGCGAACGTCATGCGATCGCGCCGCATTTGAACGAATTCCTTGACGACCATCGCCCACATGCGCCGGAAGAAGCCGGGATCGCGCCGTTCGCTCGCGCCGTAGTGATAAGGCACCGCGGTCATGCGAAGTTGTCCTTGGCTTGGCCCATGAGCAGGATGAACACGTCTTCGAGGCTGGGCTCGCCGCGTATCCAGCGATGGGCGCCGTCTTGCTTCTTGGCGGCCTTGATCGCCGTGTCGAGCGCCTTCTGGTCGCGGCCCGAGACATGCAGCTCGGCGCCGAACGGGGCCACCATGTCGATGCCGTCGCGGGCCTGAAGCTGGGGCCCAAGCCGCCTCAGATCGCCGCCAGACACGATCCAGGTGTTCAGGCCTGAATCCGCCACGACCTCTTTCGCCGTGCCTTGGGCCAGCAGCTCACCGAAGGCGATGTAAGCAAGCTCATGGCAGCGCTCGGCCTCGTCCATGTAATGGGTGGAGACGAGCACGGTAATGCCCTCGGCGGCGAGCCCGTGAATCTCGTCCCAGAACTCGCGCCGCGCCTTGGGATCGACGCCGGCGGTCGGCTCGTCGAGCAGGAGCAGGCGCGGCTCATGTAGGATGCAGGCGCTGAGCGCAAGGCGCTGCTTCCAGCCGCCCGACAGCTCGCCGGCCAGCTGGTCCTGACGCCCTGTGAGTCCAAGGCGGGCGATGGCACGGCTCGCAGTGCCCTTGGGATCGGGGACGCCATAGACGCGGGCGACGAATTCCAGATTTTCGCGGATCGACAGATCGGTATAGAGGCTGAAGCGCTGCGTCATGTAGCCAACATTGCGTTTGATCGCGTCAGATTCCGTCCTGATGTCGTAACCGAGACAAGTCCCCTCACCGGCATCGGGCGTGAGCAAGCCGCACAGCATGCGCAGCGTCGTGGTCTTGCCGCTGCCGTTAGGACCGAGAAAACCGTAGATCTCGCCCTTCGGCACTTTCAGGCTCAAATCCCGAACCACAACCCGCCCATCAAAGCTCTTGGTCAGGCCGCTGACATCGATGGCAATGTCCTTCATCGCCGCACCATTTGATCGCGTGGAGCCAGTTCCACCGTGACCGGCTGGCCTGCGGTCAACTCGTTCGCAGCGCCGCCGGGGCGCGCCTCGACCAGATAGACGAGCTTCTGCCGCTGCTCGCGCGAGAAAATCACCGGCGGCGTGAACTCGGCCTCCCGGGCAATAAAGTTGATCGTGGCGTGAAGGTCCGGCGGACAGCCGTCGCAGGTCAGCGCGACGCGCTGATCGACATGAAGCCGGGCACGGTCAGGCTCGGCGACGAAGAAGCGGACTTTCAGATTGCGCGGAGGAAGAAGCGCGATCACCCCCTGCCCGGCCTTCACCACCTCGCCAGGGCGGAAATAGACCTCCTCCACCGTCCCATCGGCGGGCGCGAACACTTTGCGTTTGCCGAGACTTTTCTCAGCCTCGGCGAGAGATTGGCGCGCCGCTTCGGCATTGGCCGCTGCCGCTGCAATCATGTCGGCGCGGCCGGGAAGCTTGGCCGCCGTGATCCGTTTTTCGGCCTCGGCGACGGCGGCCTCATGGCTCTCCTGCTGGGCAATCGCATCGTCGAGCTGCGCCTTGGTGGTCCATCCCTTTTCGAACAGGGCGCGGGCGCGATCGAGATTGTTATTGGCCTGCTCTCTCATGGCTTGAGCTTGCGCGAGCGCCGCCTCAAGCACCTTGATCTCATCGGGCCGCTGCACCTCGGCTTTAGCATCAGCAAGCCGCGCCTCGGCCTCGGCCAAGCGCGCCCTTGCCGCCGCGACCGCCGCCTCCTGCTCGGAGCTTTCCAAAACGAAGATCGGCTGGCCTTCCTTGACGGAATCGCCTTCCTCGACAGTGAGCGCGGCGATGCGGCCGCCTTGCTCCGAGCCGACCAGAACGAGATCGGCTTCCATGTAGCCCGGGAACGAGCTGTTCTCGTTCGCCTGGTAGGTGCTGAGCACGAGAATGACCGCGGTCAAAATGAGGCCGGCTATGAGGGCGGCGATGCGCTTCATCTCGCGCCTCCCGGGGCCCTGATCGCATCGATGAGAAGCTCGATATGCGTGGCGAGCAGCGCGTCGGTGTCGAGATGATGATGGCGCTCGAACAAAGAGCGCCAGATCACGGCCATCAAGGCCGGCGCGATGATAAGTTGCGGATAGTCGCGCAAAGGCGTTGGCTTGAACTCGCCGCGCTCGATCCCGCGATCGATGAAGGCTTGCAGTGTCTCGCGCCCCTTGGCGATGACCTGGTCGTAATAGAATTTCGTGAGCTCGGGATGCTTGTGGCCCTCGGCGATGAGCAAGCGCGCGATGAGCACGCGGCGGGAGGCGACGAGCTCCTGAAGGAAAGCGAGGAACGGTCCCTTGAGGAAAGCCTCGCACGAAAGATCGGTGCTCAGCATGCGTTCGCGCATCGCATCGAACAGCGGCGTGATCACGCTGCGGATCACCGCTTTGAACAGTTCTTCCTTGGTCTTGAAGTAGAGATAGGGCAGGCCTTTGCTCACCTTGGCCCGCGCGGCCACGTCTTCGAGCCGTGTGCCTGCGTAACCGTTGACGGCGAATTCCTCGAAGGCGGCGTCGACGATCTCTTGCGGGCGCGTATCCTTCCGTTCGCGCTGCTTTCCTGCGCTCTCAGCTTTGCGCGCAAGCGCTTTCGACTTGGCCATCGCCTCGCTCTTTCCTGCCCCGTCTTGTCCTGACTTGAATTTATGACTGACTGGTCAGTACTGCAAGAGCGGCGGGCATTCGGGGCGGCGGCGGAGGCCAAAAATTGCAGGTAGTTCAGATAGATAGACTGCTTTCAGCCGCGGCCCGAGGGCGGCGCGCGAAGCCTAGGCGCGCGGATGGGAGCGGGTATAGGCCTTCAGCAAATGGGCCCGATCGACCTCCGTATAGCCTTGCGTGGTCGACAGGCTGGCATGGCCGAGCAATTCCTGGATGGCGCGGAGATCGGCGCCGGCGCCGAGCAGATGGGTCGCGAAGGAATGGCGAAGCGCGTGCGGCGTCGCCGTCTCAGGCAGCCCGAGTGCCGCGCGGGCGCCGGCGATCCTGAGCTGGATGATGCGGGGCGAGAGCCGTTTGCCCCGCGCGCCCACGAATAGAGGATCCTCCGAGCCGAGCTTGATCGGGCAGAGCGCAAGATATTGCTCGATCGCCTCGCGCACGACAGGAAGGACGGGAACCACGCGCGTCTTGTCGCCCTTCCCTGTCA